>ENA-ORBV01005558-ORBV01005558.1-microbial-mat-metagenome-genome-assembly--contig:-NODE-5558-length-23056-cov-5.016972_pt1 | contig 23056 bp, 23 predicted proteins | sample MGYA00237777_ERZ505514 | MGnify/ENA primary metagenome ERZ505514 (study PRJEB26160, sample SAMN06269048) | microbial mat metagenome | isolation source: Oligotrophic lake microbial mat | place... | reverse complement strand
GCGCCATGGCGATACCGCTCTGGCCGATGGTGATCCAGTACATGGGCATGGCGGTGGGTTGTTCACTGATGAGCTTTTTCGTGGCCTTCGACGTCTGGCAGATCCTGCGCGGCGTGCCACGCGAACAACGTTACCCCGCCAGTGAATAAGCCATGCTGGCCTTGACCCTGTTCGGTGTCTTTTTCCTGGTCGCACTGGCGGGTGTTCCATTGCTGTTCGCGATCCTGATCACGACAGTGGGCATCATCTGGGTGCAGGATCTCGGGCATCCATTGGAGACCATCTTCCTGTCCTTCATCGGCGGCGTGGAGCCCTTCATCCTGCTGGCGGTGCCGCTGTTCATCTTCGCCGGCGAGTTGCTGGCCCAGGGCGGCGTGGGCCGGCGCATCGTCGAGTTCGCCCGCGTCTTGTTCGGTTGGTTGCCGGGTGGCCTGGGCGTCGTCACGGTGATCAGCTGCACCTTGTTCGGTGGCGTGTCGGGCTCGGCGATTGCCGACACCGCGGCCATCGGCTCGCTGGTGATTCCGGCCATGGTGGCGCGCGGTTATTCACGCGGCTTTGCCGCCGCGCTGCTGGCGGTGGCCGGCACGATTGCACTGCTGATGCCGTTGTCGATCCCGTTCCTGATCTACGCCTTCATCTCCGGCGTGTCGATGCGCACGCTGTCGATGGCCGGGCTGCTGCCGGCGCTGGCCTCGGCGATCGCGCTGATCATCGTGTGCATGTGGCATGGCCGGCGCACCGGCTGCGACAACGGCGATGACCGCTCGACACCGGCCCAGATCTGGGCTGCCACGCGCGATGCCGGCCCGGCGCTGCTGATGCCGGTGATCATCATCGGCGGTATCTGGAGCGGCCTTTTCACGCCCAGTGAGTCGGCGGCCGTTGCCGTTTTCTACGGGCTGGCCGTGTCGCTGGTCTACTACCGCGACCTGAAATGGCGCCGCGTTCCGCAGTTGCTGCTCAACGCCTTCGTCACCAGCGCCACGGTGATGCTGGTCATCGGCGCCACTGGCGCGATGGCTTGGTTGATCACGGTCGAGCAGGTCGCGGTGCAGATGGCGCAGTGGATTCAGGTCGTGGCCACCGAGCAGTGGATGTTCCTGCTGCTGTTCAACATCTGCCTGCTGCTGCTGGGCATCTTCATCGAGCCGCTGCCGGCGATGCTGCTGTCGGCACCGTTGTTCCTGCCACTGGCCATGCACTTCAACATGGACATGGTGCACATCGGCGTCGTGATGACCGCCAACCTGGCGATCGCGCTGTATACGCCGCCAGTGGGCGGCACCCTGTTCGTCGCCGCCAAACTGGCCAAGGTCGGTATCGGCGAGATCACCCGGCACCTGTGGCCGCTGATGGCCGCCACCTTTACCGTGGTGCTGCTGATCACCTACATCCCGTGGTTGTCGACCTGGTTCCCGCGCTTCATCCAATCGTTGTAGGTGACCCGGTCAAGGTAAGCCCTGAACGTCGAGTTCGGGATCAAACCCGCCCATGTCGCGGCGCATGTCCTGACGATGAACACCCAAACGGCCGACTGGGTCGAAAGCAAGGAGCTGCACTGCGGCTGGAGCGGGCCGGCCTGCGTGACTGCCAATCAGGTCGGGGATGACGGCTCGACCCAGACCGGCTCGGGCTGGGATGGCGGCTCGGCGGCGCCATCGCCCAGTTGCACCAGATCGCGCAGGCTCATGTCCGCCAACGAAGTGGTTGCCGCCTGCCGCAGCCGGGTGACCAGTCCATCCACGGCGGGCTGCGTTGGCAGGCGCGACGGCGACAGGAAGCCGTCCTCGCCCGCCGCGCGCACCGTCTCGAGCACGTCGGCGACGAGGATACGACCCGGGTCGCGCGCCGGCAGGTAGGTGCACGGCTCCTCGGCCGATGCCACGACAATGCCCTTGCGCTCGAGCGCGTCGAGCACCACCGTCAGCACATGTCCAGGCACCTGCAGTTGCTGGGCGAAGGTCCGCTGCGACGGCGCCGTATCGCCGTGGATGAAGCGCCGGGCCACCAGTTCCATTGCCGACAAGGCCAACCGCTCGCGCATGCGGTTGCTCAGCCGGGGCTCGCCACCCCGCAGATACAGGTATTCCGGGTGCTGAACGTAGAACGCCACGCTGGCGCCGAACAGCAGCACCAGCCAGCTCAGGTAAAGCCAGATCATGAACAGGATCACGATCGCGAAGCTGGCGTAGATCGCCGCATAGTTGTTCGAGCCGGCGATGAAGATGGCGAACAGCCAGCCTGCGGTCTGCCAGGCGATCCCGCCGACCACACCGCCCACCAGGGCCGGCCACAAGCGCACGCGGGCGTTGGGTATGAACCGGTAGACGAAGGTGAAGGCCGCGATGATCAGCAGGTAGGGCAACAGGCGGCTGATTGCCTGGACCAGCTGATCCAGTACGTCGACCGCCATCAGGCCACGCACCATCTCGATGTCCATCACCGCCGCGGTGACGCCAAGCGCCGAGAACACCAGAATCGGGCCGATCATCAGCACCGTCAGATAGCGGGTGAAACGCTCGCCCAGCGGACGCGGGCGAGGTGCGTGCCAGATGTAGTTCAGCGACTCCTCGATCTTCTGGATCAGCGAGATCGACGTGTACAGCAGCAGCACCAGGCCGACCGCGCCGAGCACGCCGACATTCATGTTCTCGATGAAGCCGGTGATGCGCAGCGCGATGTCGTTGCCCTGCTCGCCCAGCGGCGCGAGCAGGTTCAGCAACATGGGCCGGATCTGGTTCGTGACGCCGAACGCCTTGAGCACCGAAAAACTCAGCGCCAGCAATGGCACGATGGACAGCAGTGTGGTGTAGACCAGGCCCATCGCGCGCAGCGTGAGTTGCCCGAAGGCCAGGTCGCGGCCGAGTATCAGAATGGTGCGCGCCAACCGCAGCAGGCCTGTGCGCGCGCCGGTAGGGCCGGCCGGCGCCCAGACCAGCGCCTCGATCCGGTCCATCAGGGAGCCAGCGGGTATTTGCGTCATTTCGCTACGTCGAGTTCCAGCTTCAACGGTACCACGCTCGTCGTGGCATCCGTGACCCGCTGTTTGAGCCCGCCGTGGATAGGCCGAACAGTTGCAGATGCAACGGCGCGATCCGGCTCACGAGGAAAGGCCGGGCCGCCCCCAAGTTTCCTCGCACCTCCTCGGGGGGCCTGGCGAAGCCAGGGCTGGGGGCGCTTGCCAGCGGCTGCTCCAGCTGCTGATCCAGCCATCCGATACGGCCATCGGTCAGCAGCAGTAGCTCCAAACGCACCGGTGGCACGGTGGTACCCTGGGTTGTGTGCTCCGGCGCATCGGATACGAACTGCGCCAGCAGGGCACTGAAGTTGTGGCTGCCGTCCTTGGCACGATCGATGCGCGGCATCGGCGCCAAAAGACGGCTGTCGGCGATCGTCCAGGCGCGATCGGTGATGCTGCGCCACTCCAGGTCGACCATCAGGTTGTCAAAGCCCAGCATGGGCGCGCCGGACCTGTCAGTCAGCGACACGCGGTCGACTTCCAGGCGCAGGCGCAACGGGTCGAAGCGCAGGTCGCCTACCTGCAACACATAACCGCCGGCGGCAATCTGTTTCCCCAGTTGCCAACGCAACACCGCGGGCAACACGAAAAAACCGACCAGCAGATAGGCCGACACCAGCCCCACGACCGTGATCGACGGAACGCTGGTGAGGAGCTTGCGCAGGCGCTGGAACATGCTGGCAGGTGGGGAACAGGCCGGGAGCCGACCTGCACACCCGAGGCAGACGCGGGCCCCATCACTGGATGGTCACTGCGGGGCCGACACGTTCATGCTGGTGCGCAGCTTGCGACCGGCAGCACCGGTCGTGGCGGCACCGGCCGCGGGGGCACCGGCGACACCGGCTCCGGCACGGTTTGGGGCTGCGGCGTTGCGGGCCCTTGGCGGCTCCGTGCGCGGGGGCACTGGTAAGCGGGGCTCGCGCACCGGAATTTCGGGTGGCGAAGTTGTTGGCTCGATCTCGCGCACGGGCGGCAACGCCGTGTCGGCGCCGATACCGAAGTGCATTGGTATACCTGCGGTCTGCGACTTGCGGTGCGAGCACCTTGGGAGCGGCCTGGCGAGCCAGAGATCGGTGATATCGGGCCGATGTCGCCATTTTTTTTTGCCAGCAGGGCGTGACCCCCTGGCGTCTTCAGTTTTTGCCATTGCTGCATGTGGAATCTCATTTTGATGTTGCGTGCCATCGGCTTCGCGGAGAAACACCGGGCGCACCGCTTCAGTCTGCCGATTGCAGCCAAGCATGGATGTAGGACAACGGAGCGCCGCGCCGTCGGCATATCTTGGCAATCAGGCGCCACCTGGAACTTCGACCGGCGCACTCCGTCGCATCAGGACAGGCTCCGCGCAATGGCGGCGCCACTGCACGAGGAGATCCTGCCGCATGACACCCCTACCCACGCCCACACCGATTCCGCCCGCGCCCAATGAGCGCAAGCCACCATCGGCGCCGCCGAAGATCCGAGATCCACAGCCGCATCCGCAGGAGCCGCCGGTATCCGACCCGCCGGCCACGCCAGGGGTGCCGGTGCCAATAGAGGAGCCGCCAGTCGGAGACTGACCCTTCGGCGCCCGTCGTGGCCGCCGTTTGCTCCTGCTGGCGGCGCCGTGAACGTAAAACGGCGAAGGTGCGCTGGCGTACAGTCACGCCCGTGAATCGGGCGCACACTGGTGGTCCATGCCTTTGCCGCGACGCCATTGGAGTTCTGCCTTGCCACAACACCACAACCTGCTCGTCGCCGCCCTGCCGCGCGCCGACCGCACCCGCCTGCTGGGCCAGTGCGAATCGGTCAACTTGCAGCTTGCGCAGGTGCTGTGCGAACCCGGCGAACCCACGCGCCATGTCTACTTTCCCACCGATGGCTTCATCTCGCTGATTGCGCAGATCGACGGGACACATGGGCTGGAGGTGGGCATGGCCGGGTGCGAAGGCATGCTCGGCGTGCAGCTGACGCTGGGTGTGGCACAGGAGCCGCTCAAAGCGCTGGTACAGGGCCCGGGTGCCGCCTGGCGCATGGCTGCGGCGCCCTTCGCCGCCGAGCTCGAGCGCAGCGCCACATTGCGACAGGTGCTGCAGCAATACCTGTATGTGCTGATGGCGCAACGCGCCGCCTCCGCGGCCTGCCTGCGTTTTCACGAGATCAGCCCACGGCTTGCGCGTTGGCTGTTGATGAGCCAGGACAGGGCGCACATCGACTGTTTCGCGATGACGCAGGTGTTCCTGTCCGCCATGCTGGGAGTGCGCCGGGTCGGTGTCACGGCCGCCGCTGGCGACTTGCTGCGGCGCGGCCTGATCACCTACCACCGTGGCGAACTCACGGTACTGGACCGCGCCGGGCTGGAGGCAGCCGCCTGCAGTTGTTATGCCGCCGATCTGGAGATCTACCAGCGCGCGATGAAGACACGGCGTTGAAGCCGCGGTGCAGTCCATCGCGGCGACTGAAACCCGATGGGTCGCTGCGGTGGACGCCGACCCATGAGCCAGGCCAGAACAACCTCGCAGCGGGCGCGCTGCAACACGGATCCTTGCGGCGCCCCGGGTTGCGGCGATACACACCCCGGTGCCTGTTCGATAGCGCACGGAACCGCGGCCGTGGTGAGCGTACACTCAATTGCCCCGGGCACGCAGGCCGCCGCCGCCGTATCCCACGGTAACGCATTGGACAGTATCGGGAACACCCATGACAACCCACAACGACCCCAAGGCCAACGGCATTTTGGCCGCGTTGCCGCAGGCCGAATGGCAGCGCTGGCTGCCCCTACTCGAGCCCGCGGAACTGCCACTGGGCAACGTGCTCCACGAGTCGGGCATCGCCATGACGCATGTCTACTTCCCCACCACCTCGATCGTCTCGCTGCTGTACGTGATGGAGGACGGAGCCTCGGCCGAGATTGCCGTCGTCGGCAAAGAAGGCATTGTCGGCGTATCGCTGTTCATGGGAGGGGAATCCACGCCCAGCCGTGCCGTCGTTCAGAGCGCTGGCCACGGCTTTCGGATGCGCGCGCAGGCGCTCAAGGCCGAATTCAACAGTTCCAGCTCCGTGCTGCATCTGCTGTTGCGTTACACGCAGGCCCTGATCACGCAAATGTCGCAGACCGCCGTGTGCAACCGGCACCACTCGCTGGACCAACAGTTGTGCCGCTGGCTGCTACTGAGCCTGGACCGCCTGGAAAGCTCCGAAATCGTCATGACGCAGGAGCTGATCGCCAATATGCTGGGCGTGCGCCGCGAAGGCGTCACCGAGGCGGCAATGAGGCTGCAAAGGGCCGGGCTGATCCGTTACGCCCGTGGCCGCATATCGGTGCTTGACCGCGGCGGGGTCGAGGCGCGCAGCTGCGAGTGTTACGCGGTGGTGAAGAACGAGTACGACCGGTTGTTACGGGATCGGGAGTCACGTTCATGAGGCAAAACCCGAACACTGTTGCTTGGCGCGATACATCGCGGTGTCGGCGTTGTACAGCAGTGTCTGCGACGATTCGCCATCGTCGGGGTGCATGGCAATGCCGATGCTGGCCCGAACGGTGATCTCCAGGTTGTCGATCTGCATCGGGGCTGAAACAGCCTCGAGGAGTTTGCCGGCCATCGCCTGCAATTGCAAAAGGCCCGGCCGGTTCATCAACAGGCAGGCGAACTTGTCTCCGCCCAGGCGACCGACCTTGTCTTGCGTGCGCACCGCGTGGACCAGGCGCCTCGCCACGATCTTCAGCACCTGATCGCCAATCGCGCGACCATGCAGATCGTTGATCAACTTGAAACCGTCGAGGTCGATATATACGGCTGCCACCGCACTGCTGGCGGGACCGGCCAGCGCCACCGCCTGATCGACACCATTGCCGAAATGGCGGCGATTGGGTGACGCAGTCAGGCTGTCATGCGAGGCCTGCTGTCGCGTGCGGCGGGCCTGATCCAGGGCGTCGACGAGGCTGGCGCGCGCCTTCGCCAGCGCGGCGGTCGATACCCCCAAAAAATCTTCGACCACCCGATGCTGCCGGCGTTCGTCTGCCAGCACGTGATGAAGCTGCTGCAAGGCTTGCGCGCACTCCGCAATGGCGTCCTGTGCCGCGACTGTCGTGTTGCGCTTGGGCAACCCATCCGCTTCGTCGAGCAACGTTCTGGCAATGGAGCCGAGCCTGGCCTCGACTGCGTTGAAAAGAAGGTCCCACTCGGCGGCGCACATGCTGGCGCTCTCTGTGGCTGCGCTCTGCGGCATGGACTCCACGGGCTGCTCAAACCCGGCGGCGTCATCGCTGTGCAGTTCCACCTGGCGCCTGGCCTGGGAATGGATCGGACGGGTAGGCTGGGTCATGAAACATCCCTCGAAGTAATGGGCTGCAGGACGCCGCGCAGCCCATGTGTTGGCCACGACGGCCGATGACGTCGGCGCGTACCGCCAGACAGAAATTTTTTTGGCTCCCCGTTCGCCGCTTGCCTGCCCCCTTTCGCACGCAGGCGCTGCCGGTCACTGTGCTTCAGGTGCAGGAAAGTGAAACAGCCTCGCGCCGCCCGCCGACGCGAAAGACACCGCCGCCGTTACCGTCGGACGGCGGTCAGATCCGCCCCATCACCACCAGCACGATGACGACCAGCAGCACCAGGCCGATCCCTCCGCTTGGCCCGTAGCCCCAACTCCTGCTGTGGCCCCAGGTCGGCACTGCACCGATCAGCAGCAGCACCAACACGATCAACAAAATGGTTCCGAGTCCCATGAAAGTCTCCTAAAAAATGTAAATGCGTGAAAACCGCGGCGCGCCGGCCGTGCCCCCGGCGCGGTGTCCAATGCTGCCGATCGACTCCCCGAACTGTCTTTGGCCTGCCAGCCGCTTGCTCGGCAGTGCCCTCGAGCCGATTCGATTTCGTCGCGCCTCCTCTCGCGTTGGGTTGGGATGACCGGCACGTTGCTTCGTCCCACAGGCAGATTAAGGCCTTTTTCGGTCCTGGTCTGTACGCCGGCGCACACAGCGACCCCGCCAAGCCCGTGAATGCGCCCGATCTGTCGGGACGCCATGCGAAGCAGCCTGCGCGCGCAAACAGCTATGCTCTGCCGTGCCTTGCGCGACGCCGCGCGTCGATATCCTTTTCACCTTGCACGGATCGTCCGAATGTCCACTGCCCAATGGTTTGCACTGATCGGCGCCCTGCTGCTGTTCATGGGCTTGACCACGTCGTTGCTCAGGCGCTCGCCGGTGACTTCGGCCATCATCTACCTGGTCGTCGGCCTGGTCGTCGGCCCGACGGGTTTCAACCTGTTCCATTTCAATCCGCTCAAGGAGTCGGCTCTGCTCGAGGTGCTGACCGAAGTGGCGGTGTTGATCTCACTGTTCTCCGCTGGCGTCAAGATGCCGGTGCCGTTCAGCCTGGCGCGCTGGCGTGCGCCGATGCTGCTGGCCAGCGTCTCGATGGCGATCAGCGTTGCGCTGGTGGCGGCATTCGCCGTGCTGGTGCTCGGCCTGCCGCTGGGCGCCGGCGTGTTGCTGGGCGCCATCCTCGCGCCCACCGACCCGGTGCTGGCCACCGACGTGCAAATCCGCCATCCGGGTGACCGCGACCTGCTGCGGTTCAACCTGACCTGCGAAGCCGGCATGAACGACGGCAGCGCATTCCCGTTTGTCGTGCTGGGCCTGGGCCTGCTCGGGCTGGACGACCTGGGCGATTTTGGGCTGCGCTGGATCCTCGTCGACGTGCTCTGGGCCACCGTCGGCGGCATCGCCATCGGCGTTGCGGCAGGCGCTGCGCTGGCGCGGGTCGGAGGCAAGTTGCGGGGAGTGCCGCTCAAGCACAAGTTGCTGGACGACTTTCTCGGGCTCGGACTGATCGGGGTCGTATACGGCATCGCGTTGATGCTGCACACCTGGGGATTCCTGGCGGTGTTTTTCGCCGCCGTGGCCTTGCGCCAGACTGAGCTGCGGCTCACGCGGGAACAACGCCAGATCGAGTTGCCGCCATCATCGGATGCGGCATCGGCAAGCCAGAACCCGGAGTCGGACCTGCTGGAAAACACCATGGTCAGCGCCGGTTCGCTGGTGTTCAAGGAACACCTCGAGCGTTTGTCCGAGGTGGTGCTGGTGCTGCTGGTCGGCGGTTCCCTGTTCCTGGACTCGTGGAGCTGGCAGGCGGTGACGCTGGCGCTGTTCCTGTTTTTCGTCGCACGGCCACTCAGCGTGTTTGTTGCCCTGTGGGGACCGCGCACCCCGTTGCGCGTGCAGGGCATGGTGGGCTGGTTCGGCGTGCGAGGCATCGGCTCCCTGTACTACCTGATGTATGCGATCGAACACGGCTTGCCCGAACCCCTGGCCTTGATCCTGGTGCAGCTGACCTTGATCGTCGTCACATTGTCGATCCTGCTGCACGGCACCAGCGTCAAGCCGCTGATGGGCCTGTTCTGGCGCCGTGACTGACGGGCTGCAACACCCGTAGTCGGTGGCTGGGCCGCCGCTGTGGTGATACCGCAGCTGAAGCCGGATCACCCCCGCCGCTAAGTTCGTCATCGCACAGACCCGCGCCGGATCCCTGCATAGACTGCAGACGTAGCCGCAGCGCCGTCGGCCCTGCGCACCACGCTGGAAGGAGTGCGATATGCCTGACATTTCAAAGAGCCTGGGGCCGATCGCGTACGGCCCGGTGACCGGCGTCGATTGCCCGAATTGTGGGGCCACGCCGGTGCGCGAGCAGCGCCGCCTTGTGGACCGCCTGCACAGCCTGATCGTGCCGGTCAAGCGTTACCGCTGCGAGAACTTCGCCTGCCAATGGGTCGGCAATATCGCAGACACCGATGCGCGCGCACCGGGTTCCGGCGCGGACCCAGGCACGGGTGTGCGGGGCGACGAGAACCAGCGTTACAGCAGTGTGCCGGTCTCATTCGTCGTGCACATGGTTCTGGTTGCCGCTGCAGTGGTGTTCGTCATGGTCTACAGCAGTGTCGAATCGATGTCGTGGCTCGGAGAGCGGCTGCAGTCGATCGCGTCTTCCTTGTAAGCGTGTGCCCCGTTGCGGCGCGCGGGGCCCCGCGCGGGGTCCCGCGCGGTCAAGTGCCCGGGCTTGCGCACCCAGTCGTCAGCGCCGTTCGTCCCCATTTCTGGATACATCCGGACTCGACGACGATCGCACAGCCAAACACGCAAGATCATCCAGCGAAGTCCCGCTTGCCACCTTATGGCGCGATGCGCCCGGTCACCAGCACATGTTGCCCCTGCAACACCGGCGCGCCCCAGGCCTGCGCGATGACGATACCGTCCACACCGGCGCGCACCGGCCACGCGTCGAGATCGAAACGGTCGAAATCATGCAGCAAGGCCACGATGTCTCCCTGCCGGACCCGGGCGCCACATTCCTGCAGCGGCTCGTAGTGGCCGGCAAACGGCGCCACGGTGAAGCAGGCGCGATCGATCATCTCGGCACGCACCTGGGTGCCATCGGCGTGATGGGCAATCGGCGTGATATCGCCGCGCAACTGTCCGTGCTGGATCGCAGCAGCGCGCACGCCATGGCAGCCATAACGCACTCCCGCCGCGCTGACAGCACCACCCCAACCGAGTTCGCAACCGACCGTGATCTTGCCCAGGCGTTCCGCCTCACTGGTGAGCAGCCCCGGCGTTTCATTCTGGTAGGTGATGACCAGCGGCGTGCCGAACCAACGCGCCGTGTCTTCGATGCGGCGCGACAACACCGGATCGTCCACCGGGTGAAAACTGGTAAGCGGCAGGAACCGGGCCACCTGGCCACCGGCGTGCAGGTCCAGCACCACGTGTACGTGCTGCCAGATCCTGGCGCGCACGAACGCAGCAATGCGGTGGGTGATGCCCTTGATCGCGGGCAACACACCCGCGCCATCGACGAAGGCACGATTGAGATTGACATGGTCATCCAGCGCCGAATCACGCGCGCCGGCGCGAAATGCCGCGACATTGAGCACTGGCACCAGGATGATGCGCCCCTGCACGTCGGCCGGGTCCAGCTCGCGCATGATTCGGCGCACGATCATCGGCCCCTCGTATTCGTTGCCGTGGTTGGAGCCGAACACGACCAGCCCCTCGCCTGGCCGTGCCCGGGCGCCGACCATGACCGTCAACGGGATCAGGTGGTCGCCCCAGATCGAGTCATGCTCCAGCGCGACCCAGTAGTCGCGCCGGCCTGGGCTCTCCAGGTCGAGTTCATGGGGGCGGCAGATCAGGCGATCCATGGTGGACCTCGGCTTTTTCGGTTGGAAATGATCAATTGACGCGGTGGGCGGCGATGAATGCCTCGTCCACCTGAACGCCCATGTCGATATCGTCGGGAATGGCGATGGTTCCGTCGGCCTGCAACGCAAAGCGGGCCGGCGCGATGCCGCGCGTCAAGGTGCTTTGCGACACGTTGAACTCCACGAAACGCGCACGCGGCAACGTGGCGATGAATTGCAGCGAATAGGCGGTGAGCAGGTGCGTCAGCCAGGAATGGGGCACCAGTTCGATGCCGGCGGCCTCCGCCATCTGCGCCACCCGCCTGGCAACCGTCAGACCACCGCAACGCGACAGGTCCGGCTGGATGATGTCGACGCAACCAGCGTCGATGAAACGCTCGAACTCCCAGTGGGTCGCCAGCTGCTCGCCGGCGGCCACCGGCACCGGGCTGGCAGCGCGCACCGCGGCGTACTCGGAAAAATTCTCGGGGTGGATGAAATCCTCGACCCAGCCCACGCGGTACTCGGCCAGCCATTCGCACAGCGCAATGTTCTCGCGCAGGCTGCGCATCGGGCCGGGCCGCGACCAGCCCGCCGGATACCAGCCCGGGTCCACCAGCAGGTGGCGGTCGGGGCCCAGGGCATCGCGTGCGGCAGCCACCAGTTCGCGGTCGCGGCCGGGGTCCTGCCCGAACACGCCCCAGCCGAATTTGACGGCGTGAAAGCCACGCTCCACATAGGCCCGTGCCGCATCCGCCATGCCTTCGGGCGTTTCGCGAAACAGGGTCGATGCATAGGCCAGCACACTGTCGCGCCTGCGCCCCCCCAGCAGCGTGGCCAACGCCATGCCGCTGGCCTGCGAGCGGATCGACCACAAGGCGTTGTCGATCGCCGAGATGCACTGCATCGCAATACCGCGGCGTCCGTAATACGCGCTGCCGATGTAGAGCTTGTCCCACAGGCGATCGGTATCGAGCGGGTTCTCGCCCAGCAGCAGTTCGCCCAGAGTGCGAAAGCCCAGGATGGACATGCCCTGACCGGCAATGATGGCCACCGCCGCCGGCCCCAGTGTCTCCACGTCAGCCCAACCGGTGAGGCCTTCGTCCGTGGACACCTTGATGATCAATTGCCAGTCACCGTTGTCGGTGGCTTCGCTCACACTGGCCGAGGCATGGTAAGTCTCCCTGCCCTTGAGCAGGATCGGATCGACGGCAGTGATACGCATGGCTTGGCGTGTCCTCACATGGATGCAGCGGGTTTGGGAGCCGACGCTGGCACGAATTTTTCAGCATAGTGGCAGGCGACCTGGCGGTTGTCGTCTTGGGCGCGCAGCACCGGCTCCTGGGTGCGGCACAGGTCGGTGGCATGCGGGCACCGGGTGTGAAAGGCGCAACCGGCCGGTGGCGCCAACGCGCTCGGCATGTCGCCCGCCAGGCGGATGCGCGGTTGACGCAGGCGCGGATGGGCCACCGGTATCGATGCGATCAGCGCCCGCGTGTACGGGTGTACCGGCGCCCGGTACAGGCTGCGCTTGTCGGCGATCTCGACGATCTTGCCCAGGTACATCACGGCGACGCGATCACTGATGTGTTTGACGACCGACAGATCGTGCGAAATGAACAGGTAGCTCAATTGGAGGTCGCGCTGCAGGTCCTGCAACAGGTTGATGATCTGCGCCTGCACCGACACATCGAGTGCCGACACTGCTTCGTCACACACGATGAAACGCGGCTGGGACGCAATCGCCCTGGCAATCCCCAGCCGTTGGCGCTGGCCACCCGAAAACTCATGGGCAAAGGAACCGGCCTGGGCCGCAGACAGGCCCACCATCTCCAGCAGTTCGGCCGCGCGCTTGCGCAGCTGCGGCCCGCGCCGCGCACCCTGGATCACCAATGGCTCCACGACGATGTCTTCGGCGCGCATGCGTGGATTCAGCGAAGCCTGGGGATCCTGGAACACGATCTGCAATGCACGGCGCGCACTGCGCAGTTCGCCCGGGTCCAGGGCGGCCAGATCGACGCCGTCGATCCGCACGCTGCCGGCCGTGGGCTCGACCAGCCGCATCAACAATTTGGCGACGGTGGACTTGCCGCAGCCAGATTCCCCAACCAGGCCCAATGTCTCGCCCGCGCCGACGCTGAACGACACACCGTCGACCGCGCGTATCCGGCCGACTTCGCGCGGGAATAGCAGGCCCTCCTTGACCGGATAATGTTTGACCAGACCCTCCACCACGACCAGCGGCGCGCTGGCTGCGGTTGTGGCAACTGAAGCCGGCGCGCCGCTCACGGGAGAACCTCCGCCCTGCGCTCTGCGGTACGAGCTGCGCTCACGACGCCCCCCCAGGTTGCTGGGCATCCCAGTGGAAACAGGCAGCCTGCTGCCCGGCGCCGACGTCGAGCAGCGGCGGTTTGGACAGCACGCAAACGTCGGTGCGCCGCGCGCATCGCGGCGCGAAGCGGCAACCGGGCATGGTGTCGGACAACTGTGGCAACACGCCGGGAATCGTCGTCAGCCGAGCCTCGTCGCGATCCAGCCGCGGCGTCGATCTCAGCAGGCCCACGGTATACGGATGGCGCGGATGGGTGAACACCGTGTCCACCGCCCCCTGCTCGGCCACCCGGCCCGCGTACATCACCAGCACCCGATCGGCAAATTCGGCGATCACACCCATGTTGTGGGTGATGATCACCACCGCCATGCCGGTGTCACGCTGGATGTCGCGCAGCAAGTCGAGCAACTGGGCCTGGATCGTCACGTCCAGCGCGGTCGTGGGTTCATCCGCCAGCAGCAGGCGCGGCGAACAGGCCAGCGCAATCGCGATCATGACGCGCTGGCGCATGCCACCCGATAGCTGGTGCGGAAAGTCATCGAGACGGCGCTCGGGTGCCGCAATACCGACGCGATCCATCAGGCTGATGGCCCGCTTGCGGGCATCGGCCTTGCTGATGGCCTCATGGGCGCGGATGGTCTCCATGATCTGGTCACCGACACGGAACACGGGATTGAGCGAGGTCATCGGCTCCTGGAACACCATGCCAATGGACGGCCCACGCAGCGCCTGCAGCGCCTTTCGGGGCAAACCCACGATCTCGCGCCCCTCGAACCGGATCGAGCCAGAGGCCACACGCCCGGGAGGATCGGGCAACAGGCCCAGGATGGACAGCGCCGTGACACTCTTGCCCGAGCCGCTTTCGCCAACGATGCCCAGCACCTCACCCGGCGCAACATCGAAGCTGACGTCATCGACTGCGGGGAACACGCCGGCGTCGGTGCGGAAAGTCGAGGTCAGGCCTCTGACGCGCAGAATCGGATCGCCCATCAACCTTGCTCGATTTTCAGGCGGGGATCGAGCACATCGCGCAGCCCGTCACCCAACAGGTTGACGCCGAGCACGGTGACCGCAATGGCGGCACCGGGCATGAATGTGAGCCACCAGGCCTCGCGGATATAACCGCGACCTTCGGCGATCAGGATGCCCCAGCTGGGCTGGGTTGGCGGCGCGCCCAGGCCCAGGAAACCCAGCACCGCCTCTGACAAGACGGCATACGCGAACACAAAACTGAGCTGCACGATCAGCGGCGACATGCTGTTGGGCAGGATATGCCGGAACAGGATGTGCCAGTGGCTGGCGCCAGCGACACGGGCCGACTGCACATAGTCGAGCTCGCGCACCACCAGCACCGAGGCCCGAAGGATCCGCGCGGTGCGCGGGATATAGACCACCGCCAGCGCAATGACCACCGTGCTGGTCGAGGGGCCCAGGGCGGCGGCGATACCAATGGCCAGCAACACCGAGGGGAATGCCATCAGGGCGTCGGCAAGTCGCATCAGTGGCCCGTCCAGCCGGGAGAAATACCCGGCCAGCGCACCCAGCAACACGCCGAAGACCGCATTGAGCAGCACCACCCACAGGCCGATCATCAGGCTCAGTTGCGCGCCGAAGACGACCCGGCTGAGCATCGAGCGGCCCAGGTTGTCGGTGCCCAGCAGATGGTCCATCGACGGCGGCTGAAACCGCATGCGCACTGCCATCTTGTTGGGATCGCCAGTGCCGAGCCAGGGCGCCAGCAGCGCCATCAACACCATGGCGCCCAGCAACACGGCGCCGATCACGAACGCCCGATGGCGCAGCAGGCGCCTGAACGTGCCCAGGGCCAGTGAACGGCGCACCACGCCAATGCCGCTGGGTCGCGCCACGTCAGTGCCCCCCACCCACGCGCACCCGCGGATCGAACCAGGCATAAGCGACATCGACCAGGATGTTGAGCAGCATGAGCGCAGTGGCCACGAACAACAAGCCGCCCTGGATCATCGGGTAGTCGCGCCGCAAGATGGCATTGCCCAGCAAGGCGCCCATGCCCGGCACGGAAAAAACCGTCTCGACAATGATGGAGCCCGACAGCAGCACCGAGAAAATCAGCCCGACCACGGTCACCACCGGGATGGCAACGTTGGCCATCGCATGTTTGCCGATCACGGCCAGTTCGGACAAGCCCTTGGCGCGCGCGGTGCGGATGTAGTCCTGGCGCAGCACCTCCAGCATGGCCGAGCGGGTGATGCGCGCCAGCAGTCCGATCTGCAGCAAGGCCAGCGACACCGCGGGCAAGGTGGCGCTGCGCAGCCACCCCAGCAGGTCGGTCGATGGCTCGACATAACCCCCGGTCGGCAACCAGCCCAGGTGCACCGAAAACACCAGGATCAACACCAGCCCGAGCCAGAAATTGGGTACCGACACGCCGAGCAGCGCCACCGTCATCGCACCTTGATCGATCCAGGTGTTGTGATACAACGCCGCCAGCACGCCGATGGCCAGGCCCACCAGCAGCGTCAGCACCATGGAATACAAGGCCATCCAGGCCGTGGCGGGCAGGCGTTCGAGGATGGCATCCTTGACCGGCTGCCCCAGCATCAGCGATCGACCGAGGTCGCCCTGCGCCAGATTGCCGTAGAAACTGAGGATCTGCACGTGCAACGGCCGATCCAGTCCGAGATTGCTGCGAATGACCGCGATCTCCGCGGCCGTCGCGTTGGTGCCACCCATCACGACGGCCGGGTCCCCCGGAACCAGCTTGATCAGACCGAACGAGAGCAAACTGACCAGCAGCAGCAGCGGTATGCACTGCACCAGGCGCTTGATGAAATACGCCATCATGGCGGGCAGCCCCACCCCCTGGCGCACGGCATGGCCATCGGCTGCACGTCAGGCTGGTCCCGCATGCACGACACCGGTCAGTTGGTCAACCACACGTTGGACAAGCGCGGCGTGTAATACGCCTTGTAGCCCTCGACGTTGGCCCGCACCGCCTGCGTCTTGGGCGCCGCGCCGAACGGAATCGCCATTACCTGCTCCAGCGCGATACGCTGGGCCTTGGCAAAGGCGGCCTGTCGCGCTGCCAGCGTGGGCGCCGAGTTGATCTCGTTGAACGCCGCCATGTAGCCCGCATCGACCTTGTTGTCCTTGGGCTTGTACACCGGGTTGGGCTCGGCCATCTGGCGCAGGGTTTGCGGGCCGCCCAGCGCGATCACCGTGATCCAGCCGGTATAGAACACGTTCCAGCCGGTGGTCTCCTTCTGGCTGCGTTGCAGCGCGGCAGGCCAGTCGAGCACCACCAACTCGGCATTCATGCCGGCGGCCTTGAGTTGTTCCGCCATCACCAGCGCCGTGTTGTACATCACGGGGAAGTCGCGGTTGGTGAGCAGTTCGATCTTCTCGCCCTTGTAGCCCCCCTCCTGCAGCAACTGGCGCGCCTTGGCGCGGTTCTTCTGGTTGAGCAGTTCCTTGCCCGCATCGGTGAAATACTGCTGGCCCGGAAACTGGAAGCCCGGGTTGAGCTTGTACTGGCCCTCGTGCGCGGCCTCCATGATTTCATCGAAATCCATCGCCGCCAGCATTGCCTGGCGTACCTTCAGGTTGTCGGTGGGCGGGTTGGAGAAGTTGGGATAAGCCACGTTCATCCAGAAAGTCTCCAGACGCGCCAGCTTGATCGCCTTGTTCTCGCGCAAGCGTTTCTGCGATGCCACCGGCACATCCTCGACTGCGTGGATCTCGCCCACTTCCAGGGCCGCGGTGCGCGCTGCCGGCTCGGTCATCATCCGGAAAGTGACGGTATCCACACAGGCGCGCTTGTTGCCGGCATACCCGACCATCTGGTTGTGTCGTGTGTCCGGCTTGTAGCCATCGAAGCGGCGCAGCTTGACGAAACTGTCGGCACGGAACTCGTCGAGCTTGAACGGACCCGTGCCCACGACGGGCAACTGCTGTGCTGGCGCCTGGGCGTTTTCAGCCGGAATGATGACGATCGGTACCGTGAACGAGGACAGCGCCTCGATGAACAACGGCCGCGCTTCCTTCAGCGTGATGACAAAGGTGCCGGCGTCGGGTGCCGACCACTTCTCGACCGGGTCCAGGATCGAGCGATCGACCCCGACACGCTTGTAGCGGTCGAACGACGCCACGACGTCGGCTGAGGACATGGTCTTGCCGTTGTGGAACTGGATGCCCTGGCGCAGCTTGAAGGTGTAGTTCTTTCCATCCGGGCTGACCACCATGGATTCGGCCAGTTCCAGTATCGGGTTCATGGATTCGTCCCGGGTCACCAGCGATTCATAGATATTGAGCGCCACGTTACGCGTGGCGCCGGCGTTGGATGTGTGCTGGTCCAGGCCGGGCACCTTGGACTCGAGCGCGAAGATCAGGTCTCCGCCAGTTCTGGGGCATTGAAAGGCCTGCGCCTGGGCGGCACCAGCGGCAACAGCAAGAACGGTGGCGGTGCCCGCGAGGGCGAGACGCTTCATGGGTGTCCGATTCGTGATCATCAGCTCTACTCCTTGGTTAATTGCCGCCCATCGGCAGCGTTTCGGTGCTTGTCCAACTGGTTGTATCTGTCGCGCGTCTGCGTGCCCGCGCCGATATCCGACGAAACCGTGGGTGCGAAAACAACAGGCAACACCCGCTTGCGCCAGGGAAAACTGCCAGTTTCCAGACGCGTGAGCAGCGCCCGCGCGCTGTTCTCACCGAGCCGGAATGCAGGCGAAAACACGGTGGTGAGCTCCGGGCTGGCGTAACGCCAGAAATCGAAGCCGTTGAAGCCGGTCACGCGAACGTCCGCGGGAACCGCACAACCGCGCGCACGCAGGTATTTCATGGCGGCAATCGCCATGCGGTCGTTGCCACCGATGACCACATCGGGCGCACCGTGTTTTTCGACATGCAGCGCAAAGGCCGCCTGGGTGTCGTCGAATCCTTCGTCGCCACAACGCACCACATGGAACGACGGTGGCCTGGGCATCGCAGACAACACCGAACGTACGCCAGCCTCGCGCCGCTCCATGGCGGCCCAGGAAACCGAAGGCACCAGCATTACCGCCTGTTTGCAGGCGCGCTGAAACAGGTGGCGGGCGATTTGCGCGCCACCGTCTGTGTCGTCCTGAATCAGCGAACAGCCGTCGATGACGGTATCGGGGAGTTCGTCCTGAATCAGCACCAGCGGCTGCCCCAGCGCTGCCACCTGCGCAATCAACTGGCGGCGCTGCTTCTGTGCACCCGAGGTCATCAGAAAGATTCCATCACTCTCGATACGGCGCAACAGCGGCAACGACGCGAGTTCGGATGGTGATGCGCCCTGTAGCACGATGGAATAACCCGCAACCTGCAACACGTCGTTGATTCCGGCCAGCATCGCCGCGGTGAAGGGGTCGGACAGGTAATGGGCCGAGGGGTCGACGATGATCACGCCCACTGTCATGCGGCGATTGGTGCGCAATTGCCGGGCATTCGCGTTCGGCCGGTAGCCCAACAACTCGCAGGCAGCCAGCACACGCGCGATCATCTCGGCGCCGACCTGTCCCTTGCGGCCATTGATCACGTTGGAGACGGTCATCGGCGTGGTGCCGGCAGTCAGTGCGACGTCGCGCAGCGTGGCGGACGCGCCGGGCCTGCCGGCGGGCGGGGTCGTCGCTGCACGTCTGGCCATCAGTGCGACTCCCGGGGCACGTAGTCACCCGAGCCGCCGACCAGGAAATCCAGGTCCACGCCTTGATCGGCCTGCAGCACGTGGCTGACATAGAGCTTCTCCCAGCCGCGCGTATAGGGCGACTGGAACGCCACCTGAGCGGATCGGCGGCGGGCAAGCGTCTCGTCCGGCACATCGAGGTGCAGCCGGCGGGCTGCCACATCGAGCTCGATCCAGTCGCCAGACTCGACCAGCGCCAGTGGCCCGCCGGCGGCAGCCTCGGGCGCCACATGCAGCACCACGGTGCCAAACGCGGTGCCGCTCATGCGGGCGTCCGAGATGCGCACCATGTCGGTCACGCCACGCTGCAGCAGCTTGGCCGGTATCGGCAGATTGCCGATCTCGGCCATGCCGGGGTAACCCCGAGGGCCACAATTTTGCAGCACCAGGATGCTGGTTTCGTCCACTTGCAGATCGGGATCGTGGATACGTGTCTTGAGGTCGTCCGCGCCACTGAAAACCACGGCCTGCCCGCGGTGGCGCATCAGCGCCGGCGTGGCGGCCGAGGGTTTGATCACCGCGCCACCGGGTGCCAGGTTGCCACGCAGCACCGCAATGCCGCCCTGCGCCTTGAAGGGCTGGTCCAATGCGAAGATGACGTTGCGGTCAAACACCTTGGCATGGCCAATGGCCTGGCCTATCGTCACGCCGGCCACGGTGGGTTGATCCAGGTCCAGAAAGGGAGCGATCTCGCGCAACACGGCCGGCACGCCACCGGCGTAATAGAAATCTTCCATCAGGTACTTGCCGGAGGGCATCAGGTTGACCAGACAGGGTATTTCGCGGCCATACCGGTCCCAATCGTCCAGACCGAAATCGACGCCCAGCCTGCCGGCCAGCGCGATCAGATGCACCACCGCATTGGTCGAGCCGCCCAGGGCGGCGTTCAGGCGCACGGCATTGGCGAACGCGGGCTTGGTGAGAATCCGGGACAGGCGCAGGTCTTCACGCACCATCTGCACGGCGCGCCGCCCGGCCTCGAACGCCAACGCCTGGCGACGCGCGTCCACGGCGGGAATGGCGCCGTTTTGCGGCAACGCGACTCCGAGTGCCTCGCACAGGCTGGCCATGGTGGAGGCCGTGCCCATCGTCATGCAGGACCCGGCGCTGCGCGACATGGCGGCTTCCGCGGCCATGAATTCCTCGATATTCATGGTGCCGGCTGCCACCGCGTCCTTGAAGCGGATGACATCCGTGCCCGAGCCCAGCATGCGGCCCTCGTAACGACCCGACAACATGGGGCCACCGGATACCAGCAGTGTGGGCAAGTCGACACTGGCTGCGCCCATCAGGCAGGCCGGCGTGGTCTTGTCGCAGCCGGCCAGCAGCACGACACCATCCATCGGTTGCGAGCGGATCGACACCTCCACGTCCATGCTGGCCAGGTTGCGGAACAACATGGTGGTGGGTCGCATCAAGGGCTCGGACAACGAGGTCACCGGGAATTCCAGCGGAAAACCCCCGGCCTCGAGCACACCGCGCTTGACGTGCTCGGCCAGGCCGCGCAGATGGCCGTTGCAGGGAGTCAGCTCGGACCAGGTGTTGCAGATGCCGATGACCGGCTTGCCATCGAACATGCGCGCGGCATGGCCCTGGTTCTTCATCCAGCTACGGTAGATGAAGCCATAGGAATCCTGGCGCGCGAACCACTCGTCGCTGCGCAAGCCGTTCGGACGCTTGGGGTTGCGGCCGGTCGTTTCGTCGTCGGCCATGATCAGCTAGCGGACGAAAGGCCACCGTGCCACCAGTGGGTGGTCGGATCGGAATGCAGGATCTGCTCGATCGTCTCCTGGCTCACGCGGGGTAGGCCCGAGTCGGCGATGATCGCGTTGACGTTGCGCAGGCCGGCAATGGAGTCGGCCACCGTCGTAAACGGAAAATCGGTGCCCCAGAAGATCTTGTTGCGGTCCGCGATCGTGTACTCCTGCGCACAAACCAGTATGTTCCAGAACTGCCAGGGTCGGTAGTACAAGGCCGACACTTCGCAGTAGACGTTCGGGTTCTTGCGTGCCACCACGATGCACTCCTCATACCAGGGATGTGCCATGTGGGCCATGACCATCTTGAGATCGGGATGGCGGTTGGCAATGGTGTCCACGTCCAGCGGGCGCCCGTATTGGATCGGCGCATTGGCGCCATAGGTGGTGCCCATGTGCATGGTCAGCGGCAGGTTGTGCTTGACCAGATACTGGTAGACCGGTTCGAGCCGAGGGTCAAGCAGCGAGACGCCGTTGTAGATCGGCCCGAACTTGACACCCTTGAGCTTGAGGTCTTCGATGGCGTGAACCAGCAGATCCATGCAGTTGGGCATGCGCGGATCGAGGCAGGCAAAACCGATGAACTTGCCAGGGTCGCGGGCCACCAGGCGCGCAGTCACCTCGTCGTCACCGTCGATGCCGATCGAGTCGCCGTAACGCAGCGAGAACACGATGGCCTTGTCCACGTCGCGCATGGCATCGCAGACGATGTCCGGATTGCTGGGCAACTCCACCGCCTCGGCGCGGGCAAAGCGGGTGACTTCCAGATGCAGCGGAAGGATCTGCGCATCCTCGTAAACATTGACGTGGCAATCGACAATCATGCAATTCGCTCCTTGATCAAAGAATGCCGTACCGCGCGAACACGTCGGCCAGTTTGTCGCCCCGGCGCAGGTCCGCCAGGGTGCTGCGCTCGCCCTTGACCTTGTCGAAGGCCATGTCCAGCACCTGCTTCTCCACCGACTGCGGCACCACGACCACGCCGTCGGCGTCGCCGAAGATCAGATCGCCGTGCGCCACCGGCACACCTGCGCATTCGATCGGTACATCGAGCGCCATGATCTTGCCGCGACCCTTGGAGTCCAGCGGAGCAATACCGCCATGGAACACTGGAAAACCCATGGCCATGGTGGGCTTGATATCGCGCACGCAGCCATCCATCAGCGCACCCACCGCACCGCGAACCTGCGCCGCGGTGGACAGGAGTTCGCCCCATGGGGCCACGCGAGCGGGATTCGAGCAGGCAAACACGGGAATCTCCCCTGGCTGCAGGCTGTCGATCAGCGCGATCTCCAACTCGTACGGGTTGACACCTTCGGCGACGTGATAGACCTCCATGAAGGCCGCCGTGCGTGCCCGCCCGACCATCACGCTGGCGATGTCGAGCGGGCGGATCCGAGCGGGCAGTGCCTGCTTGGTCACGCCGCACTGGTCCAGGCAGTCCGACAGCACCGACGAGAAAAGCGTGGACCGGATGTCGGCCAGGCTGTAGACGGACGCGCGGCCAGGCGCTGAGGTGTCATGGGTCATTGAGGGCGTCCTTTCTGGTTAGCCCGGCGCTGCACATGGAGCAGCATCTGGGCGGTGGTCATGTCGGCGGGCACGTCGCGCGGCTGGTGTTCGGTGCCATCAAGGATGTCGCGAACCTGCGACACTGCGCCGCCGATGCGTTGCACGAGCAGGGGAAGAAGCGTGAAGACATAATCGAAGAAGTGCTGTCGCTGGTGGGCAGGATCGCGCGGTAAACGGCGGCGGAAACGAGGTGCTTGATGGAACCAGCAACACAACGGGCCGACCTGCCGATCGAGGGCATGACCTGCGCCTCGTGCGCGAATCGGATCGAGAAGCGGCTGAGCAAGCAGCCCGGCGTCACTTCCGCGAGCGTGAACTTCGCCACCAAGGTGGCGACGGTGAAGTACGACCCGGCGGCGACGGGGCCGGAGAAACTCGCCAAGGCGGTGGACGACATCGGGTACAAGGCGGTCGTGCCTCCGGCCCGGAACAGCTCTGTAAATCCTGCGCACGGGCACGCGGGCCACGACCACGCCGCGATGCTGGCGGCGCAGGGTTCGGGAATGCACGCCGGGCACGCGATGAGCGATGGTGTG
>ENA-ORBV01005557-ORBV01005557.1-microbial-mat-metagenome-genome-assembly--contig:-NODE-5557-length-23062-cov-5.660083_pt1 | contig 23062 bp, 17 predicted proteins | sample MGYA00237777_ERZ505514 | MGnify/ENA primary metagenome ERZ505514 (study PRJEB26160, sample SAMN06269048) | microbial mat metagenome | isolation source: Oligotrophic lake microbial mat | place... | reverse complement strand
GCCTTGCTACACGCGACTTCGACCCAACCATTGCCATCCCGGTCTTCTTCAAACAACTTTTTGCGGGCCCATTCCTCGACTTCCTGTCCAATCCGATCAAAGTGTCGTTGTCGTTTTTGTTGCGCCAATTTTGTCACTTCGGGATCGACTTCGTCTTCGTCCAAGTCCAGTGTCAAATCCTTTTCTCCTGTAATTTTTTTGCGCATTTCATACATTTCTCGTCGCAATATTTGCAATTCCTTTCTCATGTTTTTCATTTCTTGGAGTGTTTCCGACAAGGTCTCGGCCATGGCCAATTGTTTTTGCTGTTCCACTTGTTTATGGTTGGCATGTGATGAATCGTAGTAGGGGAAAATACGATTAGGTTGAAGTCCATAATAATATCCAGCATTTTTGGGTGGATTCTTTGCTAATTTTGATACTGCCAAAGAAGGAACTTGGAAGAGCCGCCTCACGGCTTTTTTGTAACGTGCCGAAAATGATATAGCTGGTGCTTGTTGTGTTTGGACTTCTGAAGACGTAGCAGTATAGGAAGACACCAGGAGTCCTGGGTTGGATTGAGCCAATAGCGAGTGGATATTCCGCCGCCTCGCTGATTCCAATGCCCTTGGAATGGTTGCTGTGGCTGTGGCTGTCTGCTGCTGATCATCATCATCGTCTCGATAATACTGGTCGTTGTCGTGGCTGCACCAAGGATCATTATTTTGATGGTTGCTGGTCCTTTTGTGAGTCCGTATTCTCCGAGTAGCAATTGCAGCCGTCCCTGCCGTTGTAGTATCTGGTGCCGTCCCAAGGAGGAGCAGTAGTGCGACGAGCTTCCAACCAAAAGGCCGTTTCATTGTAGCCAGTTATTGAATCGGAAAAGCTATGAATCAATAGAAGACGATGAATATCTATGACACTTGTATGTGTTGTGCCGTATGCGTTGGTAATCGATTGGAGATGGATTCTTCTGACAAAATATAAATGATCAAGCAGCTGGCTCTTCAGTCGGCACTCACACAACTACTGATCAATCTTCAGTTGCCCACATCAAAGCATTGCGAAGGCTTTTGATGTTGTTGTTCCTGTCGTGTTGGCAGTTTGAAGCCGCATGATTTTTTATTTGGTGACAACCATCGATTTTACTTGTTGTGATTGCATGTGCGTGATGACGACCGTAAAATATTTTTCAGTAGGGCTGGGGTTTTGAGGCAATCAGTCAGTCGTGCGTGCTCAACTGCTCACTTTTCGACGTTTTTTCTTCATCGTCCTCACTTTTTCATCGAGAAGACAGATTAATAATTACTCTTCACCGTTACATGTATTTACTTGCATTAGCTCAAAGATGGTAATCGTTTCCAACTTTTCCGTTCGTCTCGTAGACGCTTACACGAAGGAACCATTCCTGGAACACACGTCCCCGGACGGAAAGACGGTAAGCTGACTAAACTGGATCCGAATTTGAATTCATGAAAACATGTTAACGGACTCATCCAATCTCACGAAATTCGTTCATGACGTTTGCAGTTCGTAGAAGCCGAGCCAGGCGCCGAATATTGGGTTGAGCTTGATGTCGTGGGTGGAGAAAATGAGCGGAAGATGTACTATTTCAGGATTTTGGTGGATGGGACGGCTCTAGGCTATTATTCGACTAGGGCCAAAATTCACGACAAGGAGTATTACGGTGTCTGGTCGCAAGCGGATGGTGTCAGCAAAAACCGCTCCCTCTGTTTCGAGAAGCCTCGAGTTGATATGATCTCTAAATCTACTATTTCTACATCTAATAATGGGTTGATGGGGTCCGTGCAAGTTGACATTTATGAAGCCATTAATCCTCACATCACGACGGTACGAAATTTTTCTTCCAATGCGGTTGCTCCAGTTCTGGCTCCTTCGTCGTCCGAAAATGGCTTGAAGAAAAAAGTAATACGTTCATGCGAAGGCTTCCATGAAGTGTCAAGCAAGACGGGTCCAACAACTTTGGCGTACCAGCAAGGAGGCTTGGTCGAAAGCATTGTGATTCACTACTGTTCGGCTCATGGCTTGATTGGAGCTGGTGTGCTTGCTTCTGTATCGTCCGCCCTAACCACGGAATCGTGTTCGGAAGACTCAAGCGATGACGAAGAGAGTGACGAAGAGAGTGACGATGGTGAGACCTATGAAGTGAAGCCCACGGTCAGTCCAAAAAAAAAGTTGAATGAATTGTCGTCAGTTGAGTCTTTTTGTGACGTTCTCACCTCGTAATTCTTTCATTGTGTGGATGTATTCCAGCGTGTCAAGTCTGAAGGTGTCATGGCCAATGGTGTCATGCTTAATCCACCGAAGGAGTGTGATCTTTTTGACATGAGCAAGATGTCGGAATCTTTGGACGAAGAGCAGGAACCATCGAATAAGAACACTGCTGGCGCTAAGGTGAAATCGGAAAAGAAGAACGATGGCAAGGAGATCGTCATGGCTCCACCCAAACAAGTCGATCTTTTTGACTTGACGAAACGAACGCGATTTTGCGGTGAACCTCGTCGCACCATGCCAGGTCGACGTGCGAAGATGTCCCGGGGTGGCAAGCAGAAAAGCAAGGTAACTGTCAAGTGTGAAGCAACGAAGACAGCGAGCGGTGCTGTGGTGTTCGATTTGACTGCTTCATCTGACGAAGAGAGCTGAGTGCCATCTTGTAGTTGACAAAAGTGGTCCCTATTTGAAGAGGGATGCGAAGTAACTAGGTGATATTTCGCCAGATTGTGTAATGTGCGCGCGCAAAAGGAAACATGTAAAAGCTTTGGAAGTAGTCAGGCTCCACTTAGTCGTTTCTGAATGTCAATGGTGGAATATTGAAGGCACGAACTGGATTCGAATATCCTCCGTGGCTTCATTCAACAAAGAACTGTTTGAACTAGTAACTGAAATGACAAATAAATGTGTAGCTTACTTTGGCTGATAAGTACCCCTACTAGTAGCTTCTACTCACTAGATCATGCATATATTTTTCTACCGCAGGCTTGCCTGATGCTTCAGTAGATGGCTTTGACGCTGTAGACATACCGACTAGGTAGTCTAGTACCATGTTCTCGGGTTCTAATCGCTCTGGGTATCCTCTTACACATTCCTTCAGTACATGAATTTCGCGCTGTTGCCTTCAGCGTATTCCTCGTCATCGTCGAAATTGCTTAGTTCCTCATCGTCCGCATCTTCGCCGTCTGCTCCATCCCGAAAAGGAGAAAAAGAATCAGTATCTTCTTTGCGCTTCCCAGATACGTGTGTCGCTTCTAATGCTGCTAGGGGCTGAGTCGCGGTAACATCTAATGCATCCAAGAAAAGAGGATTCACAGGTCCACTAGGTACTGCATCCATGACATTTTCGACGTATGTTTCGCACATTTCGACGACGTCATTGGGAACATTGACTTTCGAGGCCATGAAGGGGTTTTCGTATTCAAGCAACAGCTCGTCCGCCGATACATAGCGATGGAGGATTCCGGTGGATGGAGGGAATCTCCCGTCAACTTCTTCGGCCGTGAGCAAGAACATCTGACCTCGTTTCGGGTTGTAAAATACCCCTCTATTGCTGCCACTTTTGTTGGGATCATCCTGCTTGGTAACACAATCGCTGCTGCCTTGGCTTTGGTCTTTTCGACCCGAGACCCGGAGAAGCATGGCTTCTTGCTTCTCTTGCAAACTTCGAAGCAACGAATGGACTAGGACACGCATTTCCTTTGACCGGGGGGCGTCTCAAGGTGAGAAACATGAAATCTTTGCTAAACTCATCAACGGTTTTGGTGGGCTTACCTGGTACTGATCGTAATCGTTTTGCAACGCAGCACGGACGCTCATAGGAACTCCGAAAAGCAAAGACGCATTGATTGTGGCTAATGGAACGCGTTGGACAATATCGATCTTGCTAGCGGACAATGCCTGCAGGTCCTCAAAAAAGCCAGCGGTCGTTGCCGTATTCAAAGCAAATGGCATTAGCTTGTACGTTACATCCAAAGAAAGCGAGCACTGAGTTTTGTCAACTTCTGGCAGGTTCAAATGGACTCGGTTGTTGATGGAAGCAGGCAAGGCGGAGTACCTCGCTGCGAGAGACGCGGAAATGTCCCTTAGGCAAAGGCAAAGTAAGGACTTGAAGCCAAGGCGAAGATGCGCAGTGGATTCAATCGATGTAACAGATATATCGACTTGTGGCGTAGGCTCCGCGCTGCTGGTGTTCATCTTGAAATCTGCTTCGAGCTTCACCTGGATCTCCTTTTGCAAGGCGCGCACACACTTTTCAATCGCTGCTTCATGCCAACTCCGAGCGTCTGCTTCGGTTTCAGCCTTCGTCATTTTGTCACTTTTGGTGCTGTCCTCGTCGGTATCACTACCAGGAGTGGCTAGAATGTCACCGCTTCCGTGCTCACCATGACCTGATTGTTGCGTTGTCCTTTTGGCGCTTTGGTCCGTAGCGTCATTTTCAGGTGTTCGCACGAGAGCAATCGCGCCTGTCTTGATCACCACCAAACGTATAGTACGAATAGACAAGTCATGAAAGAATGGCCGAACGAGGTCCCAAAAGCGGCGTAGTCCTCGTTTGTGTCCCTCGTCCTTGGAGTCGCAAAAGAGTGCTAGATCACTGGAAACGATCGTAATATCCAAAGGCTGACGCCTGGTTGCTGTTCCCCCGTTGTTTGCATCTTTGGCAAAGTCTTGCTCAATAATGGACTCGACTTGATGAGTCGACATGGGTACAATAAAGTACAAACGACGATGAGTGAAAAATTTCAAAGTATAAGAACTTCATGTTAGAGAAAAGTAGAAAGCCAAACTCTTACCCATGGTTCCAAAATGTTTCCACGACGCACTGGCCAGGAGATTCGTCGGTGTCAGAACCGCATTTCGATTTTGCTGATTGGCATTATTTGTTGGAGCCGCAATCCAAATGGGGGCAAGTCTTCCCTTGTGACTGATATTGGTGGTATTTGCATCCTCGCTGTCATCGACTACAAGCGAGGACGACGACAGCTCCTCGACGTATTCGTTCCATGGAGAGACTTCCACGACCAGTGCCCCTCGGCGGGATCGCCGCGCGGCAGTCTTTCCCTTGCGAAAGGTAGATGCCACCATATTGGGCTGTGCCCCTCGGGAATGCAGGGACTGTAAAAAGTCATGAGATTCACGGACGATGTTGTTCCCCATATGCGTTCCTTCTGTCGTGTCAATGAAGCGGGTATCGAATGCCATGGCCCATCTATTATTACAATCATTCGTAGTAGCAGCCGCAGTGGGTGTAGTAGGTTCTAAAGAAGTGGTAGAAGAAGCTGGCACGGTTGACGGTGGAGGTTTCTTGACAGTAACAATGCTGGCGCTGGACTTTTTGTTGGTCGACGGGGCATTGGTAAACGGGGCTGCTTTTGCTGCTGCTGTAGCCGCCTGACCAAAAGTCCTGCTCGTTTTGACTTCTGGTCTGTGGTTCTTTTTGGGCGTGAAGACAGGAGGAGACAAAGTCGCTGGCGTGTGTTTCTTTCTAGTGACTATTTTTGTCTTGATGGCTGCAAAGGGTTTCTTTCTGTTGGACAAAGCGGCCACAGCCGCAACCGCAGCACCGATGCTGGATTGCGGCTTTTTGTTAGTGGTAGAAGAACGGTGCGGCGGTTGCGGCAGTTTGTTAGTCGTAGAAGAAGTTGATAGCTTCTTGGTTGACGTTTTCTTCTCGTTGGGAGGCGCTTGGGTGCGCCTCGAATTGGAAGACGAGTGTTTAAATTTGGGTCTCTTGTGCTCGAGAATTTCGTCGTGGTCGCGGCTATCATCATCACTACTATCGCTGCTACCGCTGCCGCTGCCTGTACTACTATCAGATTCCAAAAATCTACGCATCGTGCCGCTTTCCTTCTTGTCGGCAATCGATACTGCGTTGTTGTTGGAGGAGGAGGCCCGTTCGTTCTCGTCGTCAAACGCGAACAAGTCGTCGTCTCTATGCTGCTGCGTTGGCAAGACTGCCACACGCTTCGCCTTCTTTTTCACTCGTCGAAGCCTACCTTGAACGCCGTGTCCCACCGCGGAACCAGGTCCTGCTTTGATGGGAGGTGCCTGTATTACTTGTGGCATTTTTTTTGTTTGATTGACTGCTATTGGGTTGTGTTACTGTACTTTGCTGCCAGAGGGATGGATGATCAACCAATTAATAAATTTATTGAAGGATAGCGGTAGACGAGAAGGTGTTGCGATGCGGGCACCAGCATTGCAGCATTAGACACAATACAGCACGGGTCTAAACATGAAGTTATATTACTGCTATTTGATAGCTACAAAGGAGGCAGGTTTCAGCGTGGTAAGAGTTTTGAGACAGGCGCGCGCTCCGCTCCTCCTGTCCCGGCGCACCAAAGCCTTGGTTTGAAAGCTCGAAGTGTTTCTTTTCAGGAACAGCCATGAATACTCTTGTAGACAAGTGCAGCTAAGCTCATTAAGCTTTATAAAAATAAACTAATAATTAGTTTTGTGGTAGACAGTTCTTGTCTTTGTTATCTCTCCAAGTGTTGCAGGCCATGCTTCAGCAAGCGCCAGTTGTTGTCAATTATTTCTGAAACCTCTCGTTCACGGAACTCCGCCGAGGTGAGTGGATTCGTGGTGAATCTGGAAGTAATTTCTGAAACTTCGACGAGGTCAGAGAGGGCTCATCATGAGAATCATAAAAAATATAGCAATTCTATTAAATTGTGATAACTATTAGCGTTTTTGGAGAGAAAGAGGCAAGGTAACCAACCGTATTGCATCGGAAGTCGTCGCAGAATTACGGATTTTGATTTTGCTTGCTTTTCTTCTTCATCCTTTCCATCGGTAGCTTGGTTTCTATGGACCCATTGTTCATCCAAACTTCCCCTTTCATCGAGGACATGCCACCGTTCCATCGGCTGACCTCCACTTCTTGGTCCTTCGTTCGTAGATTGTCTTGTTTCTTTGCTGGTGGAGCGTCGGCACCTGCGTCGTCAATCACAAAGGAGTGGTCGTCCTGTACGCTGAAGGTCTCCCGCACAGATCGTTGGTAGACTTGAAGAGCGGCTTCAACGTTACCTGCTCTCTGCTCCATTAATTCATAAGCTCGCCACAACGTCATCTTAGCGTCACAGCCCGGTGAAAAATCTTTCAGAGACCGCTCAAACAGCAACCGGGCGTCCTTACTATTTCCAAGATCTTCTTCCATTTGCGTCCAGGCTGTCACGGTCGCCACGTTGCGGCTGTCCGCATCCAATGCCCGGCTGAAGCACCGCCGGGCTTCCGGATGATTACCCTCGCGAGCCTCCAAAACACCCCACGCTTGCCAGAGACGGGCACAGTGGTACCCTCCAGACTGGTTACCTGCTAATTGTGCGCAGGCCCAGATTCCTTGTTGGAAGATCTTTCGGGCTTCCTCTGCGTTACCATGGCGCATTTCAAGAACACCCCATGCTTGCCACACAGGTGCATGTCTCTTGCTTACTTCCGTGCCGCGATGAAGTCTACAGAAACAAGGGTAAACTCGATCAAATTAGAAAACACCGAAAAAAAACGATACCATCAAAAGACCAACCATATATTTTCGTGGTAGTACTTACAATTTTCGAGCAGCTTCAAGATCACCAAGCTCTGCAACGTATAGAGCATACGGCTGCAAAACACCTGCATCACGAGGGTTGACCTTGAGGGCTCGTTCAAATAAACCAATGGCTTTTCGGCTATCGCCGTCGGGTCTTTTGATTTCCATTAGTGCGTACGCCTGGAGAACTCGAGAATTTCGTTGGTCAAATGTAAGAACCTTATCGAAGCATTCCTGGGCTGCCTCAAAATTGTCACCATCGGCTTCCATGACACCTAATTGCAGCCACGCCGCGGAGCACTTGGGATCGACTTTCAAGGCACTTTGAAAAAGCTGACGTGCCCTTCGGACATCTCCGGCTCCTTTGTATTCGAGGGATGCCCATGCCGTGTACACATGTGAATTAGGGGGGAGGCCAGCCTTGCGTAGCTCGCGCTCGGCAGTCTCATAGCAGACCCGACCAGACGCTACCGTCTGTCCCAACTTGCGAGTCCGTAGTTGTGCCAGGGATACCCATGCTGCCGCGTGTGAGGGTCTGGAACGAGCCGCCTGCACATAGAGTGATTCAGCTGCTGAAAGATGCCCGCGCTTTTCTTCTAGCCGTCCGAGGGCTTGCAACAAGAATGGGTTTCCGCCAGTATAGTCCACGCCAGGGTTGCTGGGGCCCGCCTTTGAATTTTGAATTCCTGCACGCAACCAGGCTCTGGCAAGTTCAAAGTCTCGTCGACGCTCGGCACATCGAGAAAGTCCCAAATAGGCGCGGCCATCCCGAGGGTCCATCTGACAAGCCTTTTCATAGAGCTCCCTGGATTCCTCCACTCGTCCGTGCTGCAGTTCCTTCTTGGCGTGATAGGTAAGGCGGTCGGTATTCACACGCAGGGGATTTCCAAGCCGTACACCGTCACGAAATTTGATAGCGCCATCGCTCATCAGAGATGTTTCATACTGGAACTGTCCTGTTTGAGTTCGTCGATAACCAAATATTTTATCCTCCACCATTCGGGTCAGACCCCTATCTACCTTCGGCGTTGCAACACTTGGGGCATTAGTATCCATAGTATCTACTTGCTGCTTCCAGATTTGCGGTGTCGTCTTGGTCGATCCGTTTCTGGTACTTGTACTACTACTCAACTCGGGTTTTTGAAAATATATCTGCCTTCCAAAGACGGAGTCTTCCGTAGCTGGGGCATCGTAGGGAGTGCCTGTGGTGGAGGGCGTCCTGTTGGCTAGCAGTGGTCCTACGTTTTCACGAAAGCTTTTGGGGCCCTTGGCGGCCAATTTGGCAATGGTTTGTGTATCTCGGTTTTTGACGGAATACAAGTCACGCTTGATGGATTTCTCGTCCCAAACGGGATCGGGAAAGAGAGATTCAAAGCTCCATATACTAGGCGATAACCCTTCCGCCTTGGCCTCCTCGACGACTTGTCTGTATTCGGCTTGCCGAACCAATTGGAGTCGCCGTTTTTCTTTTTCCGTTTCCGGAATGACTTTGCGCTTGTACTTTTTCTTTCGAATGCCGGTTTTGTCGGCAGCACTCTTTGTCAACCTGTCGACTGCGTTGGATAGCTCACGCAGGGGAGACTCTCCACCTCCATCATTGTGAAAATCTGAAAATACAATGGCCGCATCCGACATTTGCAAATGGCGTGGCCGAGTATTTTGCAACGATCGGCCACCCTGAGACGACGGCTTGATTCGTTGTGGTTGCTTATTGTTGGATGGGCTCAACGCCCAGCAGCTCATGGACGACGGGCATTGGGACGATAGGGATAGCAGTACAGTCATAGAACAGCAGTAATAAAACAGCTTATTCCGCCAACATGGTGGTCCGCCTAACACAGAAGGAAGATGACGGCCTGGTCGTGATGCAGCAGTCGTTATTCTTTGGCGGGACATTTTTTTGGTGATACACTTATGAAGAATTGGATTTACTTTCGGGGTAGCAAGTCGCTTGCTCAAATGAATTGTTTTCTATTATACCAAAGACGGTTTGAAATTGTTTTCAGTTCCTGGTACTAATGATGATATACTGTTGTAATGGTCTGCTCTTTTTCTCTGGCTTTCTCAATCGACACACAAGTTGTAACAGCTCCTTGACGCAGCTCGACGACTCTAACTACTATTGGTAAAAGACTTGCTGGCTTGACGAGTAGCCAGCAACTGTCTTCACAGTGAGTCTACTATCGTATGGCTGGCTATTGGAGTCGTTTCTCTTACAGCGCACAGCTGCCGATCCACTGGCTTTGGTTCAACACTTCAACTTGCCGTGGCTATCCACGTAGCACTCTGGTACAACATGGCTTGTACAATTGTTCTTGGACGGGAACCTTATCCGGTTTATTAATACCTAGCAAGCGACTCAAACAATCAGCTAGTATTGTTTGAAACGAAAAATAGTGGGCATGCGCAGAAGTATGATCTTTCTCTGACTCATACCTCCGGGGGCAAAGACGCTCCGGCATTTGACAGTCAACCCTAAATCAATCTAGAGTTGTTAGGGTTTCATTCCTACTACCACAACATCATGCTGTGCAAAAATTAATGGCAAGGAGTGACTGATTGTAGTAAAAAAATTGGAATTGTTTCTAAGGCATCTAACGCCATTACTTTAGAAATTAATACGGAACAATCTATTTTTTGTTGGTCCTCACACTGCTACCACAGCATAGCTAACAGCTACATGCAGTGCGCAAATGTCACCGGCAATCATTTCACATTTGTGTCGTTGCAATTGTTAAAGTTGTGGGTTCTTCAACTCCTGTCATTTTTATCATAGTAACAATGTGCAACATCTGGTGTTTCTAATTGGATCTGATGTGTTGGTTGATTCAGACAAAAGAAGGGGAGAAGTGAAAGTCTACCAAATTGGGCAGTCTTGATTTCTTCTTCAACACCATGGAAGTTTTCAATCTTGTTAACACCAAAAATAAAAAGAAGACATTGCCTAAATAAAGATGTAAACATGCATCTTCGTTGCAAGGCAGAACTAGATGATAGGCATTGCAGGGCTTGCGGCACAACATTTTTTGCTTTTAAGGTTTGTCATGAATCGACAACTCGACAAGACCATGAGTTTGCAGCTTTCCAACTCAAAGGGACTAAAAGAATTCATTCTTTTTAATCAAGCTTGATAAAAATTACAGACACGTATGTCATCATCAGCACTGGAAGAGGGCAAATCATCATGGACTCAGCAATCTTTATTTTTGCAATGACTTGATCCAAACATTCCTTTTGCAAGCTGTTGACCAAATTTCTCCTCAGACACCGTGTCCTGTACATGTCCAACTATGGACTTGAAAGTTGGACCAATCTTTTGTCCTTCTATGACTCTACTATTATGAGGCTAGCTTGTACTGCATGTACATTAGTCTAGTGCTACTACTAGGCTACTAGCTACAATTGTAGTAGCAAGATAGTTTCCTTCTCACATGGCACTACCCCTTTCGTCTCTGCCGCCATCAACATTTTGTTATCGCGGAGAAGGGGCATGGAAGATCACCTGCTCGGCGGGTGTTCGTGAAAAATTTGCAGACATCGCGCGCTGGGACCTCAGTCTTTTATCCTAGCGGTTTAGAATCCATGACTGCCAGCACTCTACATCAGTAATGGCAGGATGTGAAAAGCTAAGGAGTTCTGGCCAGCGCGGAGTATCTTGGTAAAATGATAGGGATGCAATTGAATATATCAAGAATGTATTTTGTAACGTAAGTTTAGTCACGTTGCACGCATGGAATCTTTCATGACAACTGGATCATCGAACATTCATTCTGCAGGCTCCTTGAAATTCGCATTATCGCGTATCAGTAAACTAGTACACTGCTACTAGCTAGTAGCTAGTACCGGTATGGTACCTGGTACGCGCTCCACCGTGTCAGTTGGTAGAACCGTCTGTCGCTTCTCCGCGTGCCTACAAAATCGAACGAAGAAATCAATCAAGTGAAGACACAAGATACAATTCGAAAAAAGTTGTCACTACTAAAACACACAATACTTAAATACAAATAAAATAATTCACCATGCCAGAAGGAGAAAAGCCCCACGTTCAAGAAGTCCCCGAGGAACAAAAGCCCAAGGAGGGAGAGAAGAGCACACATTGGTTGAAGGTTGACCGAAGTTTGCGCCCTGAAGGATTCCACATTGAAGGAAGTGGAACCGCCAACTAAAAGGAAGAAGAGTGAAGATTGTGTTTTTTCATTTTGAAGACGAAACGATTTATATATGATGTACTGTGAATGGATATCAGATGAACTTGGCGAAGGAACTGCTTGTCTTGGCGGAGAGTCAGAATACAGAGTGGAATCCAAGAAGGACGACGCGTGTGTAGTTTTGGCTAACCAGCCAGGGAGGAGGCGTTCCGAGTCCAGATTCAAATCTGTATCCAGAGGCGTGTTGTATAATTTTAGGATCTATCTTCCATTCTTTCTATAAATTACTAGTAAAACCTGCTCTTTAAAGTTATCCAGTTCTTCTGCGCTGCAGTAGATGACCATCTAGAGGTGCCCCGGGCAAGGGGCAGTCCTTGGACTACTGAACAAATCCTTCCATAATATCCAAGGGGTTCTCGTTTTGCGGAAGGCGTCTCTTTACTCTAGATTCCTCTTCTTTGACAACTTCCTGCGAAGCGAGGAGGCCTACACATCTCTTCATCGAAGTCTCTCTCTCTCTACCATTCACTATATACGGCACGGGTAGAAGGAGAAGAGCCACAAGTTCACTTGGCGGCAGAAGAGCACATACAGTACCTGCCATCAATGAATCCCACCGGTTCGGTGAGTTCGGTTTCATCAAGAGGCAATTGCCCTTGGCGGGAAAATGGCAAGCGTCAACCCAAGAAGTTGAGAAAATAAAGGCAGAGAAGTCAGGATTTCTATCCCATCGATGCAGCTAGTAGCTGCCAACAATTCATGAATGGACAGGGGAGGGAGGGTTAAGACTACAGTAAAAGGATTGTTGCTTTGAACTCGAATCGAGATATACAAAATCGACCAAAAGATAAAGAAAGAAGTCCTGCCTGCTTCCGTAATGGTGATGAGTTTCCCACCTGCCAAGTCCCCCCTTTGTTAACATGTGTGTCTACGAGAACCTTTGAAGTGCGGCGCTACGCGTACTTTCTAGAAGATGCCATGCAAGCAAGCAGCAGCAGGCTTCCCCAAGATACCAACGAATGTTAATCAACTGTCAATCCACGGCCAAAGATCAAGGTTAGTAGTAGGAACCAAGGGTCTGCCTTCAAGCTACTGTAAACCATATACCACCGGCAAGACCAATTGCAGCGCTGGCCGGGGATTCAAGTTGCATCTGCAGTGGGATCCCAGGGGATGACAAGGACTGGAAGATATATTTGTGAGACAGAGATCAGGCTTCATCATTTTGGACAAGGGATGGCGTGAAAAAGACAGACGACAGTACTCCTTCCCCCCAAACTCCTTCGGTCCAACTATATCTTTCAAACAAACAAAAAGTGAGTCTTGTTATTGGTGTGTATCATGGTCTGAATTGCCCTTCCAAAATCATTACAATTTGAGGTTTGCCGTCGTGAGCAAGAATGGACCTTTCCTTCTTGACACTTGGCAAATAATTATCATTCTGTGCTTCATCCTTTCAAGGGGCGTCCTCGCAATTGTGAAGCTGGAGCGTGGTTCTTCTTTTTTTACGAGGAGAGGACTTTCAATTCGTCTTTTCTCGAGCCAAACAATTCCAACTTTGGTATATCACATTCATGAACAAGAGCTGTCATGGCGTTTGACAGTTTTAATGTCAAACAATGGTAGCAGCATCAAGCAAATCAAATCGACAGTTGCATTTGCAACAGCCTCTTCCACGGCAAGTAGATATAGTGGGAAGTACATGGACCGACTGTGGCAATCCTGAGAATACAAAAAGTGGGGATCCGCTACAGCTTGGGAGTTGGTCATCGATGAATGTCGGAGACGTCACAATCGCCTTACTGTACGTCAATTTCTTAGCGGTGGCAAGTGCAACGCCTTCTCCACATGCTGCCACCAAGGAGTTAAGCATGCATTGAGGCCATTGCAACGTGCCAAACATCCATCGAAAGCCAAGTCAAAGCTATTGCCAAGAATGCATAGCCAATCACCAGGTACCACGCTGCTGCGAAGGATGATGCCAAGTTCGGTGCCGGGCAAGATGTAGAGGTTGTTCATGGTGTTATTACCCATGCCCAAGTCGCCAGTCAAATAGGGCACCGAGGACATCATGAAAGATGAAAAGCGAACGTAGTGTGTGCATTGAAATTGGATTCACGCGACAAAGATTCGTCGACGGGGCCTGTACTTCAAGCTCACGCCCGGTGCGATGCCGGCAAAGCCAACACCGTGCTTTCGCGAGGGTGGGGATGGCTTGACCATGAGAGTATCAAAGAGCTTGTGGAGCTGCCGACAAACGTTCTTTCTTTGAATGAAGTCGCAATTAATCAATGGAACAAAATGAGGTCGATATCAGCAGACAAGTTTGATGTGATTACGTGTGAGCGCAGGCACCTGGAAGCATCACTTGGAAACAATCGGCACTTCGGCTGCGGCTTTGTCGTCTTTTGAGGGACGCGCAAACTGAAGTTGAGCGTTGTACCCATTGCATTTTTTCGTGTGACATGCTAAAAAGACTAGGAAGTAGTAAATGATGGTCACAGATTCCAGTGCCATTCACCGCATATTGCTTGCGCAAGGCGGCTTTAGGATGATCACAGACTCTTGCCTCAAGGCTTCATGCCTTCTGGTAGGTACAGAAGTAGAATGATACCCCCCACCTTGTACAAAAATAAGTCTTGTGAGTAACTGAATTAGTAGATATAGATATGAAAAGAATGCGCACAAGTGACTAATGGTTGCTACTGTACGTAAAGGGCAGGACTGCATTGTCAAATAGCAAAATTGATATTGATCATACAGAATAGAGCTCGCAGTTTACAGCGGTAAGATTGAGCAAAGGCGGGGGCAAGAATAATTCGACTAAGACTGAGTGCCTAATTGGGCCGGGCTGTCCCTTCTATCCCACCTAATTCTCGTCACATGATGTACCCTGGATCTACTGTATCTTGACCATGAAGGATTCTCTTGTAACTGCAAGTATCAAGGGCCCGCCCTCTTTGCTTCATGCACCCGTCGTCTAGCGAAATGTTCTCATTGTGTAGCAACATTGCGAAAGCAAGCTTTCTTGGGTCAGTGAGGTCAGTGCCAATTGGGTCCTATTCGTAAGCTGTGCTTTGTGCTCATATACCTGCCTATGGTCTATCATACCATTTCATGCCCACTGCTTGTAGGTTCCTTCTGGGGACATGGAAAGGATTCAAGAAACAAAACATCTGTGCTACTAGCTAGCTGTTGTAGTAGTGCTAATGGTAGCAAGGTGAGTTTGTTTAAACTTGAATTTAAATTTGAATATATTGTTTGGTGCGCACACCACCTCCTTAAACACCCTCATTCTGATTGATCATCATTCGGCACGGTGAAACGTTCGTTCAGACAGATGACACGTTTTTCTCGATTTGGAGGAAGATGATAGAAGGCAACACCAACACTCCTTCAACAGACTCAACTCTTCTCCGTTACTAGTACTACAGACAGTAGTATAATTATATCCATGTGCTGATGCATGCGTGCTAGATGCTGAAGACAATATTGCAGACTGATCACTCTCCTATTAATTGCTGCTGATGGTTTTCCAAGTGTGGTGTAAATTCCGGAGCCTCTTGTTCCTTTCTCGCACTTGACTCAACGGGCGACAACGGTCTAACGGACAATCATTCCCAAACCACAGTACAGTAGTAATTGCTGTGCGACAACAAATCTTGCCATTATGTCGTCGCAACAACAAGATGCCTCCTGCGACTGCTCCGCGCTGTTGGCCCATGTGTCTCAAGAAGAAGCCGCGTTGGGTGTACAAAATGACATGGACCATTTTGGCCATCCTCCAGCACCGAGCATGAAAATGTTCAAGCTTCATCACGACCATGACAATGGTGACAATGGTGATGTTCTGATGATTGCCTTTACGAAACGGTGTGTCTCGGGGCAGATTTTGACGACGCGACAACAACAACACAATAAGAGCAGTGGGATAAACAAAAAAACGAACGGACCCTTTCTGGTCGGCAGTTTGCTTCCCTTTATGCTCCAAGAAGAAGAACAACGTTCGTCTTCTTCTCAACAACATCCACAACAAGTGATTGAAGAAGTGATTACGGAATTGACGGTGGTATCCTTGGAAGATTTGTCGTTAATTACGGTAACGGAAAATCAAGTTGTCTTTGATAATAGCAGGCGTGGCCAATTCGATGAAGCCACTCCTCCATCAAGTACTGAAAGTGTGGAGCACGCGACAGCCAAAACCAAAAATTTGCAACTTCGTGGATTTATTGCCGAACAAAATGTACGACCCGCACCACGCGTGGCCGTGATTTTGGGGACCAATAAAAGTCGTGTCATGTCCATCGAATTGCGATGGAATGTTGCCAGTGCGTCCATTGCATTGCCGCTGTCACAACCACCACTGGAACCGCTTCCTCTAGACAATTTACATCTTCTCAAGAAATTGCAAGAAGCAAAACAAATTCCCTTTTGTCCGCTGGGAGGAGTGAATCATCTTTCTGCCTTTGTCATGTGCCGGGATAACAGCTACAACAATTACGCAGGACCCGATTCCAAAAAGAAGCAACCAGCAAAACCCACGGCGTATGTATGGATCTCCTATGGCGATGGTACCATTTTGCGAATCCACCATTCGGCGTTCTTTCGTTCCGTGATTGGAAACGAATTTCTACACGATCCAAATGCCAATAATGACATGGACATGTCCAATAGCATGTTCTACTCCACCCCCAAACTACAGGATCGCCTTCACAAACTTGGGATCCCGTTGTTGTTGCGATGTGAAGCCAAATTTTCAAAAAGGGACATTGCAGCCTTTTCGATTATCCCCATGCCCAAATATCATCCTTCGGTATTGGCTCCATTGCTACAACCTATGAAACCCTCTCATCACCAAAAAGACGAAGACGACATGAATGCGACGACACCGGATGGTGGCGTCTTGTCCGATGATCAAGAGGAAAAAGAAGAAGATGACGAGGAGGAGGAAGATATTTTTGAAGTGTGTGAAGCGGTTTTATATGCCAAACCAACAGCTGCGGTGGGAACGTTGGAGAGTTTTCCAACTCTCTGTTTTTTCACATCCGAGGATCACTCGATGGGAAGAACGGATGGACACGCCGATATGGCACCCAGTGAGTTTAATACTCCCATCTTGGGGGCAGTGTATGGAGGCACTAAAGCCCTTGCCAGTGGACTCGTAGGTGCTCTGGCATGGGGATTTGGTGGAGGCAGAACAGCAGCACCCGCGCCGTCGATTGCCGAGGCAGCAGACAAAGGTGGCAGGGAAAATGATTTTCCCAACGTGGGGTCGTTCCCGACCATGAGAACCCAATCCATTGTCAAGTTGTTTGCCGGCTACGAAATACACGATGCCCCCCGACAAATCGAATCTTTTATTATAGACCCGGAAGGAAAGCTCGGAGCCACCACAGATAGTTTTGGGCGAATCATGTTGGTGGACCTTTCCACAAAACAGATTGTTCGACTTTGGAAAGGATTCCGAGAAGCATCGTGCTGCTGGATTGAAGTTCCCCGATCCTCCTTGGCATCACATGATCAACAACCCATAAAGAAGTCGTTGTTTTTAGTGATCCATTCGCGACAAAGGCGAGTCGTCGAGGTGTATCGCGTAAGGCATGGTCCTCGTATCAGGTCCTTTCAAGTGGGCCGCGATGCGCAAATTGTTCCCTGTAAAGAATGGATGACGATGCCTGCCGGGACGGGTTGTTACGTTTCAAGCTGTTATTTAATCAACTCGATGGTTGCTGGTGATATACCCCAGACCGTGGAGAAGATTGACATTCAACAGAGTGACGGGGGAATGGCGCGAGACGGAACGCCAAGATCCAGTCAGCCGACTGCATCACCCTTTGGGGCAACAAATCCGAAAGAGGCGGCTCTTCGCTTGCAGCGGCTTCAACAGTTGCTGGCCAACACAAATGTGCCATGCCAGCTGGGAGATGTTCAGAATGCCTTGCTGCAGATCAAGTCTCTGAAGGATTTATCTACCTGCCTGGACCGACTTGCCGTCGCGTCCGTCCTTGAATCCAAAATGGGGGTGAAGGGCACTGAATTCCAGAAGGTTACACTTGCCTACTGCCGAGACATGTTGAAGGACGCAATCAAAAACTCCCAAGGCGACCCCGCTTCCAATCCACACGTAAAGGAGTTAGCCACCAAAATCGTATTTCACAGTCAGGTAAGTCCATTTATTTATGCATCAAATATTTATCGAAAGTTAGTAGGTAGCGGACTAACTGTTCTCTGTTTTTCATTTGAACGACGAAAGGTGATCAATGCGTTTGATATTTTACGCAGATTTGAGCAAGGAGGAAGCGCTGAGCAAAATCAACAGGTTGCCCCACGTTCGCCATGGACGGACGAAGCAATGGGTTGGGTTTCCACGTATGATATGGTTCACGGCAAGCGAGCAGGAGATAGTCAACAGGATAGCCAGGGGCAACAGCAGTTAAGCCCTCTAACATTCTCCACTTTTGCGAGTGCATGTGTTGTGCCAAAAACTCCGGAGACGCCAGCAGCCAGAGACAACAGGAAGATCGAAGTTTACTTAAGCGACTCGTCGAAAACAAGAAGAGACGTGTTAGTCCATGTTTTCAAGCCTTTATTGGGCGATATTTTCGCATTCAATGTGGTCAACTCTATTTTTGGAGCACTCGGTATATTGGATGATTCTGAGTATCTACTAAAGGTATGAAAGGTGCCGAGTTGTTGTTTACACCACGAACGTGCCGGTGTCGCGATAGCTAAAGATTGCTTCTCCATCTTTTTCAATTACCACCAGTGCTTTGGAGAGTGGTACATGACTCTGTCTACTAAAGAAGCTGCACAGCGAGGTTTTTATTCCCTGTACTCACCAATGATGCGCTGGCTACAAGAAATGGCGACAAAACAGTTGGACAGGAAGTCTGCCGACAAACATGAAATTGTCTTGAAAGCGCTGCACACATTTTGCTCAGAATCAGCAGAACTGGTGAATGCTTTCATGCTTGGTGCGCTTTGTCGGGAGGCCGTTGATAAGGCTGCGATGAAAAAAGAAGAGAAAACGTATGGGAAGATATCATGCGCAGAGAAAGGTACGTTCGTTGGTTGCCTCACGCCTGATTCGCTTCGCTCTTTCTGTTAGCTGCCACGGGTCTCACCTCTTTTCTACAATAATGATAACTCTTGCAGTCAAAAAATGGGACCAGTTGCTGCGGAAACTTCGCGTGTGCTTGCTAGTGTCCCTGCGACTGAAAGGTGTCCGGATCGGAACGTTCCCACTCACCGTTGAATACGTCGAGCAAGGCGACATCTTCTCTGTCTACGAGTGGTTGGCTCACGATGAGCTTGCGATGTCTCATGATCACAAAGAAATCACATCGTTGGAGGAAGCGTGCAAATTCAGTGGAATATCTTTTGATCCGTCAACGGAAGCTGGCGACCTGACAGCTCGGTTCGAAATGCTGCAGAATGCGTGCTTGTCGGCTGCCCTAAGCGAAGAAGAGCGATCAGAGTATTTGGTAGACTTTGATGATGATGACAAGCTTGGAGCTTTGCTTCTCTTCTTGCAGAGCCACAATGAGCCAAAACTCCTCGTAGCACACCGTGCGTTGCTGTTGGCTTCTCTCTGGAGCCAGAATCCCCATGATCTGGATGTTCTTGGAAACACTCTTGTTGCTCTACAGTCACTGAGTATTCAAGAGGATTTGAGGTCGCTGGCGGCTGCTGTTCGGCTAGAGGTTTGGCAGACATGCATTCGTCCAATCTACAGAGCTCTCCTTTTTGGATTCCATGATGTTCAGGAAGTCAGCGAGCATATCGTCGCTCCGCTATTTCACCAGCCTGCCTGGGTAAGGGAATTTGGCCGCCTGGCTCTGGACATTTTAACTTTACTGCTTCAAGTCCAGTGGTCGGATTCGATGAAAACCTTTAACCCCCGAATCCAGACCCTGTCTGCGGCGGATACTTGGCCTCCCGTAAAGCCAGACTTTAAATTTGAACGACTTGTACAAAAATCCAGGCAGATTGATCGATCCGCCTTGGATAGTCATCGCGTGATTATCTGTGCTTTGCGGGTATCTGACGACATCGAATTTTTGATGCGATGTGTACCCAGTTTCCACGAATGCTTCGAAACGACATCTCTTTTCCAACATGCACTCTCTTCAACAGGTGATGTTGTAGAAGAGCAGCAGAGGTTCCTCGAGGATGCTATCATTGCTCACGCACAGAGGTACTCGGGTCCAATCTTGGAAACCTTTGGCCTCGGCGAACTTGAAACTCTGGGGGCAATCTGGAAGTTTGACATGAAAAATATGCGGACAACCTTCTTACTTGCTATGTACGAATTTGGCAAGGACCGCTTGGTGGACGAGCTTTTGACAAAAAGCGCTGCACTGGTTAAAATTGCTCGCTTGGTGGAAGAAGGCGTCAACATTGTTTGCCGCCGTTTGAACGACATGTTGCATTCAAAGCGGCAAAAACCTCCGGAGCTGCGAGAAGTGATGGGTCTATTGGATGCGGATATGTGCAGTTGGGTCCGCGATCGGGCGGAGAAATCCAAATCGTTTGTTATGTTTGCCAACCTGCAGGTTCCCGTTGGACATACCCATCTGTTCACATTGCGCCTTCTTAGCTTGAGCCGAATGGAAGAAGTTGAAAAGGATACTCGAGTAAAGATCCACTCTTTGATTGTTCTTACTGGACAGTTGGTGAAGTCGCTCGAGGGACTATCGTGAAGAAAGAGCTACAATCTTTTTGGGTGGTGAAACAATAAGACAAGCCGTTACACTAATTTGTATTAATATTTTTCTGCGAGTTTCTAGGGAACATAACAATATTGTTCATGAGTGTGACATACAAGGCCATCTTGACAGTGGTTAGACGAAGCCACTCAGCTCCTGCTTGGAACCAATACATGGTACTGGTGCGACGCCGGGTTGAGTTGCCATCCGTGAATTTACCAATGTTACCATAGTCCATAGTCCTCGTCAATACGACGAGCCTTGTTCTGTTGGGTATAGCTGTGGAGATGGTCTCTACTGTGAAGCCATCCATCAAATCTGCAAAATGAAGTCTGCAAGGCGGATGGTGTAAGCAGTTGCATGCAGAGTTTGGGTCTGTGTTCGCGCAAATATCGTGCAAATGTGCGCATCAAGCTGTAGTAGCCCTAGCCCTAACATCCTATTGAAACACTCTTTGATTTTTTAGCCGTGTCAAAAATATGGGCAGAGCTACTGAAAGTCAACCAGGGTTTTCCAATCACAGCTCCTCATACTCCATAAGTCACCAGGAGACCGAATTCGGAGAAGTGGTATCCTTGTCGAAAATTTCAATCAGCGCTGAGTCTCCTACTCTCCTACGTTGTGCTAATTTGTCCGGTTTTCATGTGAACCACATCAGTGGGGGTGGTGTTGGGGTCTGATGCTGGAAACCCTGCTTCTCATTAGCACAAAAAAGTATGACATTGACCAGTCGCAATCTGGCTCTCGTTGCTTTTGGACCTTCTCAGGTTGGAAAGTCATCTTTCGTGAAGTGTTTGCGGGAGTATTACGATGTGACGGAAGGCGAGCAGCCCGTTTTAGGAACAGGTAACGGTTGCTCATCCACCTGTCAAGCCACGATCTTCTCAGTCGGCCATGAATTTGGTTTCTTAGCTGATATGGGCGGATGGAATGATACGCAGCTGCGATTTACAGGTAGGGAGATGGCGGAACGAGCGAGCGCTCAACTTGTCTTGCGAGATATTCGTCAAGTTCGATTTCTGGTTTTCGACAGCATGTCTGGCGACACCTTGCAGCTTCGAAAGTCCGTTGAAGAGCTTGTGAAAGGTTTCGGTGATGCAGTCAAGGATAGCATCATCGTGGTTGCGTCCAAAATGGATCGAGCTGATCCTGATTTAATCGATTCGCGCACGGACTTTTTGTTGGAGACCATGGAAGAGCTCGCCATCGGTAGCCGATTGGTATTTTGGCAAAGCAAGCACCCATCGGAAGGCCAGCCGGAAACGCAACTAAACGACCTACTGACTCATGTCGAAAGTACGCCGCTCGTGGCAACTGATACCATGCAACACATCAGAAAGCGTATTGAAGATAAAGCTCACCATCTTTGCGCTCACCAAGAGATTGTAGAGCGAGAAACTGAGGTTGAGGTGGAAGAAGAGGTTCTGAGAGAACGAAGGACTCCTGTCGTCGTTGAGGAAGAATATCTAGTCAAGGAAGAAGTCACGATAAGCCGTATGGAGCATGAAATGAAGGAAGCTCCAATCCCCACCATCGCCGGATACGTTCTGTCAGTGGGTATCTATGCGTTGGTGTCCGCTACTACCAAGGTTACGATAGAAAGAACGGTGAAAAAGAAGCGTACTGTTACGAGGTGGGAAATTCACTACGAGCGAGACATCCAACCTGTGATGAAGCGAGTAATAGTTGAAGAACCGCCTAGGCCTTTCCAGGACTTCCTGGGGCAAGCGCGAAGAGAAGTCGCCGAAGGGATCCGTAGATAACACGCCTCAAGCAATGACTGGCACTTAGTATCTGCTGATTGATTTTTGTTTCCTGCATCCTATTTTTTACCAAAAACCAATTCAAAGATTCAGGAGATAAAGAAGCCTTCAGTTTCAACGACTAAAGGCACACTCTGCTAAATGCACATGAAATCTATTTAGTTAACTTCCTTAGCATCTGGTCGCCATCGACTATTTATTCGTCGATGATAAGAGGTTCCCCGCCACCTCCTTTCTGCTCTCGTACATCGTTGATCAAATCTGAATTGTTTTTTTTAAGCGCGGTGACAGTTGGAAAACGAAACATGAGTCGCGTGTCACATGTCATTTTGGCATGAGCATGTTTGAGCTTTTTGGTCTTACCTGTATCCACTGTAGACACGCAACACGATGAGAAACAAAAGCTTGAGCAACGAAATCACGGAAAGGGGTATACAACAACATCAACTAGCTGCGTCAACAGCAAAACAGCTCATTTCGCACCTTTCAATCCTCCGTCGGTGTCCTTGTACAAAATATTCACAAACTGATATCCAACGTTGACATCCACAAAATCATATATCTTTTGTGCATATACGTCCGACGCACTAACGTTGGACACCCCATTCAAGCTCACCAAGATCTGGTTGAACTGCAAAGAATCACGAATGGAATTCCAGGTGCAAAGACGTTCTGGCCAGGATCCGTTGTTTTTTCTAATCTGTCGGCGAACTCTTGGTTTGAGAATGGGCGAGGTTTCATCCAACACATGACGGGCCAGCCTTTGTTGTTGTTGTTGGTTTTCAATCATGGCAAGGTGATAAAAAAAAATAAAAATAATGAGTGAAGCCCATGTCAGTCAGCAGGCATGTATCATAGAAAAAAGCACATACACAGAGCAGGACAGTATATACAGGAACTTCTTACCAAACTCGTTTG
>ENA-ORBV01005555-ORBV01005555.1-microbial-mat-metagenome-genome-assembly--contig:-NODE-5555-length-23069-cov-13.348469_pt1 | contig 23069 bp, 17 predicted proteins | sample MGYA00237777_ERZ505514 | MGnify/ENA primary metagenome ERZ505514 (study PRJEB26160, sample SAMN06269048) | microbial mat metagenome | isolation source: Oligotrophic lake microbial mat | place... | reverse complement strand
GGTTCAAATTCTGACCACGGGATTAGTTCGGCCATTTTTACCCAACGGTTGTCAGCAGACAACCTTCCACATGAGGGGAGTTCAAAGTCGGAGGGTGAGGCGGGAGCAAGCTCAGCTTTTCTGTACAGGTTCGCACTGGGTGATGCACGGGTTTTGACCTATTTTACCTGTTTATCTTGCACTTTATTCTCGATCGCGCCATCGAAACCTTTCGCGACGCAATATGCGCTCGATTATTCAGCAAGCCCTATTTAGATTTTAGGTTTCCTAAACTGTTGAATCGCATTCTTTCATATACTTGCGAGGGTAACATTCTGTGAGCTTTCGTCCGCGTCTCAATCCTCGCCAGTGTCGTCCCTTCACTCGATTCTGATGGTGGTTTTAACTCTAACCCTGATTCAGTTAGCGCTGGAACTATTATTTTTAATATACTTTCTATTGACAGTATATACAAATTGTGTCGCAAAAGTGCCATTAATAAATCTTCTTTGAAAGCTCGATACAGCCAAAATAATGTACTCCGGTGATTGCCGCTGCGGTTGCTTTTAACAGCTAAGTAAATGTAAAAATTGCTGCTAGACCAGCGATAAATGCTGCTGGGAATTTCGGGATGTTGCTGCCGGACATCGGCCATAATTAAAGAGTGAGATTTTGCCATTGCTGCATAGTTGCTAGACATACTGCTGGCAATCTGCCGATAGCCAACTAAGTATTCTGGTACGACTTTAAATTGATAATGTTCGGCTATGCGGAGGTGAAGTTCCCAGTCTTCGCAGCCTTGAGCATTTTCTAGTTTAAGTTTGCCGTTGTAACCGCCGACTTTTGCAAAACAAACGCGGCGGATTAGAGATGAGCTGGCATTGCCTATAAAATATTTATAAACTAATGCTGTGTAAACTTCTCCTTCGATGGTGGAGTTATAAAATCCACCTGTGAGCAAGTCTTTTTCATTTATATCAACTGACCAGGAATAGACAACTCCGACAGATGGTGCTGAGGAAGTCAGGCATTTCACTTGTTTTTCTAGGTTTTGGGGATACCAAATATCGTCGGCATCGATGGGAGCAATATATTCGCCTTTTGATTTTTCAATTGCTAGGTTGCGGGCGACGGCGACGCCGGCATTTGGCTGGTGGAATAAGCTGACTCGGCTATCTTTTTGAGCAAAAGATTGGACTATTTCGGCTGTTGTATCTGTAGAGCCGTCATCAACTACTAAAACTTCTATATTTTGATAAGTTTGAGATAAGACAGACTCTAAGGTTTTAGCAATAAAATTGTCAGCGTTGAAAGCTGGTATGATGACTGAAACTAATGGCTGATTTAAAGTGTTTTGGGAGGTGTTCATGTAATATAAAAAATGGTTTAGGTAAAAGTTTTGGTTCAAAGGGAGCTAGCTAAGGGTATGTTAACAAATTACCAAACCTCGATCGTACAGCGTCGGAAATTTTAAGACGTATATTTAAAATATATTGCCAAAAGTCATAAAATGTGCGTTGAGTCCGCAGTCGCGATCGAGACTTGGTGCAGGAGTCACTCGCGGATGAGGTCTGTAAAAGAAATTGTACCGCGCAAGTCCTGACAGTTGCCGGGTGCCCGTATAAACGATGTTTTATTTTATACGGTATGCCTACTTATAAAATCAAAGTCTTGTGCGTTGCAACACAGCCGCACAAAAATGCTGCTGGGGCTTTTTCCCAAGTTTACACAAACAATGACATATTTAAAGATTTTGTAAAGCTGTTGTCTACATCAGGTCAGTCTCAGCAAGATATGGCGTAAAATAGAGGTAAGAATGGGGAAAATCAAATCGATAATACCAGCAAAAAATATAGTTGAAGACAAACAAAAATCGAGTTATAAATAAAAAAGTAGAGCTGATTTTACCCTTCGTAAAGTAGCACCAATAAAATTCCAGCAAATTTTAGCCCCTGCAATTTAAACAATTTAGGTAATGATTTCTACCGCCGACCCCACTGTATCCGTTATTATCCCAGTCCACAACGGGGGCGCTTACTTCCGCACCTGTTTGTCAAAACTGGCTCAAGCTGTGCCCCGGCCGATCGAGATTATTGTAGTAGCAGATGGCGAAAGCGACGGTTCCTGGCGTCTGGCCAAGGAATTCGGCGCCAAAGTCATCAGGATTCCAGAATGCGGGGGGCCAGCGCGGGCAAGAAATTTGGGTGCCCAAGCTGCAAAGGGAGATATTCTGTTTTTTGTGGATGCTGATGTCGCTGTTTGTCCAGAAGCTGTGGGCTATGCGATATCGGTGTTCAAAAATAATCCCTACTTAGCTGCTTTCATCGGCTCTTACGACGATGATCCAGGAGATCCTGATTTTCTATCGCAGTACAGGAACTTGCTGCACCACTACGTACACCAAACAGGTAACGAAGAAGCTTCGACTTTTTGGGGGGCTTGCGGAGTGATTCGCAGGGAAATTTTTTTGCAAATGGGTGGCTTTAATGAGAGTTACCGCCAAGCTTCGATCGAAGATATTGAGTTCGGCTACCGTTTGAAACAAGCAGGTTATAACATTCGGCTGTGCAAAACATTGCAGGTGAAACATTTAAAGCGGTGGAAACCTATGGGTATGGTGAAAGCTGACTTTTTCTACCGAGCACTGCCTTGGACAGAACTGATTTGGCGCGATCGCAAATTGAATAACGACCTCAACTTGCAAGTTTCAAACCGCATCAGCGTGATTTTAACTTATGCAGTCCTGCTGGCAATTCTGGGGACGTGCTGGTCGGTGAGCTTTCTGCTAGTGGCTGGTTTGCTGGCGATACCACTGGTAGCAATTAATGCACCTGTTTACCGATTTTTTCACCGTAAACACGGTATCCTATTTGCCCTGAAAACAATTCCGTGGCACTGGCTTTTCTACTTTTACAGCGGACTGGCATTCGCGATCGGCACTGGTCGCTACTTATACCAAAAAAAGCCTGTGACTGGCAAAGTTAGCTTGCCAGTATCGGCTCAATAAATCAAGGCAAATTGTGCTTAAACATCAGGTCGATCGAGAGTTTCTCAGGGTATTCACGGGTGCATCTATCCCTTTGACAAGTTATAAATAACTGTATAGTTTCGATAAAAAAGCTGGAGGTAGGCTGAGTGAAACATTATCCTGTTGCGATCGTCGGTGCAGGTCCTGCGGGCTTGACTGCTGCCTACGAGCTCGTCAAGCAAGGCATTATCCCTGTTGTGCTCGAAAAAGGAGATAAAGTTGGGGGAATAGCTCGCACCGAAACCTACAAAGGCTATCGTTTCGACATTGGCGGCCACCGCTTTTATACTAAAGTTGCAGCCGTGCAGCAGTTGTGGCAAGAGGTGCTGGGAAATGAGTTTATTAAAGTGCCACGATTGTCGCGAATTTTTTATCGAGGTAAATTTTTTAACTATCCGATCAGTGCCTTCAATACTCTCTTTAATTTGGGCATAATTGAGAGTACGCTGATTATTTTGAGTTATCTGAAAGTGAGAATTTGGCCGCTGCCGGAAGAAACAACTTTTGAACAATGGGTGATCAATCGTTTTGGCGAACGCTTGTATAAAACATTTTTTAAGACTTATACTGAAAAAGTTTGGGGCATTCCTTGCACGGAAATTCAAGCAGATTGGGCGGCGCAGCGGATTAAAGGATTGTCGCTGACGACTGCAATTATTAATGCTTTGTTTGGCAGCAACGACACTAAAACATTAATCAAAGAGTTTGATTATCCGGCTTTGGGGCCGGGGATGATGTGGGAAAAGTTCGCGGAAGCTGTAGAGAGTAAAGATGGCAAAGTTTATCTCGATACTAAGGTGATTAGCTTTGAGCGTGAAGGTAATAAGATTAAAAGTATTACTGCGGAGCAAAACGGAGAATTAGTTCAATATTCGGCGGATAATTTTATTACGAGTATGCCGATATCGGCGTTGGTAGCAAGGATGAAACCGCAGCCGCCAGAAGAGGTGTTGCACGCGGCGCGATCGCTCAAATATCGAGATTTCTTGATTGTATCGCTGATTGTCGATCGCAAGGATTTGTTTCCTGACAACTGGATTTACATTCACTCTCCCGAAGTCAAAGTCGGACGAATTCAAAACTTTAAGAATTGGAGCGCTGCTTTAGTTCCTGATGTCAGCAAAACTTGTTTAGGAATGGAATATTTCTGTAGCGTAGGCGACGATATTTGGGAAATGTCGGACGCAGAACTTATCGAATTAGCAACTCGCGAGTTGGTTGGTTTGGGTTTAGCAACAACTGCCGAGGTTGAAGATGGAGTTGTGATACGGCAACTTAAAGCTTATCCAGTTTATGATGGGGAATATCGAGGACACTTGGAGGTACTTGAAGGTTTTTTGAAGGGAATGGAGAATTTGCAGACGATCGGGCGAAACGGTATGCACCGATACAACAACCAAGACCATTCTATGCTAACGGGAATGCTGGCTGTGAGAAATATTCTTGGCGAAAAGCACGATTTGTGGGATGTAAATACTGAACGATCGTACTATGAAGATTTTAGTGTCGATCGCTCCAAGGACAAAAAAGATGCGTCTTTGATTTCGCAGTCAATGTAGCCAGCCGAAATAGGGATTGCCATGAAAAAAGCCAACCTGCCAAACTTAATCGGCTTCGCAGCAAGCATCTTCTTGCTCCTGCTTTCAGTGCAGCGGTTTGTCCCTATCCAACTCGACTTAATCGAAGCGATAGCCGCGATCGCTTCTGGTTGGAGCGTTTGGCTGCTTGCTAAAAACAATTCCCTGGGCTGGTGGATCGGCTTAATCGGAGTTATCGCCTACGCTGCGGTGTTTTATCAAGTGAAACTTTACGGCGAAGTTGCGATTCAATTCTTCTATTTAATCACGAGCTTGCAAGCAATTTATATTTGGCTGCGGGGCGGCGAAAACAGCACAGAAAAACCTGTATGTCGCATTTCTCAACGCTGGCTCATCCTCACGGCAGTCTTAGTTACAGTTGCTGTATTTGGCTTGCGAACAGTATTAGTATCTTTGGGCGGCGCCGCACCATTTTGGGACGCCCTGACAACCATCTTAAGCGCGATCGCCCAGTTGTACCTGATGGAACGCTATCTCGAAAGCTGGTATTTATGGATTGTTGCAGACATGATTTACGTTCCCTTGTATGCCTCGCGGGGGCTATATCTAACGAGTATTTTGTACGCGATTTTTTGGTTGATGGCAATTTACGGACTGCAAAATTTCCAGCGAATTTACTCGGAACAAAAGTTAAAACAGCAGCAATCTTTATGATACTCGGTGTTACTGTAGGCAAATTTTATCCCTTCCACAAAGGACACGACTACTTAATTCGAGAAGCTAAAAAGAAGGTCGATCGTTTAATCGTTCTCGCCTGTTACAAAAAAAATCAAGCAGTTGCAGGAAGCGTTAGAGCCGACTGGATTCGGTTTTTGCATCCCGACGCAGAAGTTATCGAAGTGCTCGACGATTTGCCGGAAGCCCCCGAACCTTGGGCTCAGAGAACTCTTGAGGTGCTTTCCGGGCGAAAACCAGATATCGCTTTTACTTCAGAGGATTACGGCGAACCTTGGGGAAAACTGATGGGATCTCAATACTGTACAGTCGATCGCCAACGGCTCAAATTCCCGATTTCTGGAACGCAATTGCGATCGCACCTAGCCGAAAACTGGCAAATGCTGACTCCCCCAGCCAAAGCTTACTTTGCCAAACGAGTCTGCGTGCTGGGTGTAGAATCGAGCGGCACGACTACCCTAGCACGATCGCTCGCACAGCACTACCGAACTGTTTGGGTTCCCGAATACGGCAGGTGTTACTGGGAAGGCAGGCAATATTCGCCCGATCCTGAAATTTGGGACAGCTATGAATTTGTAGAAATAGCCAAGAAACAAGCTGTTATAGAAGACCATATTGCTACTCGCGCTAACAAAGTCGTTATTTGCGATACAGACCCTTTAGCTACTTGTATTTGGCACAAACGTTACGTTGGTTCAGAACATCCAACGATCGAGCAAATTGCAGACAGCCGCCGCTGCGATTTGTATATTTTGACTCAGCCGGATTTCGGATTTCTTCAGGATGGAACGCGAGAAAGCGAACATTTACGGATGACTATGCACCAGTGGTTTGTTGAGGTTCTTCAAAAGAAAGGCAAGCGGTATATTACTGTCGGAGGAACGCACGAGTTACGAATGTCGCAGGCAATTAGGGCGATCGATTCAGTGCTGGTGTTTGAACCGTTAAAGGAAGTTAACCCAAATTTTTGCGAACCAGTAAACTAGGGAAAACATTTGTAACAATATTCCAAACGACTTGTGGAATGTCAACACCGAGCGATCGTACTAAGAAGATTTTAGTGTCGATCGCTCCAAGGAAAAAAAAGATGCGTCTTTGATTTCGCAGTCTAGTTGATTTTTGGGAAATATGGCGATCGGCCGATCGCCCATTTTGCCTTTGTGGGCGATCGCTCAACTATCATCAGGTAACGTCGGCAATAATGCCTCTACTTGCACCAGTAAACTAGGCAAAACACTTGTAACAATATTCCAAATAACTTCTGGTCTCACTTGGTCATAACGGTGAACCAAAATATTTTGTAAGTTAATCGCATTTCGCCAATCAATTTCGGGATGGAACTGCTGAAACTCGCTCGAAATTCTCCGAACTCCCTCCCCTAAAATCCCCAACTGCCGCTCTACGGCACTTTGCATAAAAACACTTTCAAGATAAATCTCGCAAATCGACCATCATCAGATTAGTTTGATGTTTGGGATAATTTTCAATTACCTGCCGTCTAGTAATGGTATTCAAGCAACTTCAACCATACGACCTATAACCTCAAAGTGCTGAGTCCACGCATAAGTTATTTCATTTGTTTCTGGGTTTCGATACCATGACTCATAACAAACACTATTTCTACTATACACAATAATCACTTGCGCTCCTTCTTTAAAGAGATTAGGCGAGGTTGGATGGATGGTGTCTCCTGCCCGGACGTTTCCAGGGTGCTGTCTGTTATCAAGGATCACACCAGTCATATCTGGTCTTCGCTGTTGACAGCCTGGATCGGAGTATAAAGGCACATCTACCCAACGAACAGTTCTAACCACATTATCTGGCTTATCTTCTTCTATAGGCAAAGAGTCTTGATGATGTGGATCGTGAAGAATTTGATATGTAGTTTTAAATATGCCTGTTCCAGAAAGCTCAGAATCAATTAAATAGCTCAAACGTTTAAGTTTCTGTAAACTTAGGGAAGGAAGTTTGCGTACTATATCTTTGATATCAAGGATATCTGTTTGCGGATTAAACTCAAATAGATTGTAAGTGTTAAAAACCTGTGAATACTTATTTTGCTTCCTTCCTAGGATAAGAAACTTGAGATGGCTAAAATTTTCATACTGCTTTTGACGAATGAAAATTTCTATAGTCTCCTCAATCTTTTTGGGCGTCTTGGTAGCCGTGACTTGGAAAGCAACTTTTCTATAAGGGTCTCCTAAATCTATTGCAGGATATTTATGTCCATCACCATCTAGATTGATGAGATCGTACCCGTATATAATATTGAGAAAATTTGCAAGGAAAGATTGAAGAATCAAATTTTGATCGAGCAATCCGATCGCTCCTCGATACTCTACTGAATATTGTAACATTCCTAAAAAATCACAAATTTTATGTTGAAGCTTTTCCTGAACAAGCACCGATTATCCCTCTTTAACTCATGATTACAATTTTACTATAAATTGAGCCGGATCATCCCAACTACAGCGATGAGCAACTCCTGCCGGAATAATGGCGATGTCTCCGGCACTGCGCCTTTCTCGCTCCTGCTTGCCATCGAGCGATCGCGTACCGGGTGCATTCGATCGCCGATAGGGATTTTTTAACTGCTTTTTTTCCACCAAATCTACACAACGGTGAAATAAATCCTTTATCTCCTCCTGCATTCCCAATAAATGAGAAAGCGTGAGGCGGTGCGATGGCTCATAGGTAACTAATACATCGCTATCAGGGCGAAAGTCATCCCGCAGCACTGAGCCAAAGAGGGCAAACTCGACAATGTTTCAGCGCTGGCAAAATTGCGCGATCGCATCTAAAGAGACTTTTAGGCGATCGCTCACCACGTATTCTAAATCTGATTGCAACTCAATCATGCGCGATCGAACTCCAGCGAGAGCAAATAACATCTGAGCTAAAGTGAAGCAATGGCATCGCTAACTTTCACCATCATAGTCATAGGATCGATCGGGAAAACAATAAAATGAGAGGATATAGATTTAGAGGTCATATTTATGTTGTCGCCGATTAAACAACGCCTTCTCGAAGCGATCGAACGGACTCCTGAACCGCTTTTAGAGCAAACCTTGACATTCCTGGAATTTTTGACCAGTCGGACACAATCGGCGATCGCCCCAGACTTCGACTCAGATTTTGACTCAGACACCGACTCCAACGACCAAATCCTCGCGGATCTGAAAGCCTCCCTCCACCAAGCCTCATCGGGACAAAGCTTTCCCATATCAGAACTCTGAAACGGCATCAATACATCGTTTACCAGAAAGAATTGTTTGAAAGCCCAAAGCCCGATCGGGAGAAATTAAAAGAAGACGATTCATTACTCCAATCATCTTCCTTCCTTTGTCAAGTGTCCTCAACTGTCAACTGTCAACTGTCAACTGTCAACTGAATGAAAAAGTCCGGGCTAAAAACAGCGATGCCCAAGTTGGTAAGAGCGGTGGTTATCGTTTGATTTATCAAGTTGAATCACCGAATCAAGTTGTTTTACACCTGATTTACTCAAAATCAGAACAAGCAAACGTCTCGGCCGAAGAAATCCAAACTGCGATCGTACAATACCAAGCAGATCCAGACGATTGACTGTATCTAACCAAAATTTGGGAAATATGTGCTAACTCTTGACTACATACTGACAACAGTGAAAAATATGCAAAAACACCAGCAAGCAACCAACCTATGAACTTTTCCCAGAAATCAGGCAAAAGTGCTACACCCTCAAAAACCCACACAACCCAAAATCCGGGCGCGACCCGATTGCGGACAATACTTTTTGCCGCCGGCATAGCCTCTCTGTGCGCTAGCTGTCAAAATCCTCAAGCACCAAACGCCACAACTCCCGGAGCGACTCCAGCAGCCTCTCCCGTCGCAGTCAGCGCCCCCGGAGCCCCAAATACTGTCAAAATTGTCTCCATGCTCCCGATGACAGGCAGCGCCTTGGGTCAAGCTCAAACAATGGTCAACGGCATCCAACAAGCCCTAGCCGAAACCAACTCCAAAGCTTGCGACGGCAAAATCCAAATCCAATACGAAGTTTACGATGACGCTACCGCCGCCGCCGGCAAATGGGACCCGGCCCAAGTAACGTCCAACTCCAACAAAGCCGTCGCTGACGGTTCGGTAGTTGCCGTCATCGGTCACTATAACTCCGGTGCCGCCAAACTTTCCATTCCCGTGCTCAACCAAGCTAACATCGTCATGATCAGTCCGGCCAACACTTATCCGGGACTGACTAAACCAGGAAAAGGCGAAGCCAAAGAACCCAACGTTTATTATCCCGCTGGCACTCGTAATTTCACCCGCGTTGTCCCCGCTGACGACCTTCAAGGTGCTGTAGCTGGCAACTGGGCGAAATCTTTAGGCGTGCAAAAAGTCTACATTCTCGACGACCAAGAACTCTACGGCAAAGGCATCGCTGACGTTTTTGAAGCAACTGCTAAAAAGTTGGGAATTCAAGTCCTCGGAAGAGAGGGAATTGATATCAAAGCTAGCGACTACAAGGCGTTAATGAATAAGATCAAAGCTTTAAATCCAGACATGATTTACTTCGGCGGCACTACTCAGAGCAACGCCGGACAGATAATTAAAGACATGAGAAATGTCGGGATGGCGGCTGATGCAGTTAAGTTCATGGGGCCCGACGGTATCAAAGATCAAGCTTTAATTGATGCCGGAGGCAAAGATGCCGAGGGTGTTTATGCTACTTTTGGCGGCTTGCCTGCTAAAGAATTGACTGGTGAGGGCGCGAAGTGGTACCAAAGTTACAAGGCAAAATTTAATGCTGAACCGGAAGCTTATACAGCTTACGCCTATGAATCTGCTAAAGTGGCGATCGCCGCAATTAATAAAGTCTGCAAAAACGATCGGGCTGCGATCCGCGATGCTGTCTTGGCAACTAAGGATTTTAATGGGGTACTCGGCACTTGGAGTTTTGACGCTAACGGCGACACGAGCTTGACTGTAATGTCAGGAAATGTTGTTAAAGCGGGCAAGTGGGAATTTGTGAGCCCGCTCAAGACTGAATAATTAGTCTGTTGTCAGTTGACTGTTGACTGTTGTCATTTTATCGATTACCGATCGCAGTTTAGGACGCATTGATACTAAAGAAACCGGGTTTTTACTGGATTTAAGGTTTCGATCGAGTTGTTTCGGAAAAAAACCCGGTTTCTGCCTCGATGCACAATTCCCGATTCCCGATTACCAATTACCGAAAATTATGAAAAAATGGCAGAGTATTCTTCTATATCTAGGTGTAGCTTATATAGTTTTGTTATTAGGTCCGATCGCCGGATTTGACTTACCCAAAATTATTGGTGAAATAATCCGCAGTCCCGAAGTGCTGATTCAACAGTTGTTAGTGGGTTTGGTCAACGGCGCGCTGATTGCAATTATTGCTTTGGGCTACACGATGGTTTACGGCATTATTGAGTTAATCAATTTTGCTCACGGCGATTTGTATATGTTGGGTGCTTTTGCTTCCCTAACTGTGTTCGGGGCTTTTGGCATTGAAGACGGCGCACCTTTAGCTGTTGCTATACCGGTGATGTTAGTCGCTTTAATTGTATGTTCGGTGTTTTGTGCTGGACTGAATATGGTTGTGGAAAAGTACGCTTATCGACCTTTGCGAAATGCTCCTCGCTTGGCTCCGTTAATTTCGGCGATCGGAGTTTCTTTTATCTTCCAAAATATGGGATTATTTTGGGGAGGATTGAAAGCTTTTATTCCGGTGATGGGTTCTAATTCGGCTGCTCCGAAAAGCTTCCCCGATTTGTTACCACGAGTTGATATTCTCAAAGCTCTGGGAATTCAAACAAGTATTGTGTTTACCACTAAAGATTTAATTGTGTTGGTGGTGGCGCTGGTATTGATGGTTTTGCTTCATGTGTTTGTGCAGTACACTCGTCTGGGAAAGGCGATGCGGGCAACTGCTCAAAGCCGTGATGCTGCTAAAATTATGGGGATTAATGTCGATCAGATTATTGCTCTGACTTTTTTGATTGGGGGAGCTTTGGCTGGTTCGGCTGGGATTCTGGTTGGTTTGTACAACAATACTATTGTTTTTACGATGGGGTTTACGGCTGGTTTAAGAGCTTTTACGGCGGCGGTTTTGGGGGGAATTGGCAATATTGTGGGGGCGATGTTGGGAGGGGTTTTGATTGGGGTGCTTTCGTCTTTGAGCGATCAGTATTTGTCTAGTCGCTGGACTAATGCTTGGGTGTTTGGGGTTTTGGTGGTGATTTTGGCTTTTCGCCCTGGGGGTTTGTTGGGTGAGAATGTTCAGGAGAAGGTTTGAAGGTGCGGGTTGAAACAATGGCAATAGATACTTATTTAGCGACAGTTTTTCATCGCATGAATCAATTTAAAAAAAATTAAGGAGCTGGAAGTCTTCTCGCTTCCAGCTCCTTTTGCTAATGCTTGCAGTCCCAAATTAGACCGTTAGCGGTTGCACCAATTCCTTGACTGGTGCTTGAGTGTCACCTGACTGCTGCACTCGAATTAGCCACCCTTCGGCTTGAGAGTAGTTATCTTTTTGTACCTGTTTGATGGCTTGCTTGAAGTTCAACTGCACGCCCCAAACATCGCTCGTGAAACGCTTTTCTTGCTTCATATTGTCGAAGAACACGGCGGCTTCGATGTGAGATAAACCGCCTTCGGTTTTGGCAATAGAGAGCATCACTTCAAACACATCATCCGCCATCTTCGCATCCCCACAAACGTAGTAGTGACACTTAGGATGACTTAGCAATTTCCAGACATCCTGGGACTTTTGCTGCATCAGGTTTTGCACGTACAGCTTTTGGTCGCCAAGACGGGAAAATGCCACTTCCAGACCAGAAAGTACACCTTGATTCTGCCACGTCTGCATCTGCTCCTGATAGAGGAAGTCACTGTGATTGCGACAGCCAAAGTATAAGGTAGCATCGCCCAAGGGTTGTCCTTGCTGCAACAAAGCGTCCCGATACTGGAGGAAAGCAATCAGGGGAGAGACACCTGTACCCGGTCCTACCATCAGCATCGGTGCATCGAGTTCGCTAGGCGGACGGAAGCTAGAAGTACGGACACCAATGCGAACCTTCGTTCCGGGTTCCAGTCCAGCTAGGTAGTTTGAACAGAGTCCTTGACGGGATTTGCCTGCGTCGGTTTTGATTTGCAGCACGCCAACGGTGATTTGTATGTGCTGGGGATGGAGCAAGGGAGAGGAGGAAATCGAGTATAGGCGTGGCTTTTGCTTCGGCAGCAACTCTAGTAGGGTGGCGAGGGTAATCTCTGCTGAGGGAAACTCATCAAAGAGATCGAGAACACTCATGAAGTTGTCCGCGATCGTTTTCTTGAGCAAAACGCTGTCGGGATTGTCGTCTACCTGCCGGAGAATCTCCAGCCAGGTTTCCAGGCGATGTTTCTCCTGGGGATTTTGGGCTACGGAGTACAGGTAGGTAAGCAGTTCGTTGAACGGTTCCCGCAAAGCTAGATCGAGTTCTTCGGAGAGAACCTGACCTACGGTTGTTGGGACGGCAATGGGGGGTTGGTCTTCTATTTGAGTGCCATCTGGTGTTACGTAACTGGCGGTGAAATAGGTATTAGGGGTGATTGAGAGGCGATCGCACAATCGTTGTACTAATTCCGGTGGATTGCAAGCATAAATAGCAACGTGATCGCCGGTTTCGTATTGTAAATCGCTATCGGAAATATCGAAGATGATCTGACGAGTAGAACGACTACCAGGAATCACCTCTTGGAGCAGTTCTCGATTTGCTACGACAGGAACTTCGATGGCTTTGTCTCCACTCACTGCCAGAGGGGCAAGGGTTGCTGCTTCTGCCTCATTCAAGAACGTAACGTTCAGTTTTGGGGCAGATGCGGTTGTGGCATCGGCGGCGGTGACATCCTCACCTAACACGCGGGAGACGAGTCCCAGCCACTGTTGGAAGGTGTCTGCCTGTCCCTTAATTTCATCCCCTTTATGCAACGGCACAATGGGGTTAGCCCCTGCCTTTGCGAGTGTTTTATCTACCGAAATTGCCGCAGCACAGAAGTGTTCGTAAACGGTACTGCCAATTCCCAGGATGGAATAGCTCAACCCACTGAGGGAACCCGCAGGCTGTTTCTTCAACCACTGAAGGAATTTTTGGCCGTTTCCGGGGATTTCGCCATTACCGAAGGTGGAGGTGACGATCAGGAGGAGCTTTTCAGAGGCAAGGGTATCAGCGTTGTATTCATCCAGCGCCATCACTTTCGCTTTGTAACGCTGGAGTTGACGGGAGGCTTTCCGCGCAAAGCCTTCGGCTGTACCTGTTTCAGAGGCGTAGAGAATCAGGATGCGGTCTTGCTTGTCGTCGTCCAAGTCGGTAGTAGTGATGAATTTTTCTAGATCCATACCATCTTCAACTGCCCAGCGATCGGCAGCATGGTGATAGGCAGGGTCTAGGTAAAAGTCGCGCATCTGGTGATGCCAGACTGGGCAGGTACTCCCTCCGGCGGGTGGCACAATCCAACCCGCATCTCCCGGACACTCTCTTCCTGCTTTCTTTTCGCGCAAGTCGTGAGCGAGGAATTGTTTAGAGGCAGACTGGTGATCGACCATCGTCACCTTAGATTTTTGGAACGAGTATAGGATAGCGATGTTGAGTTCTAACGCCACGCGATCGCGCCACAACGTTTGCTCAGAACTGGTATCCAGCTTGAGAACTTTGGCGATGTCCTCCGTTTTGTCGTAGCGCCAATCTTCCAAGAAATCCCGCATAATCTCGGTACCCATGTACCAGCCATTGAAAGGGAGGCAGGTGTAGGTAATGCCGCCGATGTCCATGCGGAAGTTGCTGATGGCTGGGATGGCATACCACCGAAAGCCAAGGGACTTGAACTCTGGAATTGTGGGATGCTCAATTTCTACTTGCAGTATATCTTCCGGTTTAAATTCATAAAGCTTAGGCTCCATTCCTGCGGCTTCAATCACCAAAGGCAGGATATCGTAAGGTGTGCGTGGTTCCGGTGGTTGCCAGCCCAGTTTCAAGATTGCTGCGGTCAGATCGAAGTTAGCGCCATCGCCCATAACACTCCCGTCCGGTTGCTTATAAGCAGCATAGCGAATCAATTGGGAATTCCAGATGCGTGGCCCCCAGCGTTCCTTCGGCTGTTTGGGACGGAAGACGGTCATCGTAATTTGAATATTGCCCCCATTCGTGGCGTATCGCAGGTGTTCTTCTAACTCGCGAAACATCTCGTCGGGGTTGGTGACATGGCGGCGATCGCGCACCACCATATTATTCCACTGAATTCGAGCAATACACTTGGAAGCATTGCGCCACGACAACTGTGCCCCATAGGCCAATTCTTCGTAGGTGTGGGTGTAAGTGCCTGTGGCTTTCACTTCCTCTTGGATTTCTACCCAACGTCGCGCCCGATCCTCCGGTTCCCATTCCTGCTCGGTGGCAATCTGCTCCAAATACTGCTTGGCTTTTTTGAGCAATCGCTCCTCATTCAGCTTGGGCAACTTCATCACATTAATAAAGCGATCGAACAACGTCTGCCATGCGTGCCTTAACTCAGGGGTGAAGTCTGGCACATACTTCTCAAGTATGAGCAGCAATACCTCTGCCATACCAGCATAGGCGCAGGAGGGTATATCATCGCTACTCACCTGGGTTCCTAACTGCTGGACTATCAACTCCTCAAATTCGTCAAAGTCAATCTCGCCACTACCATCGACATCTACGCGAGTAAACAGATCGTTCAGCTCGCTTATGGCGATCGATAGCCCGGACTTGCGCGAGTAATCGATGAGTTCCTCAATAGAGATTGTTCCAGTCCCGTCTGTGTCAATCTCATTAAAGATATACACGCGGAGATCTTGAATTAGTTCGTCTCTACTGCCGCCGTGGAAGCAGTGAACCAAAAATTCCAACACCTCAAACAGGTTCAAGGACAGATAATCCATGTTTGTCCGTCCAAAGATCGGCAGCATGAACGGGTATTTTTCAAATAGGGTTTGAAAAAATGCTTCTCCAATCTGCTGCGTATTCTGTCTGAGCATGGTTAAGGACTGCGCCATGCGTTGCTTTACATCTGGAAGCATTGCCTCTTCGTAGCGACGCATCGCCTCTACCATTGGCACATTGACATCCACCCCGACTGTCAAGGTACGGGGATTCCCAAACCTCACGATTTGAATTTCTGCTTCTTCGCAACTGCCTCCACCCTAAAAGAGATTTGGTCTTATGTTCGCTCCACAGACTAACCCCGCAAGCCCTGCGGTTTTTACGTGTCGAATACCAAACGGAATTCTTCGTAGTTTTGATTCTAGGGATGTTTACCATTGCCCTATCCTCTTTTCCCGGTCTACCGATTTTGCTTCGCCGCCAGCACAAGGCTGAACTTCGCTCGTATAGGCTGTTTGATCCATCGTCTCGGGTGGGTCGTTGACCAATTATATTGTAATATAAAGCCGTCCTAAAAGGACGGGGTTTCTACCCAATTTTCTGATGACATGGGTGTTGAAAAAGCGGTAAACAGCGGAGTGGGTTCCTTGTGCTAGATTTTCGCGATCGTACTCTTCTAGGTACGCAATTGACGGCAGCATCCACATCCACACCTGCCGCGCCTTCAACCAGTGATGAGGACGCATCCCCATATCGGCAAACAGCGCTCCATAATCCTCAACATGATCGAAGCTATCCCCTTTTTCCGGAGGCACCCCCATCAGAGGTTCCGAAATCACGTTCTGGGTATAAGGCTGAAGCTGATGTACGCAACAGTCAAACAACTCAAAAAAGTAGTCGCTTACGGTGTCCAGGGCATCCCCAAAGATGTACTCTAGTTCTGGAGCCTCCAGCAAGAGGCGCTTCAAGAACTTTTCCATTTGCAATTCTTTCCACGCCCGCAGCTTGTTCCAAACGTCTTTGACAATTACTTCATCTTGTGGTGTGAGGGGAACCGCTTCGGGCATCTCGAATTCACTTTGGCCGTTGCTCTGACTTGCTTGCGCGTGGAGGCGACGATTTCCCTTCTGTCCCAACAGCGTCAGCGTGCTGCTACTTCCGTCACTGGTACTTTGGGTAAGGCGAGTTTTCAACTTCAACTGAGGTGCTAGATTCCAGTTGGAGATGGGAAATTCTAACTCGGCGCTGGTTTCACCATTGAGGTAATCCTGCGTCGCCAATGTGACCGTTGCGGCATCCTGCCAGGGCAGAGTAATATCTCCTTCCCGGTAGCATAGAGTAATCGCGATCGTGCAGTCTCCGTTGTTTTTCAGATCCAATAACCAGCTTGGTTGCTTGCGGCTAAAGGAATCCTTTTGCAACAAAGGTTGTCCCTCATCGGAGAGCATCTGCACGCGGCACTTGTACCTGTAGTTGTCGGAAGTGGGGAAATCGGTCGCCGAAACCTCGGTTAAGTTGATAATTCGTGGATTATTGTGTATACTATGTCGGAAAATTATGTGATCAGAGCAAGCAGGCTAGGTGTCGTGCACCTCTTTAGCAACAGCTTAAACTATATTAAACATGAAAAATAGTCCGCGATCGCGCTAATCTTTTATCTGACTGTAAAAATACTTAATCTGGCGATCGGCAGCATTGAAATTTTATTTATATTTGTAACATAGCACTTCTCAATTGAGTGCAATACAGTAGCCCCATTAGATATTCCCTGGTTTCAACCAGCCAAAAACTTCGCCTAAAGTCAACTGCATTTCCCCCATAAATTCGGGAACCGGAAGTATATCTGTCGGTTCTTGCAGTGCGATCGGCTGCAGCCCTGCGGGATAAGCTAAAATGTTTTTTTCATCAGGATCGAGCAACCAACCCATCTGACAACCTGCATTCAAACAGTGCAAAATATTGTTTATAACTTTGGTTTGGCTTTGGCCAGGGGACAAAATTTCTATTGTCCAATCTGGGTAAGCGTTAAATGTATCGGCAATTTCGCCGTCAGCATCTAGGGGAATGCGATTCCACACAAAAATAGCGACATCGGGAACAATAGAACGCCCACCAAAGGTGCAGCGAAGTTCTGGTAGGGCGATCGCAATTTGCGGTTTCTCTGCGATGTCGTTGGCGACTGTGACGAGTCTGGCTTGTAGTTTGCTGTGTTTTCCTTTTGGCATAGGTTTTTCTAAAATAGCACCGTTGATGTATTCGCTAGCAGGTTTGGTTTCTGGGAGTTGCAAAAACTCGTCCAGGGTGATAGTTTTTTGAGCAGCTTGTACCATATCGCGATCGCCCATTTGAAGTGTGTTGGGGTAACAGTTCCAGTATATCTCAAGTTTTGTCGCTTTTGGTGCAATAATCGAACTCAAAAGATTCTAAACTGTAGCTAGCCCGATAACTATCCGATCGGCAGTTACCTCCATCCATCCGTTACATCCCGTACATTGCTCGTTGCCGAACTTCCTTATGTCAAACAAGATAATCAAAGCAATTAAATCTAGTGGTATATTAGGGGCGATCGCCTTTTTGACTGTTGTGCTATTCGGCGGTTGGAGCGGCACCGTCATCGGGTGGCTGATGGGCATGGCGGCGGGGTTCATGAGTTGTCAAAATCAGAAGGTGCAAAGCCCGAAAATGGGTGCGACAGTTGGCAGTTTAGCGGGATTGGGTTTGGGCGTTTGGCTGTTAGTTGCTAGCGTATTTGAAGGGGTTTTAGTTAGACCTTTTTCTGGTCAATCTGCTGTGGCTTTACCTACTACTTTGCTGTACGGGGTTTGCAGTTTGACGATCGCCATTTTTACCGCTACATTAATGGGTGCTTTGCAGGGTTTGCCAGGAGAACGTCAGCGACAGGCTACTCTGGTAACATTAGCTTTTATCCTAATTCTGTTTCCGTTTATCGATCTTGAGGCTAAAACTGGCTGGATTGCTACGGTAGTACAGATTCAAATCTTTATTATGTTGGCGCTGGGTTTGAATATTACTGTCGGTTTTGCGGGTTTGTTGGATTTGGGATATGCGGCGTTTTTTGCGATCGGCGCTTACACGACGGCTTTGCTATCTTCTGGGCAGTTAAATATTACTTGGAATTTTTGGGTGGTTTTGCCGATCGCCGCCGGTGTAGCTGGCATTGCGGGCGTTATCCTGGGTATTCCCACACTGCGGCTCAAGGGCGATTATTTGGCAATTGTTACCCTCGGTTTTGGGGAAATTATCCCGGTTGTCTTTAGGAATTTAACGGCAATTCGGATCGACGAACCAATCTCGAAGATTGTCGCTGGGGTTTTGGGTAAGCCGGAATTGGTGCTGTGTCTGGTTGGGTGCGATCGACCTTTTAACCTCACCGGCGGCGAAGCGGGAATAAACCCGATCGCGCGTCCATCTCTCCCCATCATCGGCACATTCAGCACCGGCAACTACTTTCCCTGGTACTACCTAATTTTACTGCTAGTCGTCTTCGCTTACTTCATGATTTCGCGGCTGCGAGATTCCCGCTTGGGACGGGCTTGGAATGCCATGCGCGAAGATGAATTAGCGGCAAGCGCAATGGGCATTAACCTAGTCAAAACAAAACTTTCGGCTTTTGCGATGGGAGCGACCTTTTCGGGGTTTGCAGGCGCATTTTACGCTGCCTATATCAGCGCGGTTTTTCCCAGCGTCTTCGATTTCTCAGTCTCGGTGATTATCCTGTGCATGGTGATTTTAGGCGGTTTGGGCAACATGACCGGGGTGATTTTGGGCGCTATCATTATCATGTCTGCCGATCGGCTTTATCTACCCCAACTCGCCCAAGTCCTCAAAGGTTTCCTGAATACTTTTGTACTCCCCAGGATTGCAATTCCCCAGTTGCGAGACTTTCTGGCAACCAGTTTAGACCCGATTCAAATGCGCTTATTTCTCTTTGGTTTAACTCTAGTTGTCATGATGCTCGTGCGGCCGGAGGGGCTGATTCCTGATAAGATACACCAAGCTGAACTGCATTCGGATGCTGAAGCGAGCAATGAGTCTTTAGCAGATGCGAGAAGTCAATAAATAGGTAAGGACAAAAAAACCTAGTATTTTGTAGCTGGTTTAGCTAAAAATTTAGGAGATCAGGGAGTTTATGAGTGTAAAAAAAATCTCCTCATCTAATGTTTATTTGTAACCAACTACTTAGTAAGGGTGAAAGATTAGCCATGAACAATGTAACTGGTACTGCTTTTATCGTTGCGGAGTTTAGAGCAGAAGAGAATGAAGAGGCAATGCCTCTTTACACTGATCATGTAGTAAAAATTTGGCTCAATGAGGAAACAAAAGAAATAGCTGCAAAAATAGCTCAAAACTCTCCCGCCGCTAAAGAAATGATTAAGTTGCGGACTAAATATTTTGATGATGTTTTGTCAAATCAAATTTTAGGAGGTTGCAAACAAGTAGTTATTTTAGGTTCGGGTTTGGATACTCGCGCTGCTAGAATTAATGGAGAAGGAGTGATTTATTTTGAAATAGACGACCCTGCGACACTGCAATTAAAAGCAGAAACTCTCAAAGCCAACAAAATTCGTGCAAATGTTCGCTATCTTCCCGGCGATTACGTAAAAGACGGTTTAATCTCCTTGCTGAAACAGAGTGAATTTGATTTCACTCGACCGACATATTTTTTGTGGGAAGGCAACACAACCTTGCTCGTCAAAAAAGATGTAATATTTGTGTTAGAACAAATTCGCGACAATGTTCATAATTTTCGAGTGTCCTTTGATTATATGTCGGAAAGGGTGATTTTGAGGACGACGGGCTACCAAGATATCAATGATTACATAGATAAATACGAAAGTATATATGCACCCTGGATTACTGGGTTTGAAAACATTGCAACTTTGGCTGACAAACTCAATCTCAAAGTTATTGAAAACTTTTCTACAGCAGATTTACACGCACAATATCGCCCTAGCCGTTCGCTAGAATCTAATCTTTTTAAGTTTTATTTTGTTTGTACGTTAGAGAATATGTCCTAAAAACTCCCAATCTCAAATTGATTCGCGTGCGTGAAAGCTCGTTACCAGGACGATCGCACTACTATAAAATCTTAGAAAACACAACCAAAATGTCATTATTAGAAGCACAGCAACTTACAATGCGATTCGGCGGCTTGACTGCGGTAAATCAGGTCAGCTTAACCTTGGAAAAAGGCTCGATCGCCAGTTTGATCGGCCCCAACGGTGCGGGCAAAACTACTTTTTTTAATATGCTTACGGGCATCTATAAACCGAGTGGCGGTCAGTTGCTTTTGGAACAGAAGAATATCACGGGTTTGCCTCCGGATCGCCTGACAACTTTCGGCATTGCTAGAACTTTTCAAAATATTCGCTTGTTTAACAACATGACTGTGCTGGATAATGTTTTAGTAGGTAGACACTGCCGATTGAAAACAGGTTTGTTGGGTGCAATCCTCCGCCCTCCCGCTGCGAATCTGGAGGAACGGGAAGCTAAAATAAAAGCGCTCACTATGCTTGATTTTGTCGGTTTAGGTGCTGCTAAAGCGCCGGAGTTGGCAAAAAACCTTTCCTACGGCGACCAGCGCAGATTGGAAATTGCCAGGGCTTTGGCTTCCGATCCGAAAGTGTTGCTTTTGGACGAACCGACTGCGGGGATGAACCCGAACGAAACGGCTGATTTAACTCGCTTTATTTACCGAATTCGCGATGAGTTGAATTTGAGTATTTTGCTGATTGAACATGATATGAAGGTGGTGATGGGAATTAGCGATCGCGTTAGTGTGATGGAGTATGGTACTAAAATTGCTGAGGGAACTCCGGATCAAGTTCGCGCAGATCCTCGCGTAATTGAGGCATATTTGGGAAAAGAAGAAGAGGGCAATTGATAATACAGAATAACTACATACCCGACTTCTTATTAAAGAAGTCGGGTATCTAACAGCGATACTTGACCTACTTAGGGCTTTCTGAATAAGCCTAAAACCCTTACATCAAAAGACTTTGGCTTGTTTAGGCGCTGATAATGTGTAAGACTCTGAGCTAAAATGAGTCAAAAGCCCAGCACACCATCACTTTCGTAATGTACCGAAAAGTTGACCCAACCCCAAAAGAGCCATCCAACTTTGACCTCCCCTTCGAGGGGCAATTGTCAGATGATAATCGTTGGGTAATCATGGCAAAACTAATTCCGTGGTCAGAATTTGAAGTAGAATATGCTCTAAATTTTTCCGTAGATATGGGAGCTCCAGCGAAATCTTTTCGGATGGCATTGGGAGCATTAATAATTAAAGAAAGATTAGGCACAAGTGATCGCGAAACAATAGAACAAATCAGAGAAAACCCATACCTACAATACTTTATAGGCATGACCACCCAGGGGGAACGCATCTTATTGAACGCTGTTCATCAGTGGTGAGTATATTTTAAGATAAATTCACCATTATTAGAGCTATAGACACACTTTGTCATGACTTTTTAGAGAAAAGAGGAACTGATTAATGGTGATTTTTATTTGCTGCCAATTTTTAGACAATAAAAAGCTTACAACCACTGTTTAGAAGTTATATAATAGTTAGTGATGAATTGTTTGTGAGAATTTAGTCAACTGAAACAGCGAGGATATTAGTCAAATAATCATCATCCCATCCGGCTCGAAGTCGCTTATTTTTTACTCCAGTTTTTGAGGTTTTTTCTTGATTCAAAAGATTGAGTGAGATGTGTCTAAGAATAGCAAAGTTTTGCGGAGCATTATCTTTTCTAATCCTACAATCCAGAAGTGTTGAATGCTTATTAAGAGAATTCTAAAAATAGATACACGAATCCTATAAACTGCTGATTTTAGCAATTAAAAACGAGTTCCTTAAACCAGTGAATATAGCTGATTTTCTCACACATAAAAGCCTGTAAATACCGTAACTTCTCTAAGAGTTTATTTCCGATTTCATCAGGAACTTCAACCAACTAAAGCAACAAATAACAAATTAAACAGGCATAGATTTGTATGCGAATTCCATTGGTATTTTTGGTGATTAGATGAGACAATTTTAAATGCATTTTTAAGAATTTCCATAGCAACTCAATCTGCCATCTCCTAAGAATAAATTTCTCCAATTTCTTCATTGGTGTATGTTAATTTTCCTGATTCAGATAAATTAGTCACAAACCTAAATTCTGTCCGTGTTTCTAAATCCGAGAAAGTCACTAATCTTACTTGGACTGTTCGTTGGCCACTCCACACTTCATAAGTTCCATCCTCCTTCATATTGATAGTAGAATTATTCTTAATTCGTAGTACAAAATATTGATTTTATTTTTTCAGTAATGCTTGAACACGTTCGGAGCTAGAAAAGCCTCTATCCATTACAGCAACTCCATTTTGAGGTGTGGCTGCTATGGTTTCATCCCCATGCTCACTGTCATGACCTTGCCCAAAATGAATGTGTACTCCATCAATCATTCCCCGTTCATTGTCCGTTCCAGCAAATAATTTTACTTGATGGTATTCCTGTTGCCATAGTAATTTGCTTGTCAAGGTAACTATCGTTGAATCTAAGGGAAATAAACTGATATAATCTTTGTTGCTTACTTGACGTTTTATATCCGACTGCAATCTTTCAAAACTTTTTACAAAAACACCAATATCTCTATGCTTACTAGCTTTTGAGAAGGTTGATATATCTAGGGAAATATCTCGACTGTTTAAACGGGAAAATAGTGAACGCATCGTATCGAGGCTTTGGTCAAAACTAAAGCCTAGCCAGCAGGAGACAAATGTGGTAGAAGTTCATGGGGGTAGCAAAAAGCCAAAAAATCTGATAAGGTGAGGCACATGGAGAAGACAGTGCCGGAATTAATGGCGGCAATCAGCCCAGCAGAGTGGGCGGAAGTGCCAGAT
>ENA-ORBV01005554-ORBV01005554.1-microbial-mat-metagenome-genome-assembly--contig:-NODE-5554-length-23081-cov-6.486089_pt1 | contig 23081 bp, 19 predicted proteins | sample MGYA00237777_ERZ505514 | MGnify/ENA primary metagenome ERZ505514 (study PRJEB26160, sample SAMN06269048) | microbial mat metagenome | isolation source: Oligotrophic lake microbial mat | place... | reverse complement strand
TCCTGGCAGCGATCCAGGCGTCGCCCAATGGCGTGGTGCTGCTCGATCGCGACGGTCGCATCGAATGGCTGAACCAGACGGCGGCAGAACACTTCGGCTTCGATCCTGAGCGGGACTTGCTGCAATTGATCGGCAATCTGGTACGCGATCCGCTTTTTGTCGCTTACCTGGCTGAAGGCGACTTTACGCACGAAGCGATCATGCCCGGGCCCGCCAGCGCCAGCAGTCGGCCGGTTCGGCTGTCAGTGCAGTTGCACCGATACGGCGAAGGCCGCAAGTTGCTGCTGTCACGGGACGTGACTGTGCTCCAGCAGGCCGAAGCGATGCGGCGCGACTTCGTGGCCAACGTGTCGCACGAGATCCGCACACCGTTGACGGTGCTCAGCGGATTCGTCGAAAGCATGCAGAACTTGCCCATGGAGGCAGCCGAACGTCAGCGTTACCTGGGCTTCATGGCTCAGCAGGCGCTGCGCATGCAGACCCTGGTCAACGACCTTCTGACCTTGTCCCGACTGGAGGGCAGTCCACCACCTGGCAAGGATGAATGGATCGATGTGCGGGGTCTGATCGCGCAGTGCGAGCAGGAAGGGCGCGATCTGTCGATGTTGATGGCGAAGATGGGCCACGAGGTGCGCGTCGATATCTCCGTCGATAGCGAATTGGCGGGGTCCCAGGTGGAGTTGCACAGTGCGATGGCGAATCTGGTGAACAACGCGATTCGGTACACGCCAACCGCTGGCAAGGTTGTCCTGGGCTGGGCGATGCTGCCAGACGGCAGCGGCGAGTTTTCTGTGACCGACACCGGACCTGGCATCGATCCGGAACATGTACCACGTCTGACCGAGCGTTTTTACCGAATTGATCGGAGCAGGTCACGCGAAACCGGTGGCACCGGACTGGGCCTGGCGATCGTCAAGCATGTCGCGCAACGCCATGATGCCCAGCTCCATATCGACAGCAAGCCGGGGCAGGGCTCCCGATTCGCAATTGCGTTCCCGCCGAAGCGGGTGCGCACGGTCGCTGCGCCGGCTAAGGCGTAATGCGCCGGTAGAGCGATACCTCATCACCTTTGCCGGACGCGCGCCGAAGCGCCGAGTGCAGCCGCCAGCGGGACGGATCGGGTTTGGCATCGCGGGCGTCCAGCAGCTCAGGGTCGGCGATCAGCCAGGGGCAGCCGGACTGGGCTGATTCGGGCTCCAGCGAGAAACCGCCGTGGTATTTGAATGCGGCAATCTGGTCGCGGTCGAGATCCTGGGTCTGCAGGCATCGCGACGGCGCAACCTGTGCGACCAGGTCGGCGGCAACTTGACGGTAGCTGCGCACGAAGTCGAGCAGCGGCATCCACAGGGTCATCAGCAACAACCAGCACAGTGCGGCGCCCCCGGCGGGCAGCACCAGGCTCTTCCAGATGGCCGACTGATGGCGCCCAACCCGCCACTTGACGAGCCATGCCCACACCAGGGAGGCGAGAAGGGCGATCAGGAAGATCGGTAACGAAAACTCGGCCTGGAAGTTGGGCGCCTGCTTGAACACATTGACGGCGGCCTGCCTGGGCAGGCCGGTCTGCATCGCAAACCAGATCACCCAGATCACGATGCCGCAGCCCGTGAAAAATAGCAGCGTGAACCAGTCGATGAGCGCCGATATGCTGTGGCGCAAAGTCGGCAGCGCGAATGCCGCGAGAGTGGCCAGGGCCGGCAGGGACAAGAGCAGGGCACGATCGGCCGGCTTGGTCGTCAAGGCGGAAAACACCGTGATGGCGGCGAACCACAGCGGCAACGCAAGGTGCATGCTGACGCGGGTGCTGACGATCTGGCGCCTCCAACGCCACAGGGTCCACAACACCAGAGGCCATGCCGGCCAGGTGAACCACGACAACAAGCGCAGCAGGCTGCGCCAGTCCTTGCTGCCGGCATCCTGCGGCAACAAGATCCGCCAATGCCACAGGTCGAGGGCGGAGCCCAGTGCGGCTGCCAGCAGCGTGAACAGGGCCAGCGTGCCGGAGGCCCGCAAGGCGCCGCGGCGCCCACCGGTGGCAGGATCCGCCGCCAGCAGGTGCAATGACGCTGCACCGGCGCCAAACAGCACCGCCAGCGTCGGCGCTGCGCTCAGCACCAGTCCGGCCATTCCGACGGCCAGTGCTGCCGTCGGAATGGCGATGCGGTAACCAATGGCCGCTGCGGCATAAAACACCAGCGTCGCGAAAAACAATTGCGCAAGGTGTGTGGTGACCTCGTGGGACAGTTGCGCCAGGCCCAGGCAGGCGATCAGTGCCAGCAATCCGCCGTCGCCGATGGCGCGCGCATAGTCGGTCGGGTTGGCCTCGCCGCCAAACGCAAATGCCACCGGCTGGGCCCGCGGGTTCTGCGCCAGGAAATAGACGGCATACCAGGTGGCCATCAGCGTCAATGACAGCATCAGTGCAAAAGGCAAGCGGACCAGCAAGACCGGGGATATCCAAGCAGGACCCCACTGCACCGCCCAGGCGCCGAGCCAATAGGGAAGCAGCCCGTCCGCTTCGGGTTGCAGGCCCAACATCTGCGGGTCGAGCCAACTGGTCGCGCCGCTGGCCATTTCGAGCACGTAGCCGAAGGTGGCCATGTCGGCATTTCTCCAGGGCTCGCGTCCGAGCAGCCCGGGGATCACGTAGGCCGCGCAAAGCAGCAGCAACGCCAGTCGCGGCAGGCGCCTCACCGCGCCTTGCGCGACGATGGCGGGTGTCGGGTTGTTCAGGTCTGGCACGAGAGGTTCATGAATGGAAAAAGGGCAGCACGGTTACCCGGGCTGCCCTTGCGCGAGGCAATCGACTGTCTGTTACTTGGCGGCCGTCTTGCCGAAGCGATTGCGGAACCGCTCGACGCGACCACCCATGTTGTCGACCGACTTCTGCGTGCCGGTGTAAAACGGATGGGATTCGCTGGAGGTCTCCAGCTTGTACAACGGCAACTCGCGACCGTCTTCCATCGTGATCTTGTCCTTGGCGCTGACACACGAGCGCGTGACGAACTTGAAACCGTTGGACAGGTCCTGGAAGCAGACTTCGCGGTAGTTGGGATGAATTCCGGATTTCATGGGTGTTTCCTTCAGTTGCGCCAGCCGCACCTGCTATTGCACAAACCACTGCACAAAACAAAAATCAGGTGTACTTATCGCGTAAAGCCCGCGATTATGGCATGAATCCTCGGCACTGCCGACTGGATCAACCGCCTCGACGCATCTGGTCGAAGAACTCGTTGTTGTTCTTGGTGGCCCGCATTTGCTTGAGCACCAGCTCCATCGACTCCACTTCGTCCATGTTGTACAGGAACTGGCGCAGGATACGCGTCTTTTGCAGGATCTCGGGCGCCAGCAGCAGTTCTTCGCGCCGTGTGCCGCTGCGGTTGAGCTGGATCGATGGGAAGACCCGTTTTTCATAAAGGCGGCGGTCGAGATGGATCTCTGAATTGCCGGTGCCCTTGAACTCCTCGAAGATGACCTCGTCCATGCGGCTGCCGGTGTCGATCAGCGCAGTGGCAATGATTGTCAAGGATCCGCCTTCCTCGACATTGCGCGCCGCGCCTAGAAAGCGCTTGGGACGCTGCAGCGCGTTGGAGTCGACACCCCCGGTCAGAACCTTGCCGCTGGAGGGCACCACGTTGTTGTACGCGCGCGCGAGTCGGGTGATCGAGTCGAGCAGAATGACCACGTCCTTCTTGAGTTCAACCAGGCGCTTGGCGCGTTCGATCACCATTTCGGCCACATGCACGTGGCGCGCCGCCGGCTCGTCGAACGTCGATGCAATGACCTCGCCCTTGACGGTACGCTGCATCTCGGTGACCTCTTCTGGGCGCTCATCCACCAGAAGCACCATCATGTGGATTTCGGGGTAGTTTGCCGAGATGGCATGCGCGATGTGTTGCATCATCACGGTCTTGCCGCTCTTGGGCGGCGCGACCAGCAAGGCGCGCTGGCCTTTTCCGATCGGCGCGATGATGTCGATCACGCGACCGGTCACGTTTTCTTCGCTCTTGACGTCACGCTCGAGCTTCATCTGCTCCTTGGGGAACAGCGGTGTAAGGTTCTCGAACATCACCTTGTGCTTGTTTTCCTCGGGCCCGCCACCATTGACCTTGTCGAGCTTGTTGAGCGCGAAATAACGTTCACCATCCTTGGGTGTACGCACTTCGCCTTCGATCATGTCGCCGGTGTGCAGGTTGAAGCGCCGAACCTGGCTCGGGCTGATGTAGATGTCGTCGGTGCTGGCCGTGTAGCTGGTGTCGGGGCTGCGCAGAAAACCAAAACCATCGGGCAGGATTTCCAGCACTCCGTCGGCAATGATCTGCTCGCCGGTACGCGCCCGCTTCTTGATGATTGCAAACATCAGCTCCTGCTTGCGCATACGGCCGGTGTTTTCAATTTCAAGCTCTTCAGCCTGCTTGAGTACTTCAGACACGTGCAGTGCCTTGAGTTCATTTAAGTGCATGGAAATACCCGAAAGGGATAAGAATGAGGCGAAGCCAACGCTGACCGGGGGGGAGCAGGCCAGGGCAAGAGAGTGGCCCTGGCCTGTGGTTCCAAACCTGGAACTCGAACCGGTTCGGATTGCGAACCGGCGATTGCGTTGGATTATGACAGGAAAAAAGACCGTCGCAAAATGGCTTTGCGACTGTCGAGCGCGGTCCGCGCTGGTGAGATCAGGCCAGTTGCTGGTCGATGAAGGCGGTCAGTTGCGACTTGCTCATCGCACCGACCTTCGTTGCAGCCAGTTGCCCGTCCTTGAAGATCATCAGTGTCGGAATGCCGCGAATGCCGAACTTCGCCGGGATTTCCCGGTTCTCGTCGACATTCATCTTGGCAACCTGCAGCTTGTCCTTGTAGCCGGTCGCCACTTCCTCCAGGATCGGCGCAATCATCTTGCAGGGACCGCACCATTCTGCCCAGTAATCAACCAGCACAGGCTGCTCCGCCTTCAGGACGTCAGCCTCGAACGAGGCGTCGGATACGTGTTTGATGAGGTCGTTGGCCATGGCAATTCCTTGGTTCTGTCGGTACAGGTAAAGTGGGGAAATTGTGACAGAAACCAACCCCACCTGCCGATGTGCGGCATGCAATGAATGACTTAGCGAGAAACCATCACGCAAGCCGTGACCGGGATCGGTTCATGGTTCAATTGCGGCGGGAGAAGCTCGCGCGGTGCATCCGACCCACATGCCGGATAGGGACGGCATGAAGTCAGCGATGGTGGTCGGTGGCGGGCCGGCCGGTTTGATGGCGGCCGAGGTATTGGTCAATGCCGGTGTGCAGGTTCACGTGTATGACGCGATGCCGTCGGTGGCCCGCAAGTTTCTGTTGGCGGGCAAGGGGGGCCTGAACCTGACCCATTCGGAGCCGACCGCCGATTTCGTATCCCGATATGGCGGGCGCCAGCATGAGGTTGCCGCCTGGCTTGACCATTTTGGTGCTCAGCAACTGCGAGATTGGGCCCAAGCGCTGGGCGTTCCTACTTTTGTTGGCAGCTCTGGGCGTGTCTTTCCGCGCGACATGAAGGCTGCGCCGCTGTTGCGTGCCTGGCTGCACCGATTGCGCCACCCGCCGTCCGGTCATCCGGTAACGTTCCACATGCGACACCGCTGGACTGGTTGGGACTCGCCCGACGGGGGCGGACAAGGGCAGCCCATGCAGTTCCAGGCTCCGGGCGGCCTTGTGCAGGCGCACGCTGACGTGGTGGTGCTCGCACTTGGCGGGGCGAGCTGGCCGCGTCTGGGGTCGGACGGCGCGTGGTTCGGCCTGTTGGGCGCGCGTGGAGTGGATCTGGCGCCACTGCAGCCGGCCAATTGCGGGTTTGACGTCGCGGGCGGATGGAGCCCGCATTTTGCGCAGCGGTTTGCCGGCATGCCGTTCAAGTCGGTGGCGTTGCGGGTTGCCGGAGCCGCTGGGTGGGCGTTCGAGCGCAAAGGGGAATTCGTCGCCACCGTTACTGGTGTGGAGGGCAGCCTGGTGTATGCCGCAGCCAATCTCCTGCGCGACACGATCGCAGCGCGCGGCGACGCCACCATACAGGTCGATCTGCTGCCCGCCATGTCGTCGGAGCAAGTGGCCCGGCATGTCGCACATCCGCGCGGATCACGTTCCTTGTCCAGCCATCTCAAGAGCCGACTGGGCCTTGATGGCATCAAGGCCGGATTGCTACACGAAGTCCTGTCGCGCGAGCAGATGGCCGACCATCGCCTGCTGGCGGCCACGATCAAGGCCGCGCCATTGCGCCTGGCGCGAGCGCGCCCGGTGGCCGAGGCGATCAGCACGGCCGGCGGCGTGACGTTGGAGGCCATGGACAGCTGCCTGATGCTGTCGGCCTGCCCCGGCGTTTTCTGTGCTGGAGAGATGCTGGACTGGGAAGCGCCAACCGGTGGCTATTTGTTGACCGCAGCGATGGCCAGCGGACGTGCGGCTGCACTCGGCGCGTTGGCATATCTGGTTCGGCAACACGCCGGGCCGGCCGGACAATGATTCGGTTGCCAACGAGTGTGGCGCGCACACATCAGTTCAGGCAGGCTGGTCGGTCACGCGGCTTGGTCGCTAGAATGGGTAGCAGGGTGTCACGCGGCAACGCACGCAATCAATTTCAAGCACATGCACAACGAGAATACGATCCCGTCACAACTTGGCCATGTTGACACGATTCCTTCGACTTTGGGATCGGCGTCCGGGCCTTCAAGTCGGCGCGATACCGCTCCGAGAAGGGGTCGTGCTGCTGGCAAGATGCTGCTGTTGATTGTGGCTGTGGCGCTTGTGGCCTTTCTGACCCGCTGAGTCGGTACCACTGCCGATTGCACCGCGCTGCGGCGTGCGCCGCCGCTGGCGGCCCGGTTTGCCTAGTCGGGCTGCATTGCAAGCTACGGCCCCAACTTGCGTGACGCCTACCGCAGGCTTGCCCACTATGCCGATCGCATAGGCCAGGGCGCCCATCCTTCGAGTCTTTCGGTGGAACTGCCTGCACGCCACGCTGGGCGGCCAGCCGCAACGCTGCGATGCCAACATCGGCGCGCCCGGCCTTGAAGGCCGTGAAGCCGCGCACCACGTCGATCTGCATGCCGATCTGCTCGACCCAATAGCCGATCTTGAGTTTGATCGCGCGTTCGCGCAATTTCTCGAGAGCCCGATTTCGGCCTGCACTGCGGCGTCGTCCGACCAGGCCCCCACCCGCGTGAAGATGTGCGAGGGCCCGGGCCAGGCGAAGGGGTTGTCCAGCGAAGCCATGCCCCTCGACACCGCGCGCACCCTGGCGCTGTGCGGTGAATAGGCAGGCTTCAGGCTGCTCGCGGCCGAGCGATGCGGTGCCTGCGAGCGCCAGCGACTCCAACAGCGACCCTGTCCGGGATCCGACCGCCCACCTCTCTCTTGCCCTAACCGAGTCAGCATCGCACAATCCACCCATGCTTCGTCGTTGCTGGATCGCCAGCGCTGCTCTGTTGGTCAGTGCGCCTCGGGCCTGGGCCTCGGCCCCATGGCAGGCGGCGTTGGCGCGCGCCAGGGCCATGCGCGATGCGGCGGTGCGCAGCGGTGACCAGGCCTATGGCGCCGTGGTGGCCGATGCGCAGGGCCGCATCGTGGCCGAGGCGCCCAGCCGGGTCGTCGCGTTGGGCGACCCCGATGCCCATGCCGAGCGACAAGCACTGCTGGCAGCCCAGCAAGCGCTGCAGCGCGAAGACCTGGGAGGGCTGGTGCTGGTGGGCAGCTCACGCGCCTGCGCGCTGTGTGAGCGCGCGGCGGCGCGTGCGGGCGTGGCGCGCCTGGTCTGGCCCGATGGTGAGGCGCAGCCAGCGTTGATCGACGCAGCCGAGCGCGGCGATGCGCTGGCGCTCGTGCGCGTGCTCGACGACGGCGCGCGCATTGACACGCGCGACCTGCGCCGACGCACGCCGCTGCTGGTGGCCGTGCACCGCGGGAACGACGCGGCGGCGCAACTGCTGATCCGACGCGGCGCCGATATCAACGCGCAGGACGAGATCGACGACAGCCCATTCCTGTTGGCTGGCGCGCTCGGCCGCACCGCGATGCTGGACGAGATGTTGGGGCCACCCACGGGTAGCCCCAACCGGCCCGACTATCGGCGGCTCAACCGCTACGGCGGCACGGCGCTGATCCCGGCCTGCCACTACGGCCATGTGGACACGGTGCGGCTACTGCTGCAGTTCAGCCGCATCGACATCGACCACGTCAATCGCCTGGGCTGGACGGCCCTGCTCGAGGCCGTGATCCTGGGCGACGGCGGTGCCGCGCACACCGAGATCGTGCGGTTGCTGCTGGCGCATGGCGCGTCCTTGCAACGAGCCGATGCGCAGGGCATGACGCCGCTGGCGCATGCCCAATCTCGCGGCCAGCGGACCATCGCCCTGATCCTGCGCCAGGCTGGCGCCCGGCCCTGAGCGCGGTGTCGCATCGCACTCGCCGCGCGAAATTTTCCTCGTCCTCGGCGGAATGAGCTGGCCCCTGTCCGTCAACGAAATGGGTCGGACGCGGGTTCAGATGACGCCGGACGGAGCGGCGGCCTCCTGCCAACAGCCGGTCGCAGGAAAAATCGATGGTTGGTCAGTGGTGGTCGACTATGCTGTCATTCAAGTAAGCCAACTTGGCGAAATGATTTAACAGAACCGAAACCAGTCGGCGACGACAGGTCAGTCGAAATCGGCAGCCTGGGTCATATCTGCATCAACGCCGACAGGCATACACCCCTGCCGTCTGCAGCCTATTATCATCACCAAAATTTCCATTCATTGGAGACAGCCCATGCCCAAACTGCATGTTCATCAAAATTCTGCATTAGGTCGGATTGAATACCTTGATCGCAAGCGCGTGTGGTGGACGTTGTCAGTGGTCTATCCGCTGCTGCCCCTTCTTGGATTGGCGGCACATGCAGCCACTGACAACCAAATTGCGTTGGGCTTACCGCTCGTGATTAGCTACGGGTTGATGCCGATTCTGGATTTCATGATGGGCCAGGATGAAAACAACCCACCCGAGCAAATCGTACCTTCGCTCGATCAGGATCGGTACTACCGTGTTCTGACCTGGGCTGCGGTCCCGTTGCATTTTGTCGCGCTGATTGCTTGCGCCTGGTGGGTCGGCACCCAAGCGCTCAGTTGGTGGGGAGTGTTGCTGTTGGCCTATGTGGCCGGCACTGCTTCCGGGCTGGGTCTGAACACTGGGCATGAACTGGGCCACAAGCACAATCCCATCGAGCAATGGTTGGCCAGGCTGGTGCTGGCTGTTCCTGCGTACGGGCATTTCACGGTCGAGCATGTGCGCGGCCATCATCGCTGGGTTTCCACCCCTGAGGACCACGCCAGTGCGCGCATGGGAGAGAACATTTATCGCTTTGCGCTAAGGGAGTTGCCCGGGGGGATACGACGAGCCTGGCAACTTGAAAAGCAGCGGCTGGAGGAGCTCGGACGACCATGCTGGAGTTTAGAGAACACAATTCTCCAGTCCTATGCCATCACCCTCGTGCTGCAGGTCGGCTTGATCATTGTGTTCGGCTGGATCATGCTGCCGTTCCTGGCCATTCATAACATAGTGGCCTGGTGGCAGCTGACCTCGGCGAACTACGTTGAGCACTATGGTCTTTTGCGACAACGTCTGCCCAGCGGCAAATACGAACCGCCTCAGCCGCATCACTCATGGAATGCCAACCATGTGGTCAGCAATCTGGCGACGTTTCATTTGCAGCGACATTCCGATCACCATGCGCATCCGCTGCGGCGCTATCAATCACTGCGCCACTTCGAGAATTTGCCGCAACTGCCAAGTGGCTACTTTGGAATGTTCCCGCTGGCTTACGTGCCCCCACTGTGGTTCATGGTGATGGACCGACGGCTTCTGGCCTTGCCACACATCCGCGGCAATCTCGACATGGTAAACATGGACCCGAAGCACAAGTCCGACATCATCGCGCGATTCGCGCCGGCGACGCTCTGAGGTCTTGGTAGGGCTTATCGCACGCGGAGCAACATAAAGGCGATGCTCGGTCGTGAGGCCCAAGTCTATGCAACTGGGCCTGCGGCGCGAACGGTCGTTCATGATTGCCACAACAAACTCGGTCGTAGATAATGCCCCTATGAATCTCGCAGCCGCCTTCAAAGTTGAAATCACCAGAGTAGCCCGAAAAGAGGCTCGCGCAGAAGTGAGCGCGTTGAAGAAGTCAGTGGCAGGCCACCGCTCGGACATCGCTGAGTTGAAACGACAGATTGCAGAACTCAAAAAGCAGAACCGGCAGTTTGAAAAGGGCATTCGAAGGATGCCGGCGCCAAAAGTTTCTGAAGAAGCTGCGCCGAACAATCTGAGATTTCGCCCGACCGGTCTTGCCTCGCATCGCAAGAGGCTGGGTCTGTCTGCACAGGCCATGGGGCGACTGCTTGGCGTATCTGGTCAGTCGGTGGCCGCCTGGGAGTCCGGCAAGACGTCGCCCCGGCGCAGTCAACTACCGGCCATTGCTGAGGTCAGGAAGATGAGTAAGCGCGACGCTGCAGCGCGCGCGAACGGCAATTCAATCTCAGATGCCGGTTAGACGATCCCCGTGCCACGGCACGGGCGCGTTCGGCGGTGTCGGGTTGTCCTACGCGCAGGTCACCCGGTCACGGCCGTTTTGTTTGCTCCGGTAGAGCGCGGAGTCGGCGCGCGCAATCAGGGTGTTGGGCTCGTCGCCCGGTGCCATTTTGGCCACACCCGCAGAGACAGTGACGGTCAGCACCACCTCTTTGGTTCTGCGGTTGCGTATCTTGAGGGCCTTGACCCGCTGGCGGATGTTCTCTGCCACGGTTTCAGCGATATGAATCGGGGTGTCAGGCAGTAGCACGGCGAATTCCTCGCCGCCATAGCGTGCTGCGGAAAAGCCCTCTTTGTCCGCGATACTGGCACGCAAAACCTCGCCTAGCGCCTGAATGACCCGGTCACCCATGACGTGGCCGTGGGTGTCGTTGACTTTCTTGAAGTGGTCGATGTCCAACATCACCAGGCAATGGGTGTCGTCGGCACCTGCAGAGCCATTGACAATGGCTTCCAGCGTTTGGTCGAAGCCTTTACGGTTGAGCACGCGGGTCAGCGGGCACAGCAGGGCCTCGTTGCGCACGCGGCCCAACTCAGCCTGCAAGGTTTCGATTTCTTTGCGGCTATTGGCAACTTGTTGTTCCAGAGCCTGCGCTGAGAGTCGCATTTCAGATGCGTTTTCGCGGGCCTGGACAATGTGCGGCGGCAGGCTGACCATGTCGGCAGATTCCAGGGCCAGTGCCAGCTGGGACAGTTGTTCCCCAAATTTGCCTGCGTCATCTCCTGTGCGTGTGGCGGACTCCGCCATACCTGCCATGGTCTTGTGGAACTGTTCGGTGATTCGGTTCATTGCCTGGTGATCCGGCGGAGCAATGTGTTCGCGAAAAAGTTGCTGTACGTTGTCGTCGCTCAGACGCTGTTGGCTAGCAATGGCGTCGTTCAATGCTTCCGAGAGTCTGGGATTTATGCCAGCCACGTGTTCATACCAAAGGGCAAATGTGAGCGGGTTGAACGGCGCGTCGTGCTTGGCCATAAGGCCGATAACGGTCCGCAGAATTTCTGCGCTCTTCTCTTTGGATTCCGTGTAATTCATCAAACACCTTTCACAGCCCTGTAGAAGTTGGGACGCGGGTGCCGGGATGATACTGGGTGTGAATGGCTGCGAATTCCTTCTTTGCAGACCAAGGGCGCAAGCCCTTGACGCCATTGGCTGTCAGCTTGAAAAGGTGACGAGCCTTGACCCCGGCACTGGCTCCACAGTTAGGGCTGCTTGGTTCCCCACCTGACCCGGTTGGCCGCTTCACCATGCGGGAAGGCCCGTCGCTGACCATTGTAGGTCCTGCCGGATGCCGATCGTGGTGGGCGCGGCAATTTCCGTTCGGCTTGCCCACATAGAATCGTCAGATGTCCTACCTTGTGCTGGCCCGCAAATACCGGCCAAGAATATTTGCCGAGATGGTGGGCCAGGACCACGTGGTGCGGGCATTGACCAACGCGCTCGACTCCCAGCGGCTGCACCACGCCTATCTGTTCACCGGTACCCGGGGCGTGGGCAAGACCACGGTGTCGCGTATTCTGGCCAAGTCGCTCAATTGCCTGGGCCCAGACGGTACTGGCGGCATCACGTCATCGCCCTGTGGCGTGTGCCAGGCGTGCAAGGATATCGATTCGGGCCGGTTCATCGATTACACGGAACTCGACGCCGCTTCCAACCGGGGTATCGACGATGTGCAGACCTTGCTCGAACAGGCCGTATACAAGCCAGTGCAGGGGCGCTTCAAGGTCTTCATGATCGACGAGGTGCATATGCTGACGACACCGGCCTTCAACGCGATGTTGAAGACGCTGGAAGAGCCGCCTGATTATCTGAAGTTTGTGTTGGCCACGACCGACCCGCAGAAGGTGCCGGTCACCGTGTTGTCGCGTTGCCTGCAGTTCAATCTGCGACCGATGGCGCCGGAAACCATACGCGAGCACCTGGTGCGTGTCTTGCATGCCGAGGCGGTGGACGTCGATGCGCAGGCCATGCGGCTGCTGGCCCGCGCCGCGCGTGGCTCGATGCGCGATGCCTTGTCGCTGACCGATCAGGCGATCGCATTTGGTGGTGGGCAGTTGACCGAGGTCACGGTGCGCCAGATGTTGGGCAGCGTCGACCGCAGCTACGTGTTTCGCCTGTTGTCGGCACTCGCCGACGGTGACGGCAAAAGCGTGGTGGGCATCGTCGAGCAGTTGCGCGTCAATGGCCTGAATCCGGCGTCGATGCTGGAAGAACTCAGTGCCGTCCTGCAGCGCATGGCGGTGTTGCAGGCAGTGCCAGACATGCCTGACGAACTGGACCCGGATGCACGCGACACCGCCGACCTGGCGCAGCGGCTGCCGGCCGACGAGACGCAGCTCCTGTACAGCCTGTGCCTGCATGGCCGTGCGGAATTGGGGCTGGCACCGGACGAATACGCCGCTCTGACAATGGTCTTGCTGCGTCTGCTCGCGTTCAAGCCGGTGGGAGCGTTGATCGTGCGGCAGGAAAAAAAAACGCTGATTGACGCGCTGGCGACCGAAAAAGCAGCTGCGTCGGCGCAGGCGACCCCCGTTCTCGTGCGGGCGACGCTGGTTGCGGCCCCCGCGCCGTTGCCACACATCGCCGCTGCAGTGCCGCCGCCAGTGAGCCAGCCAGCGCCGGCGCTAGAAGCGCCGCCCGTTGTGGCACCGTCTGAGACGCCCGCGCATCGCGCAGCCCCACCGCCAGTGCTGGACCGGGCGCCGGTATCAACGCTGCCACCTGGGCGCTTGTTGCCGGTGCATGCGTCCGGGCCGTTGCGACAGCAGCCCGCTGCCGCCTCCGACCCTTTTACTGCTGAACCGAAACGGGTCGTTGCCGTGCCGGTGCGGGTGCAGGCGGATACACGCGACGAGGGTGTCGGGCAAGCGGCATCCCGGGATGTGCTGGTACCCACCGAAGAGGGCGACTTCTGGTACGCGACGGTGCAGCGGCTGGTACAAGCGCAGGCCGTAGTGGCGCTGGCACGAGAGCTTGCATTGCAGTCCCAGCTTGTCGGTCGCGATACGGATCAGTGGATTCTGCGCGTCGAGCGCGAGTCTCTGCAGCAGCCCGGCAGTCGGGAGCGCCTGGCGCTGGCCTTGCAGGGTATCGGCCATGCGGTCACACTGGTGGTCGAGATCGGACGGGTCAGCGACAGCCCGGCGCGTCGCAATGCAGCCGCGTCAGCCGAGCGGCAGCTGGCTGCCGAGAAGGTCATTTTCGAAGACCCGTTCGTGCAGACGATGATGCGTGACTTTGGGGCGAAAATCGTGGCGGGCAGTATCAAGCCGCTGTAGCCCGTTGTCGGCGCGCGCACTATCACCAACCCAACCCTATTGAAATGAAGGAACACCATGTTTAACAAAGGACAACTTGCCGGGCTGATGAAACAGGCCCAGCAAATGCAGGACAACATGAAGAAGGCGCAGGACGAACTGGCCCATATCGAGGTGACGGGCGAGTCGGGCGCCGGGCTGGTCAAGGTCGTGATGACTTGCAAGAACGACGTGCGGCGGGTCACGATCGATCCCAGCCTGCTGGCCGACGACAAGGACATGCTCGAAGATCTGGTTGCCGCCGCCTTCAATGCCGCCGTGCGCAAAGCCGAGGAAACTTCGAGCGAGAAGATGGGCAAACTCACGGCCGGCATGCCGGGTTTGCCTGGCGGCATGAAGTTGCCGTTCTAGTGCCTGGCGGGTTCCGATTGACTTGCGCCTTGTGGCTCGGGGCTTCAGACCGTGGCTGATTCTCGTTCGCTCGAGGGCCTGATCCAGGGCTTGCGGCGCTTGCCTGGCATCGGTGTCAAGTCTGCGTCACGTATGGCGTACCACCTGTTGCAGCACGATCGCACTGGTGCCAGGGCACTGTCGATGGCGCTCGCGCATGCCTGCGACGCGGTGAAACACTGTGAGCGATGCCACACTTTCACCGAGTCGCAGTTCTGCAATACCTGTCTGGATACGCGGCGCGACGTCACTCGACTGTGCGTGGTCGAGACGCCGGCGGATCAATCTGCGGTGGAGCGGACCGGGGCCTACAAGGGTCTTTATTTCGTGCTGATGGGCAAACTCAGTCCACTCGATGGCATCGGTCCGCGTGACATCGGGCTTGGCAAGTTGTTTGATCGGGCTGTGGATGGCCTGGTGCAGGAAGTGATCCTGGCGACCAACTTCACCGCCGAAGGAGAGGCCACTGCGCATGTGATCAGCGAAGGGCTGCGGGAACGCGGACTGCGCGTGACGCGCCTGGCTCGGGGCGTGCCCGTCGGCAGCGAACTGGAATATGTGGACCTGGGAACGATAGCCCACGCGCTGGTCGATCGGCGCTGATTGTTGCCGGTCGACACGCAGGTTTCCCCCTAAGTACAAACCCGCTAGGGAACTTCCCGATGTGCAAATGGCCGCTTTTTGATAGCCTGAGACAAAGAGCAGAAGTCAAACTTGGGGGTCATTGGCGTGGTCGATCGGCGAAAGATGCGGCGGAGCTTGCTGCTGGGTGCGGCATGGTCGATGGCCGGTGGGCACCTGGGGCCTGCCCATGCCGAAGTCAAACTGGAGCGACCGCGGCTGGTGATGGCCGTTGGCGCTAGGACCTCACTGCAGCAACTTCCGTTGACGATTGCCGAGCGCCTGGGCTATTACTCGGCCGAAGGGCTGGAAGTGGAAGTGCTTGATCTGGGTACCGGGGCACGGGCCCAGCAGGCCATGTTGGAAGGCGCGGTCGACATCGCCTGCAGCACATTCGACGACTTTCTCGTCTTGTATGCCAAGAAGCAGCTGCACCGTGCGTTTGTGCTAGTGGGGCGAGCGCCCCAGGTTGCCTTCGGTGTGTCCAAACGATACGTCCCTGGTTATCGCAAGGCGTCCGATCTCAAGGGCATGGCCATCGGAATTGCCGCGCCAGGCGTGTCCGCCATGCTGGTGGCCAAGTTGGTGCTGGCCCGTGCCGGTCTTTCGGCGCAGGAGGTGCGGTTTGTCGAAACCGCAGGTGTAGTTGCCGCGTTGCAGGCGATCCGCTCCGGGCAGGTCGACGCCATGGTGCATGTGGAGCCGGTGATGACCATGCTGGAGCAAAAAGGCGATGTGCGCATCATTGGCGATACCCGTTCACTCAAAGGTGCCAGTGAGATATTCGGCGGGATGGTGCCGGCCAGTTGCCTGCATGCGTCGGCCGACTATCTTCAGAATCACCCAAATACAGTGCAGGCCCTGACGAACGCGGTGGTCCGGGCGTTGAAATGGTTGCAGACGGCTGGTCCGAGTGACCTGATCAAGGCTGTGCCCGATGCCTATCTTTTGGGTGACCGTGCGTTGTATCTGGCGTCGTTCGGAAAGGTCCGCGAATCGATCGCGATCGACGGGCTCATCGCCGAGGATTCGGTCAAGAACATCGTACGGATCATGGCGCGGCTGGAGCCGGCATTGCAGGCCGACAAGTTCGACCTGGATCGCCTGTTCACGAACACCTTTGCACTCAAGGCCAAGGAGCGGTTTCGCGCCTGACGCCGGTCAGAGCCACCATGGGGCAGACGCGCCTCGGGTGGGATCAACCCCGAGTTCAGTCGCTTGCGAGCCGGACCGGCTTTTGTTTGCTGCGGCTGGGCGATCCGGCCGATGCGCTGCGCACGGCCGCCTTGCCGGCACTCGAATGTGCTGGCAAGTACAGGGTCACGCCCTGGCCGGGCTTGAACACCGTTGATACCGCCACTTTGTTCCACTCGGCGATGCTGCTGGAGGCGACCTTGTAGCGTCGTGCCATTGAGGCCACCGAGTCGCTTTTTCCCGCCTTGACGATCCGGCGCACCTGCAGTTCCTGACGCGCCAACGTCAACTGGCCGTTGTCGGCCACGGACTCTGCCACGTCGTCCCTGACCTTGGCAGACCGCGGCACGAGCAGAGTCGAGCCGGCTTTGATGACGACACCGTTGGGCACATGGTTGACGGCGCGCAGCTCGGCCTCGCTCATGCCAACCAGTTTGGCGACATCCGCAGGGCGCATGGTCGACGGTGCGCGCCACGCGGTCCAGGTCGCCAGCTGCATGGTGGGGTTGGCCTGCAGGCTGGCACGGAATGTGGCAGCGTTGTCCCATGGCAGCAGGATCTGCGGCGTACCGGCAGCCAGAATCACAGGACGGTTCGCCGACGGGTTGAGTGCCTTGAAGTCCGCCAGATCGACGTTGGCCAACTTGGCCGCCAGTGCGACGTCAATGTCGCGCGTGATGTCGACACTCTGAAAATAAGGGTGGTTTTCGATGACCGGCAGGGTTGCGCCCAACTGACGGGGTGCCGAGACGATGTTCTTGACGGCTTGCAACTTGGGCACGTACAGCCGCGTTTCGGCCGGCATCTTCAGGTCTTCGTACCCGGTGCCCAGGTTGGCTCGGCGGTTCTTGTCGATCGCCCGGGAGACGCTGCCTTCACCCCAGTTGTAGGCCGCCAGCGCCAGGTGCCAGTCGCCGAACATGCCATGCAGCTTTTGCAGGTAGTCGAGTGCGGCGCGGGTCGAGGCCAGTACGTCGCGCCGGTCGTCGCGGAAAGCATTCTGCTTGAGTGCGAAATGTTTCCCGGTGGCCGGCATGAATTGCCACATGCCGGCGGCCTTTGCAGTGGAGACGGCCTGCGGATTGAAGGCGCTTTCAATGAACGGCAGCAGCGCCAGCTCTGTGGGCATGTTGCGGCGTTCGAGTTCTTCGACGATGTGGAACAGGTATTTGCTGGAGCGTTCGGTCATCCGTTCGATGTAATCGGGACGGCTCGCGTACCAGCGCTCCCGATCGCGCACCAGGTCGTTGTCGAGGTCGGGCATCGCGTATCCGCGGCGGATACGCTCCCACAGGTCGGCCGGTGGCGTCAAGGTGGCGACCAACGGTGACGACGCGCTGTTGGGCGATAGTGGTGCCAGTGGTCCGCTGGGGAACACCTTGGGTTGCAACGCGATCGGATCCTGGCGGCGCGTAGCCGCCCGCGCCACGACCGGCTCCGGCGCGGGCGCAGCTTCCGGCACGACAGCGGCGGCCGGGGCTGGCGCCAGCGCCGGAGCCGATGCGGCAACTGGCGGGTCTTGCTTGACTGTAGCGCAGCCGCCCAGAATGACCAGTAAGGCGCCACAGGCGAATCGGCTCAAAGGCATCATGGTGTGGTTCCAGATTGAGGGGAGGAGGACCGTGCGGCAGGCCGGCCTGGAATAAAGTGAACGCGTTGGGACGGGACGGACGAGGCGCCGGCAGACGACCTGTCTAGAATCAGGTTTGACCGGTTCGTCCGAGGAGACGACATCTTATACGGCGCAGGTCTTGCGTCCGGTTTCGAATCCGTCGCGGCACTGTGCAGGTCCACTACCGCGTTGTCATTGTTGTTGTGGGTTACCGGACGAAGATTCAAATTCATGGACGGTGAAATTATAGGTTTGCAGGACTGGTTTCAGACATCGCGCGGTCGCTATATGCTCGATTGGGAGCGCACGCAGATCGACGAGATGGTTGCCGACATATTCGGTTTTCACGCCGTGCAGCTGGGTTTGCCGGCACTCGACGCGCTGCGAGCCAATCGCATGCCGCACCGTTGGTTCGCCTCCGACGGCGGCGATCTCAGAGCGCGCGACCCATCAAGCAACGGCTCGGCGCACGGTAACACGGGCCACGATGCGGGTCAACGCACCGATACGGACGTACGGCAGGTGGCGCTGGCCTGTGATTTTTCGGCACTGCCGTTTCCCGCCAACAGCCTGGACCTGGTCGTACTGCCCCATACGTTGGAGTTACATGCCGACCCCCATGCCACCTTGCGCGAGGTCGAACGCGTCTTGGTGCCCGAAGGCCGGGTCGTTATCACCGGTGTGAATCCGGTCAGCCTTTGGGGTCTGCGTCAGCGCCGTGCCCATCTGTACCGTCGTTTCGGATTCGGCGAGTTGTACCTGCCCCAGGAAGGCGAGTTCATCGGATATTGGCGCCTGCGGGACTGGTTGCGACTGCTTGACTTCGAGGTCGAATCGGGGCGCTTTGGCTGTTACCGACCGGCGGTGCGTGAAGCGCAGTGGCTGTCCCGTTTCCAGTGGATGGATCGGGCTGGCGCGCGGTGGTGGCCGATATTGGGCGCGGTCTACTTCCTGATGGCCACGAAGCGGGTGCGCGGTGTGCGCTTGCTCGGTACACCCTGGAAGTCTGCGGCGGCGCACGCCAACGCGCCGGTTTCCGTTGCGAATCGTGCGGGTACCGACCGGCAAGCGAAGCACTGATACCCAGACGACGGGCTGCCCGGCCGGCCCTTCCTGCGGCACACATCTACCAATACAGGAGCGGGCATTGAAACTGATCGAGATCTACACCGACGGCGCATGCAAGGGCAATCCCGGAACCGGCGGCTGGGGCGCGTTATTGAAATCCGACGGCACCGAAAAGGAGCTGTTTGGCGGTGAGGCGCAAACCACCAATAACCGCATGGAGTTGAGCGCCGTGATCGAGGCGCTTGCCGCCTTGAAACGTCCTTGCAAGGTCGTGCTGTATCTGGATAGTGAATACGTGCGCAAAGGCATCACCGAATGGATCGCGGGCTGGAAGGCACGGGGTTGGCGTACGGCGGCAAAGCAGCCGGTCAAGAACGTCGATCTGTGGCAAAGGCTCGATGCCCTGGTGCAGGGTGCGGGGCACCAGATCGACTGGCACTGGATCAAAGGGCATTCCGGTGATCCTGGAAATGAACGCGCGGACATGCTCGCCAACCGGGGTGTTGACGCGGTTCGCAACGGCCAGCGTGGCGCGCGCGATGCCCCGATCCGTACCGGTGTCTGAGGTTTACCGGACGGGACAATCCGCAAGGGAGCAAGACTGGTACATTCGCGGGCTGATTTGTTGCTTTTGATCAATCCTCTTTCGCGAGTCGACATGTGCCATGCCAACTAAAGCGCTTTATTCCGTCGTCGCAGTGGTGGGAATTGCGGCAGCATCGGGCGGCGCATGGTGGTATCAGAACCGGCCGCAGGGCCCCCAGGAGATCACGGCGGCAACATCTGGCAGGCCGTCGTCCGCAGCAGCCGCGCCCGCTTCTGCTGCCTCGGCGCCACGCGCTGCCGGTGTCGAGGTGGCCAAGGCCGAGCGCGCCCGTTTGCAGGACGATGCCCAGTCGGTAGGAACGTTGCGCTCGCGTCAAAGCGTGATGCTGCGTCCTGAGGTCGCAGGGCGGGTCAAGGAGATCGGCTTCGCAGACGGCGCAACGGTTCGCAAAGGGCAGATCCTGGTGCAGCTGGACGACACCTTGCAGCGTGCGGAGATAAAGCAGGCGCAGGCCCAAGTGTCGATTGCAAAGGCCAATTTCAAGCGCAATCAGGAACTGGTTGCGCAGAGCTTCGTGGCCCAGCGCGTGCTCGACGAAAGCAGTGCCAATCTGCAGGTTGCCGACGCGCAGTTGGCGCTGGCCTGCGCCCGGTGGTCGCGCATGGCCATCCAGGCCCCGTTCGACGGCACGGTCGGCATCCGCTCGGTCAATCTGGGCGACTATGTCAAGGACGGTGCAGACCTCGTGAACCTGGAGGACATCAGTAGCATGTATGCCGACTTCCGGTTGCCGGAGCGGTTTCAGGGCAAATTGCGGGTGCGCCAGAACGTGCAGCTGCAACTCGATGCGTTTCCAGGCCGCATGTTCAAGGCGACGATCGAGGCCATCGACCCGTTGCTCGACGTCAATGGTCGCTCGGTAGGGGTGCGCGCGGTACTTCCCAACACCATGGGTGAACCCCTGCAGCAGGCGGGCGGACGGGCCGGGAGTCCGGGCGGTCCGGGTGGTCAGCCTGGTGCGACGCCCACCGGCAAGCCCGGCCAGCGGACAACCGCTGCGGCGGCCGCAAAGTCGGCTGGTGACGGCGCCCGCCCGGGCGGTGTGCCACGTACGACCGGCGCTGCCGGAGATCGACCGCGCGCGGGTGGCGCTGCGCCTGATCGCGACGCAGCGGCGGGTCCGCCCGAGGGCACGCGTATCGCCGGCCGGCGCCTGGCGGGCGATGCAGTCGGATGCGTCAGTGCAGATGATCCTGCCGTGGTCAAGGACAACAGCCGCGTGGTCGCAGGGGGGACGCAGGCTACGGACGCACCTGTGGCGCGCGGGCAAGGTGGTGGTGGTGGTGCTCGGCCGACGCCACTGCGCCCGGGCATGTTCGCGCGGGTGACAACGGTGTTCTCGATCAAGGATGCGGCGATCCAGGTGCCGGAAGAGGCGATCGTGCCGCAGGGCGGACGCCAATTCGTGATCAAGGTGGTCGAGCCGTCGCAGTCTGCGGTGGGAGACCAGAAGTTGCCGCCCGATACCAAGTTCGTGTCGTTGCGCCAGGAGGTCAAGCTCGGCGCGCGCCAGCAAGGGCGGGTCGAGATTGTCGAAGGACTTGAAGAAGGCGAAACGGTCGTGGTCGCAGGCCAGCAGCGCCTGCAGCGTGACGGTACCGCACTGCGGATCGTCGAGCTGGGCCGCCCTGGCGGCCGCGCCGGGGCCGCAGCACCAGCCGCAGCGGCTTCGGCGGCCGCGAGCAATGCCATGGCACCGTTGGCTGCGGCCAGCCAGTAAGCACGCAACTCGCGCGCCGCTTCATGCAACTCGCTGAAACTTCGATCCGCCGTCCGGTCTTTGCGACCGTCCTGTCGCTGCTGATCGTCCTGATCGGTGCGGTGTCTTTCAACCGACTGTCGGTACGGGAATATCCCAAGATCGATGAGCCGGTCGTGAGTGTGCAGACCCGCTTTGGCGGTGCATCCAGCGAAGTCATCGAAGGGCAGGTATCGAAGGTGCTCGAGGACTCGCTCGCGGGTATCGAGGGTGTCGACGTCATCACCTCGATCAGTCGCCAGGAGCGCAGCCTGATCACGGTGCGTTTCGCGCTGAGCCGCGATCCGGATTCTGCCGCGGCGGATGTGCGCGACAAGGTCTCGCGGGTACGCCAGCGGTTGCCGCAAGGCATCGATGAGCCGGTGATAGCAAAGGTCGAGGCCGAGTCGTTCCCGGTCGTATTCCTGGCGCTGAGTTCGGACACCCATACCGCGCTGCAACTCACCGACATGGCCAATCAGCTTGTCAAGCCGGTATTGCAGACGGCGCCCGGTGCCGCGGACGTGACGATCTTCGGTGAACGCAAGCTGGCCATGCGTATCGGGCTCGACCCTGACCGTCTGGCGGCCTACCGGCTCACCGTACAGGATGTCGAGGACGCGCTGCGCCGCTCCAATCTCGAAGTGCCCGCAGGACGGATCGAGAGCCGCTTGCGCGAGTTCAACGTGACGGCGGCGACCGACCTGCAACGCCCGGCGGAATTTCGCCAGGTCGTGATTCGCACGGTCAATGGCCTGCCGATACGCATCGCCGACGTGGCACGGGTGCAGACCGGTGCCGCCGATGAGCGTTCCAGCGTGCGCCTCAATGGCCGCGACTCCGTGGCCTTGGGTGTGATCCGCCAGGCGACGGCGAACCCGCTGGAGTTGTCCGCTGGCGTGCGGGCCCTGCTGACCAAGGTCGAGAATGATCTGCCGCCCGGCGTTCGGATCGAAATTGCCAATGACAACTCGGTCTTCATCGATCGTTCGGTCAAGGCGGTGTATACGACGATCGCCGAGGCAGTGGTGCTGGTCGCGCTGGTGATCTTCGTGTTCCTGCGTACGCTTCGGGCATCCATCATCCCCTTGTTGACAATTCCGGTGGCGCTGATCGGCACCTTCGCGCTGATGGCACTGGCCGGGTTCAGCATCAACACCTTGACCTTGCTGGCACTGGTGCTGGCGATCGGTCTGGTCGTGGACGATGCCATCGTGATGCTGGAGAACATCTACCGGCACATCGAGGAGGGATTGACACCGTTCCAGGCTGCGATACGCGGCGCGCGTGAGGTCGGTTTCGCCATCGTCGCGATGACCATGACCCTGGTCGCTGTATATGCGCCGCTGGCTTTTGCGCCCGGACGCACGGGCCGACTGTTCACCGAGTTTGCACTGGCGCTGGCGGGGGCGGTCGTGGTGTCTGGAGTCGTCGCCTTGACCTTGACGCCGATGATGTGTTCGCTGTTGCTGCGGCACGATCCGAATCCGGGCTTCTTCAACCGCGGCATGGAGAAGATGTTGCTGGCGCTGACGCGGGGTTACACCCTCTTTCTGGGATGGACGCTCAAGGCGCGTTGGCTGGTCGTGCTGGTTGCCATCGGCAGCGGTGTGGTGTCGTGGTCGGTGCTGCAAGACATCAAGCGCGAGTTGTCGCCGATCGAGGACCGCGGCGTGGTGCTGGCCCAGGTCAACGGTCCCGACGGTGCAACGCTGGAGTACACCAACCGTTATGCGACGGCCATCGAGCGTATCGGCGAAAGCTATCCGGAGTTTGATCGCGTGTTTGCGACGATCGGCAATCCGACGGTGGCACAGGGCAACATCTTCTTTCGCACCACGCCGTGGGAGGAGCGCAAACGCACGACCCAGGAGTTGGCGCGCGACATGACGCCGCGCGTGGCCGGCCTGACCGGTGTCAGTGCGTTTCCGATCACGCCGCCCTCGTTGGGCCAG
>ENA-ORBV01005553-ORBV01005553.1-microbial-mat-metagenome-genome-assembly--contig:-NODE-5553-length-23084-cov-11.363585_pt1 | contig 23084 bp, 22 predicted proteins | sample MGYA00237777_ERZ505514 | MGnify/ENA primary metagenome ERZ505514 (study PRJEB26160, sample SAMN06269048) | microbial mat metagenome | isolation source: Oligotrophic lake microbial mat | place... | reverse complement strand
GTCCTTAAGCGCATTCAGGGTGTCCCAGAAGGCCATAGCGTCGGGGAAACGGCCCTCCGGCTCACGGTGCAGCGCGCGGGCGAGCACCGCCGACGTGCCGAGCGGCACCCCAGGCGGCCATTGCGCGGGAAAGCGCGGTCCATCTACAACGTGGGCGCGGACAGCTCTGGCAGGTGTGTCGGCTTGGAAGAGCACCGCGCCTGTCAGCAGTTCGTAGGCGACACAGGCCAGGGCGTAGCGATCGGCAGGCGAGCCGCCCTGGCCGCCGTCCCAGATCTCCGGGGCGATATAGCCTGGGGTGCCGAGCACGCCGCCGCTCATACTCATGCTGACGCTGCCCTCGGCGCTGGCGCGAGCGAAGCCGAAGTCGCTGAACAGCGGCAGGCCGCGACGGCTGAGCAAGATATTGGCAGGCTTAATGTCGCGGTGGATCAGCCCCAGCTCGTGGGCGTAATCAAGGGCCTCGCAAAGCGGGCGCAGCAGGGCCAGGGCCTCGGCCCATGGCAAGGCGCCCTGGCGTGAGAGGCGGTCCGACAGGCTGTCGGTCGCAAGCTCCATGGCGATATAGGCCCGCCCATGGCTGCTGGCAACATCGAAGATCTTGACGATCGCCGGGTGGTCGAGGGCGGCCACGGTGCGCGCCTCGCGGAAGAAGCGCTCCACAAACTCGCTGTCGCTCAGGAACTGCGGCTTGAGCACCTTGAGCGCCACCTCGCGCTCAAGCACCGTGTCACGCGCCCTGTAGACCACGGCAAAGCCACCCGCGCCGATCTGGGCGAGGGGCTGGTATTTGCCGAGTGGGGCGAGCGGGTCGGGCATCGGCGCTCCTTAAGTACTACCGTCGCTCATCTCAAGCTAGTGTGCAGGCGCGTTCCAAAGCAGAGGCGCTGGACCATTTCGGGAGTGATCCGCTTGGCGTTGCGGATGGCCTCGTAGACGGCGAGGGAGCAGGCGAGATAGGCTTTATGCACACCTCGGAAGGCGCGCAAGAAGGTTCGTAGGCCGGTATGCGCACCCTCGCGGGTGTTGCAGTGGACTTCGCGTACGCCATCGCCGTCGTCGTCACGCGCCTACTCGTCCTGGGAGTGGCAGACCGTGAAGTGTGTCGGCCAGCCCTGATAGCCCGCCGGTTCGTCGCTGGAGCGGGTCGCATCCGATGGCAGCAGCGTTTGCAGCACGCCCTGGCAGCTTTCCTTGTCCGCGGTATCGAACACCCACATGCGTACCTCGCCGGTTTGCCGACTGATGATTTGGAAGACCGGCGGGCGGTCGTTCGCGTACGTGCCGCCTCCAGGACGGTTATTGCCGCGCCGCCGCGGCGGGTCGTCGGGGTCGGTATGGGCGTCGCTTTCCCCCCCCCCGCGTGCTGATAGACCGCATCCGACTCGAAGTGGGTTCCTTGCATGTGGCGTTGGGGTGCGGTTTCGTTCATAGTGTCCTGCACCCGTTGGCGGAGTGTATGGGTTTGCTGGTAGAAGCGCGCGAGTTCTTCCGCCAACTGCGCCGTACGCACGCCCTGCGTGATACCACGGAGCAGCAGGACGACCGTCGCGGGTCGTTGCCGCGTCTGCTTGAAGGCAGTGCCGGTCACCAAGGTGTAGGAACGCTGACAATCGCGACAGCGGTAGCTCGGAAAGGCTTGATACATCCGAAAGTCGCGTCGCTTCGTGCTCTGACAACGCGGGCAGCGCAAGCCAGACGGATGCAGATATCGTTCCAACCACGCCAGACACGCTGCGTCGTCCAGCATCTCGCTGATCGGAAAGACAAACATCCGCGCCTCATGTTCCGGTGCTTGAACCCTGTTTCTCGGAGCCAGCATATCACGCTTTGCACACTAGCTTGAGATGAGCAGCGCGATCTCCGGCATGATCGCCTGGTCGCGCCCGCTGCGCTCGCGCTCGAGCAGCTTGCCCAGGCGCAGGTAGCCGTGCTCGGCAATCAACGAGCGCAGGTAGCTGTCGAGCAGCGCTTTGGCGTCGCCAGGCGGCTCCGCGCCGAAGAAAAGCTGGATGGTGCCTGCATTCACACCAACATTGGCGCCGGTGACACGCCCCTGCCCATCGACGCTGGCGGCGCCGAGAGTGTTGTTGTCGCGCCCGGCAACCCCTTTGATCTGCACATCGCCCATCTGGGCGTCGCCGAGGAAGATCAGCGCGTCGAGCCGCGCGCGCTTGTCTGGCGGGAGGTTGGCGGTGCGCGTGGCCAGGGCAGCGCGGGCGGTGTCGTCGCCGTACTTCGCGCGCAGCGCGCGCAGCTCGGCGATCAGAGCCTGAAGCGTCGTGCTCATTGAAGTCCAGTGAGGCTAGAGCGCACAAGATTAACGAGGGGCACAGGAGATTGAAGTATAGCACGCGCACCAGCGCGCTGGCGAAGGGTGATCCAAAATCAGCTACATACGAGCGTAGGTACAACGTAGGCGCTTTCCCAGCGCTTGCCTGTCGCTCGTCCGCGTTGGGGCGTCTCTACCTCCAGCCTACCCGTATCCGGCCTCCCCACAGATGACTACCAGCCGCAGTGCGGCTGGTCCGGTGTGTCCAGGTTTCTTCTCGCCCGCAGGGCACATCGATGCCAAAGTTCACCAGCGAGAACACTGCGGACAACGGGCGGCACAGTGGCGCCCATGGGGACGGAGCACAGCGCCCCGTACACTTGAACATATGTTCGCTATCGTGTACAATGATCTGGCAGACATCGCTCAGATCACCGATACTCTTGTGGGAGCGACAATGGAACAGCCACCTTCCGATTTCGACGGCGCATGGAAGTACGCCCTGGAGCAGTACTTCGCGCCATTCCTGGAACTCTTCTTTCCTGCGGCCCATGCCGCAATTGACTGGAGTCAGCCGGTCGTCTTCCGCGACACCGAACTGCAACAGATCGCACCCGAGGACCAGGAGGGCAAACAGCGCGTCGATAAGCTCGTCCGTGTCCGGCGCTTCGACGGCACACCAGCCTGGGTAGTTGTTCACATTGAGATCCAGTCTCAACGTGACGCAGCCTTTGCGGAACGGATGTTTCGGTATCATGCCCGACTGTTTGATCGAGACCGCATTCCCGTCGTCAGCTTGGCCGTGCTTGGCGATGATGAACCAGGCTGGCAGCCTAACCATTTTGGGTATGAGCTATGGGGATGCACGCTCTCGCTCCGGTTTCCAACCGTGAAGCTGCTCGCGCTTGATACCGCCACACTGGAAGGAACAGCCAACCCGTTCGCCGTGCTTACGTTGATCCACCGCGACGCCCAGGAGACACGCGGTGACCCGACCGAGCGCCTGCGCCGGAAGGTCATGCGCTATCGGGCCCTCCTCCGGCAACGCTATGCGGCGAGCGATGTGCGCGTGCTGTTCCGGCTGCTAGAGCATGTGCTTCGTCTCGCCCCCGAGCTTGCGCCTCAGGCCCGTGCTACAATGCGCCAAGTCGAATTGGAGGAAACAGGTATGGATACCTTCGTCACCAGCTTTGAGGAGTTCGGCCGCGTTGAGGGCCGAGCGGAAGGCCAGCGTGATCTCGTCCTGCGCCAACTGAACCGCAAGGTCGGCCCGCTCACCGAGGAGCTCCAGGCCCGTGTAGCCGCCCTCGCCCCCGAGAGGCTGCTCACCCTGAGCGAGGCGCTGCTCGACTTCACCAACCAGGATGACCTGCTCCTTTGGCTCGACCAGAACAGCGACGAGCGTATATCTTGACCGGCTTTGTGACCAGCTTTGAGGAGATTGGGCGAACTGAGGGCCAGCGCGATCTCGTGCTGCGCTTGATCAACCGCAAAGTCGGCCTGCTCACCGAGGAGCTCCAGGCGCGCGTGGCAGCCCTCGCCCCAGCAGTGCTGCTCACCCTGGGCGAGGCGCTGCTCGACTTCACCAACCAGGGTGACCTGCTCCTTTGGCTCGACCAGCAGGCCGGGCCTCCGGGCGTCTAGCCTTTTCCAACCGCTCCTCGCCCTATCCGAAAGCCTCAGCCGCCCGCTGGGGCTGTTTGGTTTTCCCCTCACACTCCGCTTGCCCGCTGCTCCGCCCCAGTGCCTACCAGCCGCGCTGCGGCTGGTGTGGTGTGTCCAGGTTTCTCACCAAACCCGGAGGGCACCATGCCACGGTTCACCAGCGACAACGCCGCCACGCACGGCAGACGCGGCGGGCAGCAGTCGCATCAGCACCTGGAGCAGCAGTACGCAGACCTCGTGCTCACCACCCCCTCGAAGGCGGAGCGCGTCGCGCACCTGATTCGCCAGGGGTTTCGGCTCTCCCTGGCCCTACGCGCGGTCAAGATCTCGGACGCGATCGACAAGGAGCAGCGATAATGCGTATGCGCGAACTTCCACTGGGCGAGCAGCCCCGTGAACGACTGCACGATGTCGGGTCCGCCGCCCTCAGCGATGCTGAGCTTGTCGCCATTCTGCTCCGCGCAGGGCTCCCAGGCACGAATGTGGTGGAGCTCGCACAAGGGCTCTTGGTGAAACACAAAGGGCTGCTCGGCATCCTGCGCGCCGACAACCGCGAGCTGTGTTCCCATCGGGGCGTCGGCGAGGCCAAAGCGGCCACGCTGAAGGCGGCCATGGAGATCGGACGAAGACTGCTGATTGCCGGCCTCGACGAGCGACCGCAGATCACGTCGCCCGCCGACGTGGCGAGCCTCCTGATGCTGGAGATGGGCCACCTCGATCAGGAGCACCTGCGGACCGTGCTGCTCGACACCAAGAACCGCGTGCAGGAGATCACGACGATCTACGTGGGCTCGGTGAACAGCGCCCAGATACGGGTCGGCGAGGTGTTCCGCGACGCGGTGCGCCGCAACAGCACCGCGATGATTGTGGCCCACAATCACCCCAGTGGCGACCCAACGCCGTCGCCCGAGGATATCCTGGTGACACGCCAGATCGTGGAGGCCGGCAAGTTGCTGGATGTCGATGTGCTCGACCATCTGATTATCGGACGAGGACGCTACGTGAGCATGAGGGAGCGTGGGCTCGGGTTCAGTTGCTGATATCGGAGCCAGCATAACGCAAGGATACGGGGATACGGATTTGCCGCTTTCCAACGACAAGAAACACCACAGGGTTCAGCGAAGCGAAGCCTATGGTGACTGCGGACCGCAGGCGAAATCTCCGCATTCCGCAGGTAGATGCGACGAGATCTCCGCATTCCGATGTTGCGCGGGAATACAGGGCTCCAACGACGGCTTTGCAGCCTCAGCACGATTCGCTATAGCGCACTTAAGGCCGGGCGCGCGTTGAAACGCCTTCCTCGATGCGATCCTCAAGGCCAGCACGGCTATGTGCCAAAACAATACCAGCCTTAAAAATCAGAACATATCAATCACAACCCGGCTCGCGTCTACCAGCGTGATGACGCGGATTTCTGCCTTCTTGCTCATTCCAAGTCCGTAGCTCACTACCCCTTCAAAGTCGCCTGCTCGGACGACCTCCTTGAGTATGGGCAGATTAAACTTCACACGGTCTGGAGCAGTAGCCTGCCCTGTGTCGCTATGCGCTTGGGCTGGGGAACAGCGTAGGTGCAAGATAGCCCTGCCAGTTATGGCAACCGGCAGCCCCGACCCGTCTCCAAGCAACTGCTTCACGTACTGAATCTGTATCAGCGGAACAGCACCCGTGAAATCGAAGACGACACGGTCATACGTCGGCGTCGCCTCAGGATGATGTGCGGCACGAATACCCACAAGGTTCGAGATTGATGGTGCACCAGTAGGCATAGAGGTATCGCCTTTGATATGTTCAGCCCATACGATAAGAACGGAGCTAGTGAGGTTGTCGCCATTAGAGGAATGCCGGCAGAAGCACTGATGCGTGTTGCACCAACATTGTGCGCTCGCTACCCCGGCAAATCTCGCCGAGCCTCTTCCAACACCTCCATAAGGCTTTGGATGGCCAGCTGTAACTGCGCGGCCTCCCCTTCGCTTGCCGTCGCCATCCGTCGCCGCGCCGACTTCACACTGCGCTTCGTGCGGCCGAACTGATCGAGCAAGGCCTGTGCCCACTGCGACGTGCGCTCGCCCTCGCTCGCACCCTCCTCACGTTTTGCTTTGGCAACCAGACGTGCAATGGTTGGCCCATCAATCGCAGGCTGCTGCGCTGCGCCCTCGGCCAGAGTTACCTGGCTAGCCAGTAGCTCAAGGCGCGCAAAGAGTGCCTCAACGCGCTCCGGTGCGAGCTCCTCGTCGCGTACCACCTGGTGCAGCGGTCGCAGCTGCGTCTCACGCAGCCGCAGACGGGCAAGCTGCACCTGCTGCTCTGGGGTGAACGCAAGCAGCCGCACCAGCTCCATACGGCGTGTGCGGCTCATCTGAAAGCGCTCCTCGACTAGATCCCAGGCTGCATCGCCAAGCGCCTGCTTCATCTGGGCCAGCGCCCATGCCCGCTCCATGTCGGTAAAATCGGCACGATCTTCGTTTTCCGCGTACTGGAGGCGTATGCGGTCGACCGGACCAGGCGGCTCAACGACGATCGCGTCGAGCTCGGCAATCCCGACGAGCTGCGCTGCGGTCCAGCGACGATGACCGACCAGGATCAGGTAGCGCGCCGCTGGGTGCTCATCGCTCGATCCGGCATACACGATAATTGGCTGGATCTGGCGCTCTTTGAGCGAGCGCCCCAGATCGAGCAGCGCGGCGGCAAGCTCAGCATACGCCGGCGCTGGCTGCCCCTCAACCAGCAGCTCACCAAGCGCGGGTAGTAGCCGTGGCTGGCGCAGCTCTGGGCGCGTTTCAGGCGCAATGCTCGTAATAGCGAGGCGCTGCATGGTGCGACCAGCGGCGACCTGATCAAGGGCCGAGATGCCGAAGTGGGCCTCAAGCGCCACCTCACGCCCTGGCTCAGCCTCAGTACCGGCGGCAGGCGTACCAGCTGGCGCCGTCGCCTCTGGCTCCTCGGCGGGCCGCTTTTTCAGCGCAGCGGCTCGCTCACGCATCGCTTGGAGCCGCTCATTGGAAGGCTTTGAGGTCACTGCTGGCCGTCCAGGGCTACCAGCTCGTCTACCAGCTGGGTGAAGAGCCCGCGAACTTCGCTTGCGTCGGGACCGCTGTAGCCAAAGACGCTTTGCTGCATCAGCGCAGAGTCACGGAGCGCAGCACGGACCGGCAGGATGGTCTGAAGCAGCTGGTCGCCATAGTCATCGCGGAGCATCTGATCAAGAATCTTGTCGGCGTTGCTACGCAGCGCATACTTGTTGCGCACCAGGCTCACCTGCAGCTCGGCATTGATGTTCCGCGAGCGGATCTGCTGCACCGAGGTCATCAGGGCCTGGAGCGCACGCACAACCAGATCCTCAGACTGCACCGGCACCAGGCAGCGCGTTGCGCCCGCGAGCGCCATCGCGAGCACAGGGCCACGCGCTGGAGGCAGATCCAGCACAACGACGTCAAACGGTGCGTCGGAACGGTTGAGATCGTCAAATACCTGTTGCAGCAGGAACAGCCCGCTCATCGGGGCCGCACTGAGCTGAGCAGGGAGACCCGCCATCAGATCATGGGCTGGCAGCACGTGAACGCCCTCAGCCGTCGTCACCACACGGCTCAGCACAGAGTTGGCGTTTGCCCGGTCTTTGATCCCATCACTGAGCAGCCCGAGCACGCTGTCGTTGGGTGCAATCTTCTCGGTGTCTACACCGAGCCAATGCGAGGCGCTGGCCTGCGCGTCGAGATCGACCAGCAGCACCCCAAGGCCGAGATGCTTGAACGCGGCGGCAAGGTTCACCGCGAGGGCGGTCTTGCCGCAGCCGCCTTTCTCCAGTGCTACCGCGTAGACATGCATCGGGGCGTCCTTTGCTTACTGAGCTGCGTTATGGTGCAATCATACCACACATATCAAGGGTTTTGCTATCAGCCCTTGTTCGCCAGTTTTCAGCATTCTAGTGCGGTAAACACTAGGGGCGCGAACATCGCGCCCCTAAGCCGCTTCAAGAGCTTGCAGCGCTATTGCTCATCGCCCTTGTATCAGGGTTTACCGCATTGGAACGAGGAAAAAGGGTGGGGCGCGAACATCGCACCCCTCACTCGAATCTGGTACGCCCTCGTCCAGCGATACGCTTGTAGCTACACCGGCTCCGCCGGTGTCTCATGCGTGTGCGCATCAAGAGCCGTCATCACTGGGATAATGAGTGCAGGGCGGGCTGCGAGCACCTGAACAATGCTCGTCAACTAATACAGCAGACCTGTCAAGCCAAGTATTGCCAATTTGGCAAACAGAGGCCGTCAAACGTGCATTGTGATTTGCCATTACGGCAAACATAGCCTGCTATGTTCCAAAGCTGAGTTGCCACTTTGGCAAACGACCTTGCCGAAGGGTTCGGTATTATAGCCGTTATACTTTCAAAAAGGGGGTGCCATACGGCATCCCCTTGTATCCTGTAGCACGCGCGCTCGTCAGCACTGAATACTCGGGTGCGATGAGGAGACGTGTACATCGCAAGCACCGCAGCCGGAACGCAATCTTGTTCGGCATGGTAGAATCAGGTGAACAGAGGGATTGCGATGAGCAGCACTGACAAACAATGGACGGTCGCTGCGGTGCTCGCCGAGCGCACCCGCAATCACACACGCCTGCAGGTGCTTGGGGTGCGCTCACTTGGCTTGTTTGGCTCGTATAGGCGCGGAACGCAACGGGCCGACAGCGATATCGACTTTCTGGTCGATCTGGTGCTGGTTGAAACGCTCAAGCCGCAGCTCCGCGCGGTCATCCTGCATGAGGTTGTCTATGCCGAGGGAGTGTCGCCTCTACCTGAAAAACCTCCTCGAGGCGATCGCCAGGATTGAACGCTTCACAAATCTGGCCGAGGTGTACAGGTTGTCAGCCTCATCGCATTCAAGCAGCGAGCGTAGCTATGTCGGACATCACCCAAAATATCGAGCGCCAGCCCGTGCCAGGCTCGCAGTTTGAAGACCTGAACCTGAACCTGGTGCGCGAGCATATCGAGACGGCGCTCAAGCGGCGTGGCTACAGCGGCCCAACCGACCCAGAGGCCTATCTGCTTGAGCACGGCTGCCTCACCAGCAATGCCGACGGCGCAGCTGTGCCAACCCTGGCCGGCATCGTCTGCTTCGCCCGCGAGCCCCACCATCGGGTCAGCGTCTGCGGGATTGACGTGGCCCAGTTCAGCAGCTCGAACCCGAACACCTCCGACCTGGTGCTCTCGCGCCAGATCCGCGGCGATCTCTTTACGATCATCGACAAGACGATTGATCTGCTCTGGGCGCGCACCGAGCACCGCACAGAAATGCTCGGAACCGAGCGGGTCGAGATTCACGCCTACCCCATGGCGGTGCTGCGCGAGCTGACAGTGAACGCGGTTGTGCATCGCGACTGGAGCTACGCTGGCAGCTATATCCGTATTCAGCTGTTCCCCGATCGGATCGAGTGGATCAGCCCTGGCGGCTTCCCTGGCCGCGCGCCCAACGGCGTTACCCTCGACACCCTGCTCTACGCCCAGGTGTCGCGCAACCCGGCCATCGCCCAGGTGCTCTACAACGCTGGCAAGGTGGAGTCGTTCGGCATGGGCATCGATACGGTGCTCTCGACGCTCCAGGAGATCAACTGCCCGGTGCCCGAGGTGTTCGACAACCGCGACATCTTCCTGTTCCGCGTCTGGGGCAAGAAGCTCCGCGACGAGCGTGGCAACCCACTGGCCAGCCTCTCACCGCGCCAGCGCCGCATTGTCACCGAGATCACCGTGCGCGGCCTCTGCACAAGCGCCGAGCTTCAGACGGCGTTGAACGAGAACGTCCGTAACATTCAGCGCGATCTCAAAGAGTTGCTGGAGCGCGGCATCATCATCGCCGAGGGCGCCACCAGCAACCGGCGGTACCGGCTCAACGAGGTGGACCAGCAGGCGCTCAGCTTGTAGCCAGAGGCTTGCGCCAAACTCGCGTCACGTCCTGTCGTAAGGCTGTCGCCAGTTTGTCGTAAGCGTGGATGTCGCAAGCATGTCGCAAGCATGTCGCAAGTGTCGGAAGCCTTGCGCAGTGTCGCAAGCTGTCGCAAGCATGTGGAAGCATTGTCGCCAGTTTCTATTGAGTATGTCGCGAGATTCTGCTAGACTCAGCATCACAATCGGGTCAATGCATCCAGGTGCTCGCAGACCGTCGCCTATTCGCTTTACAGCTCACGCCGCTGCGAAGTACAGATGCATAAACTAGGCAATACCCGATGAAGGCCATAGCATCCTCTTGCTGCCTTGCGTGTGCGTTGAAGGCACGCACAAGGCTGGAAGGCCGCGTGATCTGATCCGGCTAGCTCACTAAACCGCCAGCGTCGAAGCAGCGGCCCGCGCCAGTACAAAGCGCACACGCACAGAGCCTCCGACCCCCTGCCGCCAAGCTCAGGTCGAAGGCTCCCTTGCTCTCGCGCACAGCGTTTTCGCTGTGGCCAGACTTTGTATTGCCGGAAACCGGCAACTGCTTCACTATACCATCCGCTGACTCCCTCGTCAATCCCTTTTGACGACGGGCATGGCTTTGCTATGCCTTTTTCAGCTGGTGGTAGGAAGCCCCTCCATGCGACCGGCCGAACATATCCACCCCGATCTACCCGCCCTGCGGCTCGTCAACCGCCGCACGGAAGAATATGTGGGCGCCTGCCCCTTCTGTGGCGGCGATGCCAGCAGCGACCGCTTCCACGTCTGGCTGGCCGCGTCAGACAAACGCAAAGCCCGACGCTTCTGGTGCCGCAGCTGTGGTGAAAAAGGTCTGCTCGACAAGCGCTTCGGCAGCGAGCGCGACGACGCGGAGCGTGAGCGGATCGCAGAGGCTGTGCAGCGCGCAAACGCGCGGCGGGCAAGGGCCCGCCCCCAAAGCGAGCCGCGGCCCGAGCATATCTCGCAGTACCGCCAGCTCTACGCTCTCGTTGCGCTCTGGGCCCACGCCTGGTTGCTCGACGAGGCTAACCCGGACCCCCTAAGCTACGTAGCCAAGCGCGGCCTCAGCGCCGAGGACGCACGCCGCCACCTGCTGGGCTACGGCCTTTACGACCCCCAGGCGCTTGTCACCTACCTCCGCGCTGAGGCCCCTGAGCTGCTGCCCTACGCCGAGGAGTCCGGCGTGCTGGTGCGCGACGACAGCGGCACGCTGCGCGCTCACTGGAGCCTCTGCGGTGCGTTGGTCTTCCCATACATCGCCGATGGCCAGGTCGTCGATCTCCGCATGCGCCGCCCCGGCAGCGGCCACAAGACCAAGTCGCTCCCCGGCAGCCCTGAGGCGCGCGGGGCCAGCTTCCCGATGGGCTGGGATACGCTTGACAGCGCCGAGACTGTGCTGCTCACCGAGAGCGGCGAGTTCAAGGCGCTCATTCCCCAGGCGGCCTACCACAGCGGCGCGCTCACCACACCCACGCTGGGCCACCCCGGTCTGAGTAACTTCCGCCCTGCGTGGGGCGCACTCCTGGCAGCCCGCGGCGTGCGTACCATTGTGCTCGCCTATGACAGCCAGCCGCGCCCCGTAAAGGACGGGGTCGTGAGACTCGCCCCCGAGGAGGCGGCAACGATTCGCCACGGCCACGCGCTGGCGGCCGCCGGGCTCGAGGTACGTGTGCTGCGGCTGCCCCTCGCCCCCGGCGAGCAGAAAGCCGACCTCGACGACTTCCAGCTGCGCCACGGGCCGCGTGCGCTCCAGCTGCTGATCGATGACGCTCCGCTACTCTACGACTACCAGCTGAGCCTGCCGCGCCCGCTGCTGGAGCGCGCCAACCTGCCCGTTTCCAGCAGCTACCCGACCCGCCGGAGCCGGCCACGCCGCATCGTTGCCGAGGCACGCGCCACGTGCGCTGCTGCCGCTCCCCTCGCCCTCACGGCAGTACGGCAGGCGATCGCGGACCAGGTGCGCGACCACGCCACCAGCGGCCAGGGCGTGCTAGTCCTCGCCCACCCACCCGGCACCGGCAAAGGCTACAACACCACCGTGGGCCTCAAAGCATACCTCCAGCACGTCGAACAGCCAGGACGGATCGTCTGGACGGCGCTGCGCAAGGAGCAGCTCAACGATCAGCAGGGGCTGGAGCTGATCCCGCTCAATGGACGTAACTCTGGCAACTGCCTGAAGTTCGCCGAGGCCCAGACCCTGAGCGCCAAGGGCTACAACGTGCGCCAGGCCTTGTGCGAGCGCCGCTGTCCGCACCTCCCCTACTGCCGCTACCTCAGCCAGTTTAGCCAGGACGGCGACTTCTTTGCGCCCCTGCCGCTGCTCCAGGCGACGCGCTGGTGGTCTGACGCCGGCGTCGTCGTGCTCGACGAGTTTGATCCAGCGCGACTGACGCGCACGGTGAGCCTCTCGCTGCACGACCTGGCGGCGATGAGCCGGGGGACCGACTGCCCCCACGCGCAGGCGGTGCTGCGCTGGATCGCCCAGGTGCTTGCAACAACCATGGATCGCATTGTCAACGGCTCCCTCCTGTACACCGACCTGATGCGCGAGGCGCAAGCAGACGGGCTCGGCTTCTGGGACACCGTGCAGCGCGCCATCGAAAGCCTGCCCCCGCCCGAGGAGCAAGCGATGCTGCCAGGGTTTCCCTCGAAAGCATCGCTGATGGACTACGAAGCCTTGCCGCCCGGCTACCTGCCGACACTGCTGGAGCAGATTGGGCGCGAGGGGCGCAAGCGGCTGGCGGGGACGCGCTACACCAGCCGAATCGAGGCCCGCAGCGGCACGCTCCAGCTCTACCTACGCCTCGACCACCTGATTGACCAGCTCGCCTCACCCGAGCAGCCCAAGCTCATCCTTGACGCCACCGCCAACGAGGGCCTGCTGCGCGCGATCTTTCCCCACACCCCGGTGCGGGTCGAGCAGCCATCCATCGCAGGTGCGCTGCGGGTCGTCCAGGTGATCAGCCGTGACTGGGCCAAGAGCACCCTGCATGGTAAGCGGCGTGCGCAGTGGTACGACGAAGTTGCCAGCCACATCCGGCCCGGCCGTAAGACCCTCATCGTCTGCACACTCGACTGCAAGGAGGCGCTCCAGCGAGCCCTGGACGCACGGGGCCACCCCGACGTGCAGCTGGCCCACTACGGCGCGCTGCGCGGCTCCAACGCCTACCAGGGCCACGACGTGATCCTGGCCCAGGTCTACCACCCCAACCTCGACGCGATCATCCGCGAGGGGCGGGCGCTCTTCGCCGACGACCGCATACCCCTGGACGAACGGATTGTCACCGTGGAGCGCACGCTGACCGACGCGACGGGAGCGAGCTGGGCCGTGCAGGTGCCGACCTTCGCGGATAGCAGACTGGCAGCCCTGCTGGAGTCACGGCGCGAGCACGAGATGGCGCAGGCAGCCCTGCGCGGCCGTCCCCTCGACCACCCCGACACGCAGATCACGCTGCTCTTCGGGATGCCACTGCCGGGCCTGGCCCCAACGATTATCAGCGAGGCGCCGGCTGCCCCGACGAGCAACACGGGGCGCCAGGCGGCAGCCCACGCCGCACTCCTGGCTGCTACGCAGCAACTCCTCGATGGTGGCCAGCGCCTTGTCAGCGTGCAAGACCTGGCCACCCACGCCGCTGTAAGCGTGGTCACGGTGCGTGCCCACTGGCAGGCTATCGCCGCGCGGCTACACCTGCGCAGCTTCACCCAGCGCCGCCTGGTGCTGCTCCCCAGCGGGGGCAAGCGCAGCTATGCGCGGGCGGTCCTCATGCGCCGAGGCCGCGCCATACCACACGTCACGCCCAAGCGGCGACCGCCCCCAGCCAGCACGCCACAGGGCACGGATCAGGCGCATAATCATGATCCTATTACCTGCGTGATCCGTCGCTCGCCGCTCCTTCCACGAATGTCAGGCCAGGTACCACAGGTCGTCGCAACCAATGACCGGCGCGGTCGCTGGCGCCCACGGGGCAGGATACCAGAGCGTGCCGTGCCAGCGCTGGAGCAGATGTGAATTAGACCAGACTCACAATCACCACCGCCACGATCAGGACGAGGATCAGCAGCAGGATTACCCCAATCACCGTCCCGGCCATCGCCAGGGGTGCCAGCGAGTGTACGGGGCGCACCGGCTCACCGTTGAGGGTCTGGCGCACGGCATGGACCACCTGATTGATCGCGGCCTCGCTGCTCCAGGGCTCGACCCCGGCCCAGGCCCAACCCTCGGCGGGCGTGGGCAGCAGCAGCTTGTGTGCCGAGCTCGCCCCTACCGCCTGGGCCACCTCGACGCCAGCAGTCTGCGCGACGGCGATCTGCCAGGGGCCGACAATCAAGCCTGCCTCGGCCAGTTGTGCCGTGAGTCCGCGTGGGTCAGTCGCAGTGCCCATAGCGGTGGCGGCGGTCGACGTCAGGCCGATTGGACTGATGGTGAGGCCGGGAACGTCGTGGCGTAGCCGCTCGACCACAGCGCGCCCAAATGCTCCATCGGTGAGGTCAAGCACGGCCACCCGCAACGCGGCAGCTCGCGTTGCCACGGTGGCCTGGCGTCGGCGCCCCTCAGCGCGTAGGATGTTGCCATGGTAGGCTATCAGACCGCTGGCGAGCGCGCTGAAGGCGATCGCCTGCGCCAGATCGGTGACCAGACTGCCCTCAGTTGGCTCACCCAGGGCCAGTCGCAGCAGCCGGAAGACGATGTAGACCAGGCCGGCTAAGATGGTGAGGGTAGCGGCGAAGAGAAAGCCGTAGAGGTAGATTCGGCGCGCTAGTGAACCTCGCTCATCGTCGCCACCAGGGTCGTCGCGCTCGGCCAGGTGCTGAGCCCTACGCCAGGTCAGCGCCCACACTGGTAGGCCGGCAATCAGGGCGGCGAGGGACCAGGCGAGCTGCTCACGGAGGTCGTCGCCGAAGCTCGGCGTACCTACCGCTCGGATCAGGACGCTGACGATGAAGCCGAGCCCGACCAGGGTGGCGGCCAGGCCGATGCTTGCCACCAGATACCAGGAAAGTCGGCGCACCCCAGCCTGGCGCGGCGCCTCAGCGATCAGGGCCGTATCAGCACGCAGCATCAGGCTGTGGTACGCCCAGGCCACCGCTGCAACAAGTACCACCGGCAGCGGACCACGGAGATCACCCTGAGGATCGAGGCCGAGGGCCTGGCGCAGCAGCCCGGCCAGCATCAGGGTCGCCCCGCTTACGGCGGCGAGCGAGCTGAAAAAGACCACGGCGTGGAGGTAGAATTTGCGCAGGGCTGACTCGCGCTCGGCGTTATCAGGGCCGTAGAAGAGTTGCTGGGCCAGGCGCCAGGCGAGAACCCAGAGCGGCAGGCCTACCAGCAGTCCAGCGATTGGCTCGATCAGGGCTGCCCCGCCTGCTGTGGACGCGCCACCAAATTGGTAGAGCACCCAGCGTAGTGCCGCGACGGCCCACTGCGTCACCAGGAGCAGTCCCCCAAGGCTGAAGCCCAGGATGTAGAGCCGGCGGATCAGGGCGCTGCTGCCGGTCGGCGGTATGACGGCAGCATCGGCCACTGCTATGTGCCGGTGGTAGAGCCAAAGCAGCCCCAACACCAGGATGGGTGTGAGCTTGCCAAGCAGCCCCTGGATCACGGACTGATCAGCGCCGAACCCATAACCGCTGTACCAAGAATTGCTCGGATCGAGCAGCAGGCCCAGCAGTCCACGGCTCATGTCGAAGGTGCTGCTGATGGCCGGCGCTAGCAGCGCCGCCATGTTCCCGTAGAGGTAGAGCCGGCGCAGTGGCGCACTGCGTTCCTCGGGGTCACTCGCGGCCAGCCGCTGTGCCCAGAGCCAGTGGATCAAAAAGACTGGCAGGCCGATCACGATGACCGCTACCTGGAAGGCGATTGCCTCGGTGGAGCGAGCCCCCCAGACCCCCAGCACATTGCGCAGCAGTTCGATGACCGCCCATGTCACCGATTGGAGACTGATCGTCGCCACCAGAAAGAGATACCAGCGCCGTACGCTACCCATCTGAAGAGAACTCCTTCGTAGTTGGTACCGCATTGCCACGGCGCGGGGACTGCCTGCCTTTAGGCGGCAGGGGAAGCGCCGGGCTTGGCTTCCTGTTGCGATTTGTCGCACTATGCGGTACACGTGTTCTGTCGTTGCATACCGTCCGGCGTCCGTTTTCACGGAGCCCGCTCGCGGGATTCCTTTCCTGGCCTTCGGGCCAGGGCTGCGCCGATCACCACGGGGAGCAGCAGGCCGGTTGGGGCAAGGGGAGCTGTAAGGCCCGCGACCTGTACCTCTGGATTGGGTCGTCCTCCTTCCGGTGGGCCGTCGTCTCGCATCCAGCGGGCGTCATCCGGCCAAGCGTACCGCTCCTGTATCCACGGGGCCGAAAGAGCAGGTACAAGCGGTCGCGTTTACGCGGCAGTAGATGACTCGTTGGCAAGCGCCTTCGTTAGCCCCGCCACGGCGTGCTTCGAGGCGGTGTAGGCCGGCACGCGGATGCCGCCCTGAAACGACAGCAACGAGGCAACGTTGATGATTTTACCGCGCCCCTGGGCGAGCATCCGCTGGCCGGCGGCCTGTGCCAGCGCCCAGACTGCGACAAGGTTCACGTCGAGCACCGCCTGAAGATCGGCCAGCTCGGTCGCCTCCGCAGCGGCGCGCCGGACGATACCAGCGTTGTTTACGAGGATGTCGATCTGGCCAAGCCCATGCACGCTCTGCTCTACCATTGCCACGGCCTGCTCAGGCTTGCTAAGATCGGCGGTGAGCGCGAGGCCGCGCCGCCCGGTGGCCTCGATAGCGCCAAGTGTCGCGGCGTTATGGCCGCTGCGCGAGACGAACGCCACATCGGCGCCGGCCTGGGCTAGCGCGATCGCCATCCCTTGACCCAGCCCCTTATCGCCGCCGGTGACGAGCGCAACCTGCCCGTCCAGCCGAAACATGTCTAATATCACGCGCTGCCCTCCTCGCCTCACGCTGACGCGATCACACCGCTACCGCCCCTTGAGTAACCCAATCGTCTTCTGCACCCAGGCGTGGTCTGGATCCAAGGCGACCGCCTGGGTGCGATGCTCACCGGCCAGCATCCAGAGGAAGTAGTTGGTGTAGCCTGGTGCGCTGCACGTGGTGTGGTAGCCGTGCGGCACCATCAGGATGGTCGAGTCCTGCACGGTGTAGGTGGTATCGTAGCCGCGCTCGGGGCTGTAATGGCGAGTGTGGCCGAAGCCGCCCGGCTGATCGACGCGGAAGTAGTACAGCTCTTCGTGGAAAGCCTCACGCGGTAGGTCGTCGCGCTCGTGCTTGTGGGGCGGGTAGGTGCTCCAGTTGCCGCTGGGCACAAGCGTCTCGCCGACAATCAGGCGCCGCGCGGGCAGCTCAGGCTGGTCGCTGCCAGTCAGAATAGTGCGCAGCTCGCGCCCGAAGCTCGCCGCGCCCATCTGGTTCGCGGTCACCTGCTCCGGCCCAATCGCGTAAGGCTCCGTCCGCAGGTCGGAGGGCGCAGAGCAGAGCCCGGCGTCCAGGTTGCCGTGCGCGGTGATCGTGTAGCTGCTGCCGGCCGGCAGGTAGACTGAGTGCGGCTTGCCGCCGAAGGGGTTCGCGCGCTTCCCGACGTGCTCGAACGTCTGGCCGCCCGCCTCGACGGTGCAGCGCCCGCCAAATAGCACGAGCAAGACCTCGCGCTCGCCCGTCTGGCCCGTGTGGATGGCGCGGTCGGCGAGCAGCAGTCGTGCGAAATCGATCAGCTGACAGGGATTCTCACTGGCAGGGTTTAGCCCCTGCTTGCTTCCAACAGCGGTGAAGAAGGTCGGCATTGAAGCGCTCCTTTGTAGATCCGCAGCAGGCGTTCAGTCACGCGCCAGCCAGTCTGTCAGAATGGGCGGCTGCTCCCACGCATCGTCCTGAGTGCCGGGCTGCCCCAGCACCGCGCAGGCCAGCAGCAGCTCGCCCGGCTCGTGCTGCGCCTGAAGCAGCGGAATGATCGTGCGCGGCGGGCGCTGCGCAGCCGGTGGACGCGGATGTGCCACGGTGGGCGAGCGAGCAGCCAGGTCTCGACGCTTACATCATGCCAGGGTTGCCAGCGACTGTAAAGCGCCTCGCCTTCCAGGGGTGCAGTCATGAATTGACAGGGAGTTGAGCGCTCCACGCAACGCAGGTATGATCCGTCTACCAGAACCGCTCATACCGACCTGGAAGAGCGCATGACGGATCGTCGCACATCGCCTGAGCGGGGCGAGGCATTCGTGCAGCACATGACCGACCAGATGGCAACCCTGGCGCGCACCTTGCGCGATTGGGTGCAAGCCGAGACGCGCTCGCTCTACGGGGAGGGCAGCAGTCTGCGGGTCGCCTGGGCCCAGCAGTGGCGTGATGCGCTGTGGAAGGGGCAGGTGGCCGAGGTGTTCGCCGCGCTGGAGCCGTATCGCAGCAAGGGGGACGGCGTGACGGCCGCCCTGAGCTATTTCACCACGCACCAGACGCGCATGGACTACCCACGCTACCGCGCGCGCGGGCTCCAGATTGGCAGTGGGACGATTGAGCGTGCCTGCAAACAGCTGATGCGTGCGCGGCTGAAGCTGGCCGGGATGATCTGGGACGCGGAAGGGGCCGAAGCGGTGGTGGTGCGGGCGTGGCTGAAGAGCGACCGCTGGGGCGAGGCGCTGCGCCTGCGCCCACCGCCCCAGCGCGCCTACCGGCGGCAGGCGGCCCCGCCTACGACGTCAGCCGCTGCCGCCTGACAACTCATGCTCGCACCCTTAAGAGGGGATCAGGGCTTGAGCAAAGTCAGAAGGGCAGCGGAGAACAAACACCAGGCCTGATAAGATGGAGCTACTCCGCCATGCTGACAAGCAAGGTGTTCCCCATGGATGCTACCACACCGCCGTTCCGCTTCGACCTGCCAACCGACCTGCCGTTCGCCTTCAGCTTGACCGCACTGGCTGCGCACCTTGCGCCGCTGGTCGACCAACGCAAGCGGCGTGGTACCCGCTCCCCGCTCGTGCCATTGCTGCTCACCGCCGTGCTTGCCAAGCTTGCCGGCTATCCTCGGCGGGAAGCTAGCAGCGATTAGGCCCGCCTGCGGGCCGCTGACGTGACCCAGCTGTTTGGACTGGCCCGCCCGACCATGCCCCATCAGGCCACCTGGAGCCGCGTGTTTGCCGCCGCCATCGACGTTGCCGCCTTTGAAGCCCGCCTGACCCGCTTCTTTCTGGCCCAACGGCAGACGGCGGAACTGCCAGCACGCGGCACCATCCCGGCGGGGCAACGCCGCGGGGTGCATCTGCGGGCGGCCTTTTTGCCCGACGAAGGGATTGTGCTGGCCCAGGCGGCCGTGGACCGCAAAGCGCATGAGATTGTGGTCGCGCCTTCGGGGCTGGCCCGGGTGCCACTGAACGGGGTGGTGGTGGTGGGCGATGCGCTGCACACCCAACGGGCCATCAGCACGACGATGGTGGAGGCCAGCGGCGATGACGTGTGGGTTGTGGACAAGAACCAGCCCACCGTGCGCGACGACATCACACGGCGCTTTGTCGCGCCTGAGGTTGCGCAGGGCTGGAGCATGCCGCCCACGGATTTCGCGACGGCACGCAGCTGCGAGCGCGGCCACGGACGAGTGGAGGAGCGGACCATCACGGTGAGCAGTATGCTCCAGGACTACACGCCCTGGCCGTAACTCGTGCCGGTGTTCACGGTGGAGCGGCGCTGGCGGGACGCCAGGGGTGAGCACGTCGAGGTGCGCTACGGGATGACGAGCTTGCCGCAGGCGGTGGCTGCACCGGCAGACCTCCTACGAATTGCGCGTGCGGAGTGGGGCATCGAGAACGGGCTGCATTACCGGCGCGATGTGACGCGGGAAGAAGACGCCTGCCAACTCCGGCGTGGGCGTGCGCCGCAGACCAACGCGGCGCGCAACAATGTGGTGGTCAGTCTCGTCCTGGCGAGTGGGGTGAGGAATTTGGCCGCTGCGCAGCGCCAGTTTGCCTTTGCGATTGACCGGGCGTTCGCCAAGACCGCCTTCACGTCCGCCTCGTCCTGACTTTGCTCAAGCCCTGAAGAGGGGATAGGGCGCCCAAATTGGTGCCCGTATGAGGGAGATAGGGCGCCCCTCGTGGGCGCCCCTCGTGGGCGCCCCAACGGGATGTTACGCGAGCTCGGAGAGCGTAGCCCAGCGGGTGAAGCTCGCTTCGATCTGGGCTTCCAGGGCGGCGAGCTGCGCGGCGAGGGCAGCGTAACGCGTGTAGTCGGTGGAAGCATCGTTAAGGGCGGTGGCGGTGGTGTCGCGCTGGGCCTCCAGGCTGGCGATGCTAGCCTCGAGCTGATCGAGCTCGCGGCGCTCTTTGGTGCTGAGCCGCCGCGGAGCGGCGGCACGCCCCGCAGGGGCGTTGCTGTCCGGGGGTGGCTTGTGCTGAGCAGCGCCCCTGCCTGCACCGGAGCCGGCCTGAGAGCCGGCCCCCAAGTGCTTGTGCGGCAGCCCCGCAGGGGCGATTTTTCCCACCCTGACAGGCTCGGGCCGGTAAGCCATGTACATGCTGTAGCCGCCTGGGTACTCGACCACGCGGCCCTCGCCCTCAAAAACGAAGGTGCGGCGCACGACCCGGTCGAGGAAGTAGCGGTCGTGGGAGACGGTGACGACAGCGCCGGGGAAGTCGTCGAGATAGGCCTCTAGGACGCCAAGGGTCTGGAGATCGAGGTCGTTGGTGGGCTCGTCGAGCAGCAGCAGGTTGGGCTGCTCGATCAGCTGGCGCAGCAGGTAGAGGCGGCGCCGCTCGCCGCCAGAGAGGGTGGCGATGTAGGCCCACTGCTGATCGGGGGTGAAGAGGAAGCGCTCCAGCATGGTGGTTGCGGCCACCAGGGCGCCCTCGCGGCCACGGATGAGCTCTGAGGCTTCGCGGATGTAGTCGACCACGCGCTGGCTCTCGTCGAGACCGGCGGCCTCCTGGTCGTAGTAGGCGAGGTGAACGGTGGTGCCGACGATAAGCTCACCGGAGTCGGGCTGGAGGCGGCCGGCGATGAGATTGAGCAGCGTGGACTTGCCACTGCCGTTGGGGCCGAGGATACCGACACGGTCGCCCGGCTGGAGCTCGAGTGAGAGCGCCTTGATGAGCGTGCGGTCGCCGTAGCTTTTGCTGACGGCCTTGAGCTCCAGGACGCGCTTGCCGAGGCGACGACCGGAGGCGAGATCGATCATGACGGTGCCCTGGGCGGCCTCGATGCGCTGGTCGGCGAGGGCGTGGACGCGATCAACATGCGCCTTCTGCTTGGTGGTGCGGGCGCGGGCGCCACGGCGCAGCCAGGCGAGCTCGTTGCGAAGCAGGTTCTGGCGGGCCTCCTCGACGGTGGCCTCGCGGGTGAGGCGCTCGGCCTTCTGCTCTAGGAAGCGCTCGTAGTTGCCCTGGTAGCTGAAAAGTTTGCCACGGTCGAGCTCGATGACGCGGCCGATCAGACGATCAAGGAAGTAGCGGTCGTGGGTAACGAGGAGCAGGGCGGTGGGAATACGGGCGAGGTAATCCTCGATCCAGGCGATAGTGTCGGTGTCGATATGGTTCGTGGGCTCGTCGAGGATGAGCAGGTCGGGGCGGTCGACGAGGGCACGGGCCATAGCGACGCGCTTGCGCTGGCCGCCGGAGAGAATGCTGACGGGGTCGGAGCTATGCTGGGCAAGGCCAAGCTCGTCGATGATGCTGCGGGCGGCCGACTCGGCCTCCCAGGCGTCGGCGGCGTCGATCTGCTGGGTGAGCGCTGTGAGTTGGGCGAGCAGGGATTGATCGGCGGGGCTGGCCTCGAGGGCAAGGCTGAGCTGCTCGTAGGCGCGCAGGAGACGGATGGTTGGCGACTCACCGGCGAAGACGGCCTCCAGCACGGTGAGGTTGGGGTCGAGAATAGGCTCCTGGGGGATGTAGGCGATGAGCGAGCCGCCGGCGACAGTGACGCGGCCGGTGTCGGGGGGCTCGAGGCCGGCGAGGATGCGGAGCAGGGAGGTTTTGCCGCTGCCGTTGACACCGATCACGCCAAGCCGCTCGCCCTTCTGGATGCCGAGGGTGAGCTCGCGGAAGAGCGGGCGCTCGCCGTACTGCTTGGAGATAGATTCTGCGGAGAGGATAGTCATGGTTGCTACAATTTCCGTCCGGAGGGCGCCCACGCGGGGCGCCCGGACGGACGATCCCGTCGGAGGGCGCCCACGCGGGGACGCTCTTACAATTCAGGGACGGTGCGCGTGAAGAGGGCGCGGTGCTCGGTGCCGTTGACCTCGGCGACGACCGTGATCTCCCAGGTGCCGCTCATGGTATAGGCGGTGCGGGTGCTGTAGCGCCCCTGGCCTAGTGGCACAGCCTCCGGGCGGGTAGTGCCCATCGGCATAGTGGGCATGGTGAGGTCGAGGTAGACGGAGGCGCCGATGATCGGCTGTCCCTGGGCATCGGCGAGCGTGATGATCAGCTCCTGGCTGCTGTTGAGCACTGGCGACTCCACGGCTGCAAGGCCGATGGTGATGCCGTCGACCGTCTGGGTATCAACCTGTACGGTGGCAGGTGCGGGGCCGCCGCAGGCAGCCAGGAGCACGGCGAGGAGGCAGATCAGGGCGATACGCGGCAGCATAGAACCTCTTTACAGGACGAGGCGGCGCTCGGAGATGAGCTTGTTGCGCAGCTTGCGGTAGAGCTCGTCGTACTTGAGGCGGCCCATAGTGATCTCGTACTTGTAGGCCTGGAGCATCTTGTGGATCTCGGCGTCGAGACGCTCCTCGACCATGAGCTCGTCGCTGATGATAGCGGTGATCGCAAGCTTGAGCTCGGTGTCGTCGCTGCGCAAGAGCACGCCGTCGATGTCGGCGAGGGCGTCGATCAGCTCAGCGGAGAGGGTCTCGATCTTTTCGGGAGAGAGCTTCACGTGGTGCTCCTGGCGCTAGGGGTAGGCGCGGGCCTTGATCTGCTGGCGGAGGGCGACGAGCTCGGCGAGGCGCTCTAGGGGCAGGTGCCGGGGTGCGCCGAGGGCATGGGCGGCGTGGAGGATGCGGGCGCAGTGCTCGATCTGCTCCATGAGGAAGTAGGCGGCGGTGGGCGTGTCGGCGAGGGTGAGGCCGCCGTGATGGGAGAGCAGAATCGCATCGTGGTCGGCGACGAGGGCGTCGATGGCGTGGCCCATCTCTGCTGTGCCGGTGCGGGCGTAGGGTGCGGTGGGCACTGGGCCGAGGGCGAGCATGGCCTCGGGCAGCAGGGGCTCAGCCATACTGACGCCGACGAGGGTTAGGGCGACGGCGGTGGGC
>ENA-ORBV01005551-ORBV01005551.1-microbial-mat-metagenome-genome-assembly--contig:-NODE-5551-length-23085-cov-4.979181_pt1 | contig 23085 bp, 12 predicted proteins | sample MGYA00237777_ERZ505514 | MGnify/ENA primary metagenome ERZ505514 (study PRJEB26160, sample SAMN06269048) | microbial mat metagenome | isolation source: Oligotrophic lake microbial mat | place... | reverse complement strand
GTGTCGCGACGCGGCAGCGTCACCACGAGATTGCCGACGGCATCAACGACGCCACGGGAGCCGGCGCCGATCACCACCGTGGATTCCGCTTCCTCGATGATGGCGGGACCCGATACGGCATCGCCCGCGCCGAGCGCGTAGCGATCATGCACCGGGCAGTCGATGAAGCCGCCGGCCTCCGGCATGTAGGCGCGGCGAATGCCCTTCAGCGACTCCGCACGTCCGCCGGCGCCGATCGCCGGCAGTTCCACCCGTGGCGGTCCCGCGCGCACCCCGACGCGAAGATGCACCAGCTCGACCGGAACATTCGGGTTGAGCTGGTGGAAGCGCTGCCGGTAGAGCGCCTGGAACCGCGCCGCGGCGGCGGTGAGCGCCGCGGCATCGGCAGGCGCTGCCAACGGCACGTCCAGCGCGTAGCTCTGGCCGGCGAAGCGCATCGCCAGGTGGCGCTCCACCCGAAGCTCGCCGCGCACGCCGGTGCTCGCCACCTGTTCGCGGCCTTCCGCCTCCATTTCCGCCAGCGTGGCGGCGAGCGTGGCGGCGTCCACCTCGGCGAGCGGCGCGACGACGGCGCGCAGCATCTCGAAGGCCGGCGCTGCGACCAGGAAGCCGAGCGCGGACATCACGCCGGCGCGCAAGGGATAGATGACGGTGCGGATGCCCAGCGCCTCCGCCACGCGATAGGCATGCACCGGCCCGGCGCCGCCGGAGGCCACCAGCGCGTAGTCGCGCGGGTCCTTGCCGCGTTCCAGGCAATGCACCTTGGCGGCGCGCGCCATCGCGTCGTTCACCACGGCGTGGATGCCCCAGGCCGCGCGTTCCAGCCCGACGCCGAGCGGCTTGCCGATGCCGGCCTCGATCGCCGCCGCGGCGCTTCCGGCATCGAGCCGCATGCGCCCGCCCAGGAAATAGCCGGCATCGAGATAGCCGAGATGCAGGTCGGCATCGGTCACGGTGGGCTGCGTGCCGCCGCGGCCGTAGCAGGCCGGGCCGGGATCGGCGCTCGAACTCTCGGGACCGACCTGCAACAGGCCGAGCTCGTTCACGGTGGCGATGGAACCGCCGCCCGCGCCGATCTCGATCATCTCGATCACCGGCACCTTCAGCGGCAGGCCGCTGCCCTTGGTGAAGCGGTGCACGCGCGCGACCTCGAAGCCGGCGGAGCGTTCCGGCTCGCCATCGTCGATCACGCAGATCTTGGCGGTGGTGCCGCCCATGTCGAAAGCGATGACATCGGCGATGCCGCAGCGCGCGCCGAGTTCGAACGGGCGCGCGCCGATCTGGCGCGGGCACTGGCGGTGCCGTTTGACAGTGTCCCGGCACCCACGGACCAGTTGCGCGTCGATGCCGCGGCCGTGGTGCCACCGCTGGCGGAGCTGTTGACACTGGCGCGTGCGCGGCGCTCGGAGCTCAGCTCCGCACGGTCGCGGGCGCAGGAAGTGACGAAGCGACAATTCGCCGAGCGATTGGGTTCACTGCCGGCGCTGGGCATGCAGGTCGGGAGCAAGCGGACCTCGGGGTTTCAGACCGGCACCATGCAGGTCGGTGTGTCGATCCCGCTCTTCGATCGCAACGGCGGCAATCGCGAACGCGCGCAGGGCGATGTGCGGATCGCGGCCGGCGAACTGCGCGCCGCCGAAACGGCGATCGACGCGGAGGTGGCCGGTGCATACCACGCGTACAGCACGCTCCTCGTCGAGTACGCCCTCGCTGTCGGCACTGATCGCACTGGCATGAGCGACATCGATGCCCGGGGTACGACCGTCGCCGGGATCGCCGTCACCGCATACCGCGAAGGCGCCATCCCGCTCTTCGAGCTGCTCGACGCGCAACGCGTTCGTGCTGACATCCGGATCGCGGCATTGCATGCGGCGGCCGACGTACAGATGGCCCGACTTGATCTCCTGCGCGCGATTGGCCTGCCGATCGACAGCGCACGCTTCCTTTTGCCGACGCAATGAACATGGCTGGAACGCTCGCTCCGCATCCTCGCGCGTCACGCGCCGAAGCGCCCCGTATTGCACCGATCCTCGCCTGCGTCCTGATCGTCGCCTGCGGTCGTGCCGAGGCACCGCCATCCGTGGCCACCCCGCCGGCCGGTGCGATCCAGCGGGACACGGCATTCCTGACGCCAGAATCCCTGGCAATGTCGGGTGTGACCGTGCAGCCAGCAGTGCGTATGGCGTGGCGGGATGCGTGGCAATTGCCGGCCCGCCTGGTGCTCGACCCGACGTCGACGCAGGCGCTCGGGTCGATCGTCGAGGGACGGGTCACACTGGTGCGCGTGCAACCTGGCGATCGCGTTCGCCGCGGTCAGGTGCTGGTCACCATTCACAGTCACGAACTGACGTCGGCACATAACGCGCTGCAGCAGGCGCAGGCGGGTCGCACCGAAGCGGACAATACGTCGCAGCTGGCGGCGACGGCGGCGGCGCGCGCGGAGCGGCTGTATGCGGCGCAAGCAGGCTCGCTGGCGGAGCTCGAGCGCGCGCGCGCCTCCCGCACGGCGGCGGAAGCCGGACAGCGGCGCGCCGCGGCCGAGTACGAACGTGCCGCCGAGATGGTGTCGCATCTGCGTCCGCCCGGTGCCATGCAGACGGGGATCGATCCCGAAGATGTCCTGGTTCGCGCGCCATTCGATGGCGTGGTCGTGGCGCGGCATGCGGAGCCGGGTTCGGTGGTGACGCCAGGGGCATCGCTGGTGACGGTGAGCCGCACCGGCGAACTGCTGCTGGCGCTCCATGTACCCGAGGCGGCCCTCGCTGCGGCGCGCCTCGGCTCCGACGTGCAGTTCGTGGTGCCGGCCTTCCCGGGGCGTGCGTTTCGGGCGCGTGTGACGCGTGTGTCGCCAACGCTCGATTCACTGTCGCGGACGGCCGAAGTGTTTGCCACGGTCGACAATCGCAGCGGTGAACTGCGCGGAGAAATGACCGCCGCCGCCGAGGTCTTTGGCCTGGCGCGAGACAGCGTGACAGCGGTCCCGATCAGCGCGATTCAGGATCTCGAAGGCGATACGATCGTGGTCACTGGCGTGCCGCGTGCCGGCGGCATGCTGCTGGAAGCGATGCGTGTGCGCGTCGGGCGCCGCGCTGCCGGCATGGCGGAGGTGAAGAGCGGTATCAGCGCGGGCGCACCCATCGTGGCGGGCGCCGCTGCGGTTGCCCGCGCCGAAATCCTGCGGCAGCGCGATGCGCGCGCGGCCGCGGAAGAGGGCAGTCCGCAGTGAAGCGAGTCATCGAGTTCGCGCTCCGGCAGCGTGGTGCGGTCACGTTCGGCGTTGGCCTGTTGCTGCTCTTCGGCCTGTTCTCGCTCTCGCGCATTCCATTCGACGCGTTCCCCGATCTGACTGGCGTGCGCGTGGATGTTGCAACCGCCGCGCCCGGCCTGGCACCCGAGGAAGTCGAGCAGTTGGTGACGTATCCGCTCGAGTCCGCGCTGATGGGATTGCCGGGCGTGACGGGGGTTCGGTCCGTCTCCAAGTCCGCGCTGTCGCTGATCACGGTACCGTTTCCTGACGGCACCGACATCTACTTCGCGCGGACGCTGGTGCAGCAGCGACTGACCGAGGCCAAGGGAGCGCTGCCGTCAGGGGTGGAGCCGCAGATGGGGCCCGTCTCGACGCCGATGGGTGAGCTGTATCAGTACACCGTGTCGAGCGACTCGATGTCACTGGCCGAATTGAAGGCGCTGCACGACTACACCATTCGGCCGCGACTGCGCACGGTGGCGGGCGTGAGCGAGGTGAACACCTGGGGCGGAGAGATCGAGCAGGTACAGGTGGTGGTGGATCCCGCCAGGCTGGCCGCGCGGAACCTGACACTGGCGGATGTGCACCGGGCGCTGGCGGCCAACAATCTCTCGTTCGGTGGCGCATATCTCGAAAGCGAAGGCACACGATACACCGTGCGCGGCGTCGGCCGGTTTGCAACACCGGCCGATATCGCCCTGGTGGCCATTGCCTCGCCAGGCGGCGTTCCGGTGAAGATCGGCGATGTGGCGGTGATCGAGCAGGGGGGCATGCAGCGCTACGGTGCCGTGACTGAGAATGGCACGCACGAAGTGGTGGCTGGCATGGTGCTCAAGCTGCAGGGTGAAGATTCGAAGAAGTTGATCGATGCGGTGCAGCGGCGACTCGACGAAATTCGTGCCGCGTTGCCAAAGCACGTCCGGATCACCCCGTTCTACGATCAGACGGAGCTCGTCGGCCGTACCACGCGCACGATCACCAGGAACCTGATCGAGGGCGGGCTGCTGGTGATCGTGGTGCTGTTCGTCTTCCTCCGGAACGCGCGTGCGTCGCTGATCGTCGCCTCCGTGATCCCGCTCTCGATGCTGGTCGCGTTCGGCGGCATGTACGTCTTCGGCTACTCCGCCAATCTGATGTCGCTGGGCGCACTCGATTTCGGCCTGATCGTGGACGGCGCGATCGTGATGGTCGAAAACTTCGTGCACCGACTCGAAAAGGCGGAGCATGACGGTGTCAGCACGGTCACGTACGCAGAGCGATTCACGCTCTTCCGCGACGCGGCTATCGAAGTCGGCCGCCCGGTGCTGGTTGGCATTGCGATCATCGTGGCGGTCTACATCCCGATCTTCGCACTCGAGGGGATGGAAGGACGGATGTTCAAGCCGATGGCGTTCACCGTGGTCTGCGCGGTGCTTGGTTCCCTGCTGCTGGCGCTGGTGTTCGTCCCTGCCGCGTCGCTGACACTGCTGCGGCATGTTGCAGCGGCGCCAAGGCCGGTCGAGGTGCGCCTTCGCGACCGGTACCGGCGCGCCCTCGAATGGACCTTCGGTCGCGGCACACCGATTGTGGTCACGGCAGTGCTGATGGTGGTCGGCGCGGTGTACTCGCTCAGCCACATCGGCAGCGAGTTCATGCCGAAGCTCGATGAAGGGGCCATCCTGATCAACACCCGGCGCACGCCAAGCGTCTCACTCGCTGACGCCAACAAGTTGTCGCTGCTGGCTGAAAAGGTCGTCGGCAAGTTTCCCGAAGTGCAGACCGTCGTCACCAAGGTCGGTCGTCCCGATCTGGCCACCGAAGCGATGGGGCTGTTCGAAGGTGACCTGTACGTCATTCTCAAGCCGCGTGACGAGTGGACGACGGCCGATGATCCTGACGGATTGGTGGCCGCATTCGATTCCGCACTGAAGGTCGTGCCGGGGCTGTGGGTGTCGTTCACGCAACCGCTGGCGATGCGACTCGACGAAGCCGAAAGCGGTATTCGCACCGATCTGGGCATCAAGGTGGTCGGCCCGGATCTCGAGCAGAACGGACTGATCGCGGCCCGGATCCGACGGGTTCTGGCCTCGACGCCTGGCAGTGCCGACGTGGCGGTGGAAGTGAGCGAAGGCACGGGACAGGTGCGGATCACTGCGCGGCGTGATGCGCTGGCGCAGTTCGGCCTCTCGGTGGCCGATGTGCGTGATGCGGTGAACCTGGCGCTCGGTGCAGAGACGGCCACGGAGATCGTGAAAGGACCGCGGCGGATCGGCGTGGCGGTGCGATACCCGGATGCACAACGCAACGATCTGACGGCGCTGTCGCGACTCACTGTCCGGTCGGCGTCCGGTGCGCTGGTGCCGCTGTCGTCGATCGCCGACGTCGAGCCCGGAACAGGTCCGGAGCTGATCGGCCATGAGGATGCGCAGCGGAGAACGCTGGTGCTTTCCAACGTGCGTGGGCGCGACCTGGGCGGATTCGTCTCCGAGGTCCAGACTCGCGTGGCGAAGGAGGTGGTGTTGCCGGGCGGCACCTTTCTCGAATGGGGCGGGCAGTTCGAGAACCAGCAGCGCGCCATGAAGCGCCTCGAGCTGGTGGTACCGCTGGCGCTGCTGCTGATCGTCGGGCTGCTCTACTTCTCGTTCCGCGACGTCTGGCACACCGCGCTGATTCTCACCAACGTGCCCTTTGCGCTGGTCGGTGGAGTGGCCGCGCTCTGGGTGCGCGGCCTGAATCTCAGTCTGTCCGCCAGCGTCGGCTTCATTGCGCTGTTCGGCATTGCCGTCCTCAACGGTGTCGTCCTCATCTCGGCCATCAATGCGCTCCGGGTGTCGGGGCGATCGGTCGAGGATGCGGTGCGACAGGGCGCTGCCGATCGGTTGCGGCCAGTCATCATGACGGCGCTGGTGGCGAGCCTCGGTTTCGTCCCGATGGCGCTGTCGACATCACCCGGCAGCGAGGTGCAGCGGCCGCTCGCCAGCGTGGTGATCGGTGGTCTGCTGACGTCCACCGCGCTGACCCTGTTCGTGCTGCCGCTGCTGTACCGGGCGCTTGGGCTGTGGCGGGAGCGTCGCGGCCACCTGCCGCATGTCGCTGCAACCGTCCTGCCAGTGGCAGCGTGACGGAATACCGGGCAGATCCTTCGTGAGCCGTCGGCTCATGGTGCCGGCGGTGGTGCCGGCGGTGGTGCCGGTGGTGGAGTCGGCGGCGGAGTCGGCGCCGTCACCACCCGGTCCTTCACGGCGGCCCAGGTCGGACACTGCGGCGTGGGCCCGCGCTGCGGCGCAGACTCGCTGCGGCTGAGCGTATCCACGACGGCCATCACTTCGGTGTCAAAGATCAGCTCGGCACGCTCCGGAATCACCGGCGGCCGCCCGGCGTCGCCGTAGGCGAGGGGGAAGGGAATGAACAGGCGCCGCTGCCCGCCCACCCGCATCCCTTCGAGGCCCAGATCCCAGCCGGCGATCACGCGGCGCAGGCCGAGGGGAAAGCCGATCGGCGTGCGCGGTGTGCCGTTCCGCATCGTGTCACGGGAGGAGTCGAACTTCGTCCCGTCGCGGAGCCAGCCGGTATAGTGCACGAAGACGCACTGCTTCGAGCCCAGTGCTGGTCCGGTGCCCACGATCCCATCGATGTAACGAAGCGCCAGCGCGATCTGCTCCGGGCCGGCCATCGGTGGTATCGATGTCGGCAGACTGGGGACAACCGGCACGATCGGCACGACGGGCTGATGGCGACAGGCGACGAGGAGGGTGGCAACGACGACGGTGAGTACGAATCGCATGCGCGACAACGTAGAGGCCTGTGGTCACAGCGTCTACGCTTTCCATGATGCGGAGACCAATCTGCGTCCTCACCGCCGCGGGTGCTTGATTCCGCTCCCTCGCGTCTGGAATGGCATGTTTCGCCGTGACGGAAAACGCGACATTCCGCCCGCCGGAAATCGGACGAATGACGGACAGAATCGTCATTCTTCGCGTTTTGTGCTCTTCGGGGTGGTCGCACGGTCACGGCTGTGTAGTTTCCGGGACTCTTTCTTGGTGTGATGCCGAAACCGACCCCGACTGAAATTCCGGAAAATGGCTCGGCGGGTGTGCTGGCGGATCTGCGCGAGATCATCGTCGATCTCAGCCATTCGCGTGGGCTGATCTACCAGCTGACGCTCCGCGACATCCGTGTGCGATACAAGCAGGCCGTGATGGGTTTCGCCTGGGCGATCCTGTCGCCGCTGCTGATCGTTGGCGCCGGCACGGTGCTGCGGGTTGCGATGCTGCGCATGTCGGGGCAGCAGTTCGCCGCAATCGATGCCGGCGGGATTGCACTCAAGGGAGTGATGTGGGGTTTTTTCGCCTCGACGCTGAGCCTGGGGACGACCGCACTCTCCGGTAATCCGAATCTGATAACGAAGGTCTACTTCGCGAGGGAAGTGCTGCCATTGTCGGTTGTACTGGCTGGAGCATTCGACGCCCTTGTCGGCGCGGGGGCGGTGGCGATCGTTCTTCCGCTGACCGGGTGGCGGCCGACATGGGCCGTGCTCTGGCTTCCTTTCCTTGCCGTGATTCTGTTCACCTTCACGCTGGCGATCGTTCTCGCGGTCAGCTGCGCGAATCTTTTTTATCGGGATGTGCGATATCTCGTGCAGGTGCTGGTCAGTTTTGGCATCTTCTTCGTGCCGGTGTTCTACACCCCCGCCATGCTGGGCGCGCGCTGGATCGGTCCGCAGATGGCGAATCCGCTGGCCGCCGTTCTTGAAGGCGCGCGGCTGTCGGTCATGGACGGGCACAATCTGTCGGTGTCGCTCCCCAGCGCCACCGACGGTGTCCTGCTCTGGAGTCCGCTGTATCTCGTGTCCAGCGCCGGCACGGCGGTGCTGATGCTCGCCATGGTGGCGGTGATATTCCGGCGTGCGCAGTTTCGCTTTGCGGAGTACGTCTGATGGGCGTGACCACTCCACAGATCACGTTCGACGGCGTCTGGAAGAAGTTCCGTCGCGGCGAAGTCCACAATTCACTGCGCGATCTGCTGCCAGCGCTCACGCGTCGGGCCTTCAAGGGTGAGTTTCTGCGCCCCGATCTTGCAGCCAGCGAATTCTGGGCACTGCGTGACGTGTCCTTCTCGGTGCAGCCTGGTCAGACGCTGGGCATCATCGGCAACAACGGGGCTGGAAAATCGACGGTACTGAAAATTCTGACCCGGATTCTTCGACCGAATCGGGGGCGATATGCGGTGCGCGGTCGGATTGGGGCCTTGCTCGAGATTGCAGCCGGTTTCCATCAGGACCTGACTGGGCGGGAGAACATTTTCCTGCAAGGGGCAATCATGGGCATGGGCCGCCGCGAATTGCGGCGGAAGCTCGACGACATCGTCGCGTTCTCCGGGGTCGAAGCATCCATCGACTCGCCCGTGAAGACGTACTCGTCCGGCATGAACGCGCGGCTGGGTTTCGCCATCGCTGCGCATCTCGATCCAGAGGTGCTCATCATCGATGAGGCGCTCTCGGTGGGCGACTACGCCTTTCAGCGGAAAGCCTTTGGTCGGATTCGCGCCCTCGCGACGAGTGGCATTCCGGTGGTGGTGGTCTCACACCAGCTCGACCGCATCTCCGAATTGTGCACCGATGTGCTCCTGCTGGCGAACGGCGAGCGTGTCGAGCATGGCCGTCCATCCGACGTCATTGCGGCCTACCTGCGGGGTGATGGCAACACGATTGCACACGGCGCCAAACCATCTCCGGTGACGTTCGCTCAAGCCGCTGTCGTCGGGCCGCAGTCCATTCGCTCCGGCGCGTTCGCGCGCATCCGGCTCGGCGGCGTCGTCAGTGAACCACTCGGTGAACACATCGAGCCGATCGGCATCGTGGTGCGGAGCGCGCAGACCGGCGACACGGTGTTCGAGACCGGGGCTTCGATGCTGCAGCTGCCGCTTCCGCCGGGTGCGTTCGAGTTCGAGCTCGAACTGCAGATGAATGTCCAGCCGGGCATTTACCTGATCGACGTCGATGTCTGGGATCGAGCGACGGAGGAACAGTTCCTCGAAGGGCCGAGGTTGACCATTCGTGTCGTTGAAGGGGACACGTTTCTCGGGACGACGAACCTCAACGCGCGCCTCGCCGCACGCGATCGTGAGGCAGCGTTCGTCTCGTGACGTCACTCTCCCGCGTCTGCCTGCGCTGGTCGCCGGTCACGCCGCCCGCCTCGCGACCCGCGAACCCGGAGCTGTCGTGACTCCCGATCTGACCACGACCGCCGCCGGGGCCGCGCCGGACACGGATAGCAAGGCTGCTCATGCTGAGTTCCGTGCGACTCTCGCGGCACGAGACATCCGACTCTCGCTGGATGGAGACAGCTTGCGTGTTTCGGCCCCGAAAGGGGCGCTCACAGACGAACTGAAGGCGGCGTTGGCGCGCCGGAAGGAGGGCTTGCTCGATCTGCTTCGCGGGATTGCGCAGGTCAGAACCGCGTTACCGCTCGGCCGAGTGCCCCGGACGCAGTCGCTGCCGCTGTCCTCTGCGCAGCAGGAGATGTGGTTCCTCAACCAACTCCACCCGGAGAGTGACGCCTACAACATTGCGGCCGCATACCGCATCTCCGGACCGCTCGACGTGGCGGTCTTCGCGCGCGCGCTCGCGGACCTTCCCGCCAGGCATGAAGCGCTCTGGCTTCGGTTCCGTGAAGTGGATGGAACACCGGTGGCCGGTGTGTCGGCTCCTGTCGCTGGCGATGTGCAGGTGCTCGACCTGACACATCTGGCGCCAGCTCAGCGCGACACTGAGGCGCGGACGCAGCTGACACGGTTTGCGCGTGCGCCGTTCAATCTCGAGCATGGCCCGCTGTTTCGCTCGTTGCTCGTTCGCGTCACTCCTGATGAGCATCTGTTCCTGCTCTGTGTGCACCACATCGCTGCCGATGGGTGGTCGATGAGTGTGCTGCTCAGCGAAATCAGCGAACGCTACGAAGCCGAAGTGTCTGGGCGTTCCGTTCAGCTTGCTGAGCTGCAGCTGCAGCACGCGGATTTCGCCGCATGGGAGCACGAACAGGATCGTGCGGGCCTGTTTGCAGGAGATCTGGACTACTGGGTGACACAATTGCGGGACGCCCCAGCCTGCATCCACCTTCCATTGGACCGGCCGCGACCCGACGTGCAATTGTATCGGGGAGCACGACTGGTTCACGGACTCGACACGGCGACGCTCGATTCGTTTCGTGCATTTGCGAACGCGAACGATACGACGCTGTTCATGTTCATGCTCGCTTGCTGGCAGATCCTGCTCCACCGGGTGTCGGGCGATCGCGATGTTCTCGTGGGTACGCCGGTGGCGAATCGCGATGATTCACGTTTCGAGCATGTCGTTGGATGTTTCGTCAACACCATGGTGTTTCGGGGCCGCCTCGACGGCGATCCGACGTTCGCCGAGTACCTGGCACAATCACGCGAGACTGTAACGCAGGGGTTTCAGCACCGACTGATTCCGTTCGATCTCGTGGGCCGTGCGCTGCACCCTGACCGCAGTGCCGCCTTCTCGCCTGTCTTTCAGGTGATGCTCGTGCTGCATTCTTTTCCAGCGGCGCCGGTGCGTGCCGCTGGCGTGCTGTTCGAACCAATTGAGCTGCGCGATGACGCGCGCGGCACGACGGGGCACGACCTCGTGCTCGAGCTGGAGGAGGACGTTGTCGGACTCCGCTTTAGCTACGAGTACGCGACCGATCTGTTCGACGAGGCCTCACTCGCGTCACTGCACTCGCAGTATCTCGAGGTCATCAGACAGGTGATGTCCGATCGAGATCGGCGCATCAGCGATCTCACGCTGCCAGGCATGGGCGGGGCTGAACGGCGGAGCGCCGGGGACACCGCAACCAAGGACGATGTCGTACCCGTGAACGCGCATGGTGCCGCGCCGTCGGCGCTGCTGCCGTGGCAGGTCGACACGGCGGTGGTCGAGCGTATTGCCGCGATCTGGCGTCAGGTCCTCAACGTTGATGCGGTGGAGGTCAGCGACAACTTCTTCGATCTCGGCGGACACTCACTGCTCGTCGTCAAGGTAAACGCCGCCATGCGCCGGGAGTTCGCGTGCGACGTCACGCTGGCGGCGCTGTTCCGCGCGCCTACAGTTCTGGCGCAGGCGGTACTCGTCGCCGAGGCGTCGTCGCGCACGGAGGGCCCCGGTTCCCTGACGCAGCGAGCATCTGCGATTCCGCTGGTACCGCGAACCGGTTTGCTGCCAGTCTCGTTTGCGCAGCAAAGGCTCTGGTTTCTGGATCAGCTGGATCCGGGGAGTGCGACCTACACGGTCACGCTGGCTCTGGAGCTGACCGGTTCGCTCGATGCAGCGGCGATGCAGCGCAGCATCGATGCGCTGGTGCGGCGGCACGAAGGCCTCCGGATGCGGTTCGTCGAGGTGGATGGCGCACCATTGGCGCAGGTGGTGGAACAGTGGGGGCCGCTGCTCACGTACGTCGACCTGCATCAGCTGACGGTCGAGGCGCGAGGAGCGGAGGTCGTTCGCAGGCTCGAGCAGCATGCGATGCTGCCGTTTCAGCTGAGCGCCGGACCGTTGCTCTCAGCGCTGTTGCTTCGGTGTGCCGCCGACAGCCATCTGTTGCAGGTGTGCGTGCACCACATCGTGACCGATGGCTGGTCGATGTCGCTCGTCACGGACGAGATCCTCGCCGCCTACGAGTGCGAGGTGACGGGACGGCCGCTCGCATTGCCGCCGCTTGTCATTCAGTACGCCGATTACGCTGCCTGGCAGCGCACCCAGCTGCACGGCGCCGCGCTCGAGGAACAGCTCGGATACTGGACCTCCGAACTGAGTGGAGCGCCGCCGCTCCTCGAACTGCCGGCAGATCGACCGCGGCCGCCCGTGCTCACGCATCGCGGGCGCAGCACCAGTGCCCGCATCGCGGGCCCGGTCGTCACAAGCCTTAAGACGCTGGCGGCAGCCACTGATTCCACGCTGTTCATGACGCTGGTCGCAGCCTGGACAGCAGTGCTGCATCGCTATTCCGGACAGAATGATATCCTCGTCGGCGTTCCGCTTGCCAATCGCGAACTCCCCGAACTGGAGCATGTGATCGGCTGCTTCGTGAACAATGTGGTGCTGCGCGGTCGCTGCGGCGACAATCCACGCTTCGTTGATTTTCTGGCGCAGACGCGAGCGACGATGTTCCGGGCATTCGATCACCGTGATGTGCCATTCGATGGTGTGGTCGAGGCGTTGCGGCCGGAGCGCAGTGCGAGCTTCGCCCCCGTGTTTCAGGTGTTGTTCACGATGCAGACGTATCCCGTGACCGTGCGTCCTGCGGCGGGACTTGATGTGCGAGTCTTCGAGTTTGAGGATACCGGGCTCAGTGCGGCGCGATTCGACCTGACCGTCGAGATCGAGGAGGCGCCGGACGGACTGTACGTCGTCTACGAGTATGCATCCGACCTGTTCGACGAGGTCACCATCGCACGGCTGCATTCGCACTACGAGCAGATGCTGCTGCAGGTGACGCAGGATGCGGCGCAGCGGATTGACGAGATTCCGCTGCTCACGGACGCGGATGAACGCACGGTACTGGATGACGTCAACGACACCGCAGTGGCATCCGCGCCGAATGCGACGCTCCACGAGCTGATATCGAGTCAGGTGCGACTCCGCCACGACCATGTGGCGATCCATGCGGCTGACGCCATCCTCACCTACGCGGAGCTTGAACGACAGTCGGACCAACTGGCTCAGCGACTCCGCCTGGGCGGGGTCACCAACGGTGATCTGGTCGGCATCTGTCTTGATCGATGCGCGGCGCTGCCGATGGCGCTCCTCGCAGTGCTGAAGGCCGGAGCGGCGTACGTACCCGTGGACCCTGCACACCCGACGGCGAGAGTGGCCTATACGCTGGCCGATGCTGGTGTCGCCTGTGTCATCACGGACACAGAGCTGGCGCACGTCGTTGATGGCCTGGCACCACTGGTGGTCATCGATGCGGCCGCATTGGACTTGGACCACGCGTCGATACCCATGCCTGCCAGCACGGTCGGACGCGACGATCTGGCGTATGTCATGTACACCTCGGGATCCACCGGTCGGCCGAAGGGGGTTGAGGTCACGCACGGTAACGTGCTCAACTTCTTACGAGCAATGGCGGACGAGCCGGGATTTCGTCCGGACGATACGCTCCTCGCCGTCACCACACCGTCATTCGATATCGCGGGCCTCGAACTCTTCCTTCCACTCGCCTGTGGTGGCACTACCGTCATCGTTCCGCGTGAGGACACGATCGATGGTGCACGGCTTGCGCAGCATCTGGTGCAGCACAACGTCACCGTGATGCAGGCGACGCCTGCCACATGGCGACTGATGATCGCGGCTGGCTGGCAGGGAAAAGCGGATCTGCGCGCGCTCTGCGGGGGTGAAGCGCTGCCGCGGGAGCTGGCGCGCGCGCTGATGCCGCTGGTTGGCGAACTCTGGAACATGTACGGTCCCACCGAGACCACCATCTGGTCGACGGTCCATCGCGTGACCGATGTTTCCCAGGAGATCGCGATCGGGCGCCCGATCGCCAACACGTCGGTTTTCGTTGTTGATGCCCATGGAAAGCCTTCGCCGCAGGGCGTCGCCGGCGAGTTGTGGATTGCGGGCCAGGGGGTGGCACGCGGGTATCGCGGGCGTCCGGAGTTGACCGCGGAAAAATTTGTCGCGCTTTCCCTCCCCGGCGGGCGAGGGACGGTGCGAGCGTATCGCACAGGCGACGTCGTACGACTCCGGAATGACCGGACTCTCGAGTTCGTGGGCCGACGGGATCAGCAGGTGAAGCTTCGCGGCTATCGGATCGAGCTTGGAGAAATCGAAACGGTGCTCTCCGAGCAGTCCGCAGTGGAGCAGGCCGTGGTCATCGTGCGAGAGGACTCGCCGGGCGACCAGCGATTGGTGGCCTATGTGGTTCCTGCGTCTGCGGCACCGATGGATGCGACGGAACTCCGTCGTGTGCTGCGGTTGCGCCTCCCGCAGTACATGGTTCCGAACCTCTTCGTCGAACTGTCCGAACTGCCGCTGACTCCCAACGGCAAGGTCGATCGCAAATCGCTTCCGTCACCGCTATCGGCGCACAGTTCGCCGTTGGCCGTCGCGCCAGGTGCGGCCCTCGCCGACAGCACGCTGCCCACGGCTGCAGCGACCCGTCCGCTGACAGACAGCGAATCGAGCCACGCGCCCCGACACCTGACACCGGCCCTCGACGACTGGTTTTATGTGCCGTCCTGGGCCCGGCATGTCGCTCCGCTGCGGGTGCCTATCCCGGACGCGAGAACCTGGCTGGTCTTCGGCACCGGTGATGCACTCAGCAGTGCCACAGCAGCGCTACTCCGAAGCACAGGGGCTCGTGTCCTCAGCGTGCTGCCTGGCCCGTCGTTCACGCGGCTGGATGCCTTCACCTTTGCCCTTCGACCGGCGTCCAATGCGGATCACGAACTGCTGCTGGCTGCCCTCGTCGATGAGACGCTCGCCGGCGTCATCCACTGCTGGTTTGCCACCGACGACGGCGTCGCGGAGACGAACCACGCCGTCGTGCATACCCTGATGGCCCTTGGACGTGCACTGGGCGCAACTGCGTCCGCCACTCCAGTACAACTGCTCGTCGTTACGAGCGGGGCGCAGCGTGTCCTCGATGAGCCGGTGCGATATCCAGAACGTGCAATGGCCCTTGGTCCGGTGCTCTCGCTGCCGAGGGAACACCCGTGGGTGGCGGCGACCTGGTTTGATCTTGATGCAGCGGAAGCGGCGTCAGACATGGAGCGTGCTGCGACCGCTGTCGTCGCCGTGGCATGCAGCGACGGTGTGGAGCAGGTGGTCGCCAGACGGCACCGGAATACATGGGTCAGGCGGTTCGCAGCCATCAGGATCGCCGCGCCCGCGCGGATGGTACCGCTCACCGATCGCGGCCTCTATCTCGTCACCGACGCATTTGGACCTGTCGGCTCGGCGTGCGCACTATGGCTCGCGGGACGTGTTCAGGCCCGGCTGTTGCTGACCGGCGCGTCGGCACTTCCACCGCGTACCGCGTGGAACGACTGGACGGCGCGTCACGGAAGTCACGACGCGGTAACTCGGCAGATCCTGTTGCTGCAGCGGCTGGAAGCCCTCGGCAGCGAGGTGATACTCACCCACGCTGATCTCACGGATCAGGATGCAATGCGGGCGGCGATTGCCGACGCCGAAGGGCGCGGGCGCGCGCTCAGAGGCATCGTCCACTCTGCCGCCATCACAGCGCCGCTCCCCATCGCACTGTCCGCGCCCCGCGCGATTGATGCTGCGTTGTCACCACGGGTGGCTGGAACGCTGGTGCTGGCAGAGGTCGTCGGTGACCGTCCCCTCGACTTCGCCCTGCTCTGCAGCGCGACTGAGACAGTCATGGGTGCGCCTGGTGATGCCCTGCGCTGCGCAGGGCACGCCTTCGTCGAAGCCTTCGCCGCGTCGTCGGCCTGTCCGGTGAGCTGGAACGCGGTCGCGGTCGCCTGGGACGAGTGCCATGATGGTGGTGTCTCCATCGCATCAGCCCACCGTCAGGCTGGCGACAACCCTGTCGACTGGATCGATGAAATCTCCATAGCTGATGTGCTTGAACGGGCGTTCGCCGCCAGAATCTCGATGCTGGCGGTGTCACCGGCTGATCTCGAGCAGTCGATGCTGCGCCGTCGCCGCGCCGACCGCGGGGGAACGGACACCGCGACCGCCGCTGCTGCGAGTCCCACGGCCGCGATCGCGGTAGAACCGCCGCGCGAGCCCGCGACTCTGGTGGGGGGCGCCAGCGCCGGTCTCACGCCGGCGAGTATCGAGGCGGCGCTGGCCACGATCTGGCGCGAGTTGCTTGGCGTGAGCAGCGTGAACCCCGCCGACAATTTCTTTGATCGCGGCGGGCATTCTCTGATGGCGGCGCGCGTTCTGGCTCGGATTCAGTCGGTGTTCGGTGTGCGATTGCCGCTGCGTGCACTGTTTGACGCCCCGACCCTGGCACAGATGGTGGCGCTGATCAGCGCGGATCCAGGCGCTGGACGCCGGGAGATCGAGCTGTGAGCCAGGTGGCGGAGGAGCTACTGGCTCGACTGCGCGCACGCGATGTGCAGCTCCGCGTCGAAGCGGGCCGATTACGCGTCAACGCGCCTGCGCACGTGTTGACGCCAGAGCTCGAGGCAGAGCTCCGGGCCAGCAAAGAAGCGCTGCTCGAATTGCTCGAGCCCGCGTCGGCACCACCACAGGCGACGGTGCCGATGTCGGCCACCATCCCGCGCGCGACGTCGCCCTTGCCGCTCTCGTTCGTGCAGCAAGGGATCTGGCTTCACGGCCAGCTGGAGCGGGCGAACACCGCCTACAATCTCGCGATGCTCTCGCCCGTGCGGCGTGACATCGCGAACCTGACGCTGCTGGTCGATGCAATCGGCGACGTCATCGGCGTGCATGAAATTCTCCGTTCTCGATATGTGGTGCGAGAGACGGCGCCGGTGGTGGAGCTCGGTGCCGCCGCCGCAACGCCGATCGTCACGGTTGACCTGCGCGAGCTGCCGGCCACCGCGCAGCAGTCGACGCTGGAGGCCGCGGCCGAAACGGCCGCACGGGCTCCATTCGATCTGGCCATCGAGGCGCCGGTTCGCTTCACGGTGTTTCAGGTCGACGCGAATGCGTATGTGATCCTCACCGCCGTGCACCATATCGCGGCCGACGCCTGGTCACTTGGCATCCTCGACACGGCGATCGTGCACGCGGTAGCGGCGCGTACGCGCGGGGGGCGCCTCGCGGCGCCGCGACTGCAGTATGCCGATTATGCGCAGTGGCAACGCACCATCATCGATGGCCCCGAGGCGACTGCGAGTCTCGACTACTGGGTTGCGCGGCTTGCCGGACTGCCCAAGTCGAGCACGTTCGTCCCCGATCGGTCGCGGTCGCCGGCGTCGCCGGCTCATGGCGCGTCATGGAGTTTCGTGCTGCCCGCGGCCCTCTTCGATCGCCTCCGTACCATGGTACGCTCGCTGAACGGGACGGTCTACATGGCGCTGGTGGCCACCGTCGCTGCAGTGCTGGCGCGTCACACGGGGCAGACTGATCTGGCCATCGGCAGTCCGTTCGGCATCCGTGAAACGATGGAACTCGAAGAGATGCTTGGCCCCGTGCTGAATGCACTCGTCCTGCGTCTCGATCTGAGCGACGATCCATCCTTCGCAACGCTGTTCGCCCGGGCGCGGGATGCCGTGCTGGATGCCCATGAGCATCGGAATGTGCCGTTCGATCGCCTGTTGCAGTCGCTGCATCCGACCCGGACCGCCGGCCAGTCACCGTTGTTTCAGATTGCCGCCATCCTGCACAACGTGCCAGCCGACGGTGAGACGCGGGTGTTCAGCGGAGGTACTGTGTACGACGTGACTCTCAATGCGCATGAAGAGAACGGCGCGCTGCATTGCGGCATCGAGTATCGGTCGGATCTGTTCGACGAATCCACGATTCGCCGGATCGCCCGTCATCTGGAAGTATTGCTCACGGCCGCACTGCGCGCTCCGAACGCTCCGCTGTCCACGCTCGATATGCTTCCGCCTGAGGAGGTGGCCGAGCTGCTGGCGTTCAATCCACCACCTGTGGCGCTGGACATTCGCACGGTCGTCGAACAGTTCGAGACCGTGGCCGCCACGGATCCCGATCGTATCGCGGTCATCGCCGGCGACGAATCGCTGACCTATCGCGCCCTTGCACTGCAGTCCGCGCGCGTTGTCGCCGCTCTGACTGCAGCCGGGGTCACACGAGGATCCACGGTCGGGCTCCTGACGCACCGCTCGCCGGACATGCTGGTCGCCCTGCTGGGCATCCTGCGCGCCGGTGCCGCCTGCGTGCCGATCGGGAGCGACTGTCCGGCGGAGCGAGTTTCCTTCATGCTGCGTGATGCCGGCTGTGTGCAATTGCTGGCGACGCGCGCTGCACTGGCTATGACGCAGTATTCCAGCCAGCCGCTGACGCCGCTGCTCATCGACTCGATCCTCGAAGGCGAGGCAGCGGCGGTCGCCGAGGCCGGCGCGGGCGATCGGCCCTCCTCCTCGGACCTCGCGTATGTGATGTACACGCCGGGACCAGCCGGCACGCCGATCGGTGTTGAAGTCCCGCACTCGTGCCTGAGCAATTTGGTGGGAGCGATGCGGTACGCATCGGTGGTAAACAAGGATGATGCCGTGCTCGCGGCGACGCCGCTCTCGTCTGATCGCTCCATGGTCGAAACCCTGTTGCCGCTCGTGACCGGAGCACGCATCATCGTCGCATCATCCGACGACCTTACCGACCAGGCCCGGATGGCGGCACTCATCCGGCGCACGTTGCCGACGGTGATGCAGCTCACGTCGTCTGCCTGGCGCGCACTGCTGGAGTCGGGGTGGGAAGGTGGCGCCTCGGTCGTCGCAATCGCTGGCGGCGAGCCGCTGACGGGCGAGCTCGCCAGACGCCTTCGTGCGAAGGTCGGTACGGTGTGCAATGCCGATGGCCCCACCGAAACGACGGGGTACGCATCGATGTCCAGCGATGTGCCTGCAGATGGCTCCGTCAGTGTGGGTCGCCCCCTCGCCAACACCTCCTTCTACGTGCTCGACGCGCATGGACGAGTCGCACCGACCGGAGGGATTGGTGAGGTGCACGTTGGCGGTGCGGGCGTGGCTCGCGGGTACCACAACCGCGACGCGCTCACGTTCCAACGCTTCACTCTCGACCCGTTTGCGTCGACCGCGGGCGCACGGATGTATCGGACCGGCGATCTCGGCCGCTGGCGTGCCGACGGCGAGCTCGAGTTCCTCGGTCGTCGTGACAGACAGCTCACGTTCCGTGGCCACCGCATCGAACCCGGGGAGGTCGAGTCGGCGCTCGCATCGCACGCGGCCGTCCACGCGACGGTCGTTGGCGTGCGCGAATGGGCGGAGGGTGATCCGCGTCTGGTGGCGTGGGTCGTGTTGCGAAACACGATGACCAGCACGGGCACCGAACTTCGGCGTCACTTGCGCATAAGTCTGCCCGAGTACATGGTGCCATCGATGGTGTCGTTTCTCGAAGCCTTTCCGCGAACCGTCCAAGGCGAGATCGACCGGGCTCTGTTGCCGGATCCCTTCGCTGTTGGGCGGGCTGTTCCGGTGGCGGATCCGCCACGGACACGGACGGAAGTGATGATCGCTGGAGTGTGGCAGCGCCTCCTCGGCGTGGCTCCCGCGTCGTGCGCGGAGATGTTCTTTGAACTGGGCGGTTACTCCTTGCTGGCAATGCGCGCCGCGCACGAAATCAGCGATCAGACGGGTACGCAGGTGGATCCACGGACCTTGTTCTTCCGAAACCTTGGCGACATCGCGGCGGCGTGCGATGCAGCAGCGGGCATCGCGGCTCGAGTGCGTCCGTGATTCAACTCTTCTTCGGTGCCGGGGACCGTCAGCTGTTTGGAATCTACCGGACGCCATCACCGTCGGTTGCACCGCGCGGTGCCGCGCTGCTCTGTCCGCCGTGGGGACAGGAATATCTGGTATCGCATAGATTTTATGTGCACCTCGCCAACCGCCTGCGTGAGTCTGGCTACCACGTTCTCCGCTTCGACTACTTCGGTACGGGCGACTCCGCTGGCGACCGGCGCGATGGCGACGTCGATTCGTGGCACCAGGATGCCGCCACGGCGCTGGAGGAGCTGCGCGACATGTCAGGGATGTCGCAAGTCGCCGTCTTCGGTATTCGTCTCGGTGCCTGCGTTGCGTGGCGCCTGGCGTCAACGCGGCCTGACGTGCATACGGCCGTGCTCTGGGACCCGATCGTCTCCGGAGCCGGGTACGTCAAGGATCTCGTGGAGACCCAACAGACCATTGATCGCGCGTCGCTGATGGAGCCGCTGCTGCGCCGGAGCGGCCCGGAGGTGCTTCAGCTGCTGGGCTTTCCGATGAGCAAGGCGCTGCGCACGTCCATCGAGCGGATTCGACTCGATGAATTCCGGAAACACTCGGCGGCGCAGGTCAAATTGTTCTTCTCCCTCGCGGGTCCGGATGGGCCTGCGCTGCAGGCCGCCCTGCTCGCTGGCGGCACGGCCACGTTACTCGAGACATCGCGCGGCGAGACTCCGTGGCGCGAGGATGAGTACACCGGTCCGGGGAGTGTGTCGTTGCCCGTTCTCGAGCGAATGATCGAGATGATTTCGTGAGTCACGTGGCATTTCGCGAGCGTGCCCTCCGGTTCGGACCCGACGACCGGCTGACGGGCATTCTGACCCTGCCCGAAACTGGACTGCCGGGTGCGCCGCATCTCGTCCTGGTGAGTGCGGGGATCGTACATCGCGTCGGACCGGATCGACTCTATGTGGACCTGGCACGCGCTGTTGCCGCGATGGGATATCCGGTCCTCCGCTTTGACCTCTCAGGGCTCGGCTACTCGCAGCCCGCCACTGGCACGCTGCCGTTGGACGAGCTCGTGCTCGCCGACATCGATGCTGCCTGCACGATGCTCGCGAAGTCGTACCAGGCGAACTCGTTCATCATGTGTGGCCTCTGCTCCGGCGCGAACTTCTCGATTGCGGCGGCGTTGCATGACCCGCGGATCACTGGCCTGATTCTGATCGACCCAACCGTCGCTCGCACCCGGAAAGGATCACTGATTCATCTCCTGCGACGGCTGACGCACCAGAAAACCCTGATTGATCTCCTGTTGCTCCGGCATCCCATCCTCCATCGGCCGATCGATGTTGGCCGCAGCAGTGAGGTGGTGGAGGCGGGATCGGATCTGGTCGGGGGTCGAGCCCTGCTCGAAATTCCGAAAGAGTTGCGACGCAGGTTCTCCATCTCGATCCGGAAGCTCATCGATCAAAACACGCGACTCATGATGGTGTTCACCGGCGGCGTCAATCATGTCTACAACTATCGCAATCAGATCTCCGATCTGCTGCCGGAAATCGATTTCCATGGGCGGCTGCAGGTCGAATACATGCCGAACACTGACCATACGGTGAGCGATGTGCCGAATCGGGAACGACTCATTCGCGCCGTCGGCGATTGGTTGAACCGTGCGAGCGCCCCGCCGTCGACGGGCCATCCCCTGGGTTCGACCGCCGCCGATCCAGCGCGACGAGAACTCCTGCTGTGAGCGCGCGGCGAGTACCTCCGGCGGTGATGCCTCCCGGCGCGCCGTCGTCTGTGGGATGAGCGCAAGCGACGGGGTTGCGCTGACGCTGCTCGCACTCCCGACCGTCGCCGCCGATAGCGATACCGCGCTGCTGAGTGACTCAGAGCTGGTTCGTGCCGCGCGCTTCGCCTTCGAACGCGATCGCAGCGCCTTCATCACCACGCGGGCGGCGCTGCGTCGCCTGCTGGGCGCCGAGTGCGCTGTGGAGCCGGAGGCGCTCGAACTCGCGAAGGATTCCTTCGGTCGACCCTACCTCGCTGGCGCGGCGCGGACCGCCGTGCCCGACCTGGACTTCAATGTGACGCATTCCGGGGGCCGCGCCGCCATCGCGCTCTCGCGCATTGGCAGAATTGGCATTGACCTCGAGTCGCACGATCGTCTGCATTCCCTGCGCGAGCTGGAGCCCATGGTCATGGGTTCGCGCGAACGACTGATGCTCGCGTCCCTCAGCGGCGACGAACACGCACGCGCGTTCCTTGGCTGCTGGACCAGAAAGGAGGCGATCGTCAAGGCAATCGGGGTGGGGATCAGATACCCCCTCCCGACGATCGACATTCCGACGGTGCCGCAGGGCGAAGCGGTCGAATTCCATTCGGAAGACGGACAGGTCTGGTCGGTGGCGACCGTCACTCTCGACCCTGGTGTCACCCTGTCAATCGCCCTTTCGTCACAGAGGAGTACAAGCGCAAGCGAGGCGTTGCACCGTGCGGCCGCGATGTCGCCATAAAGGGGTTGCTGCCGCCGCTCCTGCCCCGTGCCTGGAGCACACGACTGAACGGGCAGATGCTGTCGATTCTCGGCGGCCGTTCCCGCACTGGATCATCCGGCGGCAAATCTTGCGCTCAGCGGCAACGAGGGCACCCGTGAAGAGTTGGTGCTCGTCCGTAACGGTACGCAGACCTCGTGTAGTGTCGCCGCCCTGAGCTTGCTGCGCACATCGAGCCACATTCGCAGATGAGGCCCGACGCCCCAGCGACATTTCAGCACAAACACGATCGACGCCAGATCAATCACGTATCGGCGCGTTTCCGTCGACGTATAATCACCGCCAGACCGGCCAGACCACCCGCCAGCAGGGCCATCGAGGCGGGTTCCGGTACCACATTCAGCTGACCGCGAACCTCGCCTGCCGGAAAGGTCGAGCTGTGCACGTTGAAATACATGTTACCGGCCAGCAGCGCCGCGACCTGTACGTCGGTGACGTTGAACACGGCATTCGTCAGCACGCCGCTGGTGCCTCCAGCGCCGAGCACGACCTGCGACCCGAAATCAAACCGCACCGGGCCGCTGACGCCGAAGGGCGCCTCATGGATGTGCCCGACAGTGAACGGGGCCAGCAACCCGCTGAAAGTGAGGTTGAGGGTGATCTGCGTGCGCGCGGCGTTCAAGACGACTGTGCCGTTGCCGAACGCAGACGTCACGCTCGGTGTCGGCGCTTCCTGCGCGCCGTTGAGAAACGCGATCAGCGTGGTTTGCGCATGAGCGACACCCGCCGATACGATCATCGCGGCGCCGATGGCCGCGGTTTGGCGGAGAGACTTCCTGAGCATCATGGTGCGGTTCCAGATGGGGGTAGGTGTAGGCGCGTTCGATAATGAGTGGCGGCATCGCGAAGACGAGCCTCCGATCAGCAGACGGCATGGTGCTGTCTCTTATACACATCTCCGAGCCCACGAGACTAAGGCGAATCTCGTATGCCGTCTTCTGCTTGAAA
>ENA-ORBV01005546-ORBV01005546.1-microbial-mat-metagenome-genome-assembly--contig:-NODE-5546-length-23117-cov-5.415842_pt1 | contig 23117 bp, 17 predicted proteins | sample MGYA00237777_ERZ505514 | MGnify/ENA primary metagenome ERZ505514 (study PRJEB26160, sample SAMN06269048) | microbial mat metagenome | isolation source: Oligotrophic lake microbial mat | place... | reverse complement strand
TATAAGAGACAGCCTCAGACTCTGCGGTCGAGACCTTTTCAATCGCACCGGTGATGCGCACCTGGCGCTCGAGTTCGCGCCAGAACATCAGCAGGCACGCCCGTGGATGCGCGGCGAGGTCGCGGCCCTTGGCGCTGGCGTAGTTCGTAAAGAACACGAAGCCGGTCTCGTCGAAGCCTTTGAGCAAGACGGTACGGGCCGCCGGATCGCCGGCCGGGGACACGGTGGCCAGCGCCATCGCGTTGACGTCCAGCAGTTCCGCGCTCACGGCTTCGTCGAACCAGGTCGTGAACTGGCGGATTGGATCCGCCTCAGCCTGTTCTTCACTCAGCGCGCGGCTGGCATATTCGCGTCTCAAATCGGCGATGGCACTCATGATGGCGGTTTCCCCTGATTCAGAATCTCCACCCAGATGCCGAGGAAGCGCGGGTCCGTCGACGCTGGATCGAGCGTGCGTGGTGAGAAGCCGTTGTCGGTGGTGATGGTCAGCGGAATCACGCCGCCGGCGACTACCGGCAGCTCCACTTCGACCGCCTCTCCCGGCACCAACGCCAGGTCGCGCTGCCATCCAAACGTGGTGATGGTGGCATTGTTCGCCTGACCGCCGCCATGGATGCGCAGTACCACCGGCGCCGTCCGCTCTGGCGGCACGGCGACGGTCACCTCGGCGGATCGCCGGCCGATGGTCCAGAAGCCGTTTGGCTCCGGGTACATCTGCTCGTTATGAAAGTAGAACATCACGTTCTGGTAGGTCGCGGCCGACAGCACTTCGCCTAGCCGTGGCCGCGCGCCGACGTCAACCACCGCGGTCGGCGTAATGGTGATGGAGGCAATGGCGCGCTCCATCTCGAGCGGTCCGCGGAAGCCGACGAAGCCGGCGTCGAGCGCCAGCCACAGGCTGGTGTGCCAGGTCTCGCCGGCCGTGGGCTGCAGCGTCCAGGTCTGCAGCGGCGGTCCGACCCGGCCCACTTGCAGCGAGAAGGGTGTGGGTTGCGCTGGGACGTGATCGTTGAACCTGACCGCGATGCCGTAGGTGCCGGCCGGCAACGAGAAGCGCCCGTTGTGAAGGACGCGGATGGGTTGCGAATCCACGCGTTGCGCCGGTTTCACGCTCAGCCGCACTTCAGGCAACACGACCGCGGCGTTACCTTTGCGCAGCGGGTCGTAGATGATCGCGGCCGGCCGGACGCGGGCGTCGAAGCCGTCAAGCGTGGTCAGCCGTGAACGCGCGCCGAGGTCGACGCGCGGCATCGGGCCACCGCTCGGCAGCCACGGCAGCGTCGCCGAGATGACCAGCAGCGCCGCCCCCGTCGTCGTCGCCGCGATCAACGCCGCCAGGCCTGGCTTGCTGGTCTGCTGCCGCGACAGGAACCAGCCGGCGCCGCCGGCCACGGCCAGCCACCACAAGGTGTGCAGCCAGGCGATCGCCGCCTCGTGCAGGATGAACGTGGGCGCCAGCGTCCACAGTTCCCAACGCGGCGACCAGTACTCGAGCAGCGATGAGGTGCCATCGCGGCCGTTGTTGATCAGGAGGCCGTCCTGCGCCACTGCGAGTGTGATGGCAATCCCGACGCTGATCCACAGCAGCAGGTGCTGGCCCGCGCGCCGCGCCGAACCGACCGGCGCCGATCGGAACGCAGTCGCAATCGGCACCGCGAGCAGCAGCAGGCCCGAGGCCAGGGGCCGCGCCGGCGCCGACGTACCGCCCCACCAAATGCGGAAGGCGCCCACGGTGGCCACGAGGGCCGCAAACACCAGCGTGATCTCAATCGCCAGCCGCCTCGACTCGCCGCCCGCGCGCCACATTTGATACAAGCCGGTGGCGGCCAACACGTAGACGGGGGCGAATGCCAGCAGCCCGTACTCCTGATCGAAGAACAGACCCGGCGCGCCGAACACCAAGTACAGAGGCGAGGTCTGGACCAGCGCGCCATACGGCGCCATCGGCAGCGGGATGCCCCAGATGGCATAGAAGAACGCGAACCAGCCGACCAGTGACAGCGCGTAGGGGGATGCCACCGCCCACAGGCGAGGGTCCGACAGTGTTCGCGGCCATCGCTTCAGGAAGGAATCTGAGCCCGCCGGAATCAAGCGGAACACGGCCACCATCACGAGGGCCGCAGACATCGGCGCGTATTTGGTGCTCAGCCACGGCAGCACAGCGCAGGCGAGGCCCACTCCGAGCCAGCGGGCCGTGCCCGTGTTCGCCGGATTGCTGCGCACCGTCGTGACGAGCGCGATCATCACCGCGAGCGCCGCGACGATCTCCGGATATACGGTGAAGGTATTGAACAAGAATGGCGCCGAGCACGCGATCGCCGCCCACGCGAAGGTGGCGGCACCGGCCGTGTTGACCGTGCTCATGGTCCATCGCCACGCGATGGCGGCCGCCGCCGCGCCCATCAGGATCAGCAGCCACACCACCGCCTGGTAGCCGCCGGCGCCATAAACCGGCGCCAGCAGTACGGCGAGGCCGACCGGATGAATGGAGTAGATCTCCCGATCGGCGCCGCGCGTCAGGTAGTGCGGCTCCAACTCGCGGTGAAAGTATTCGAAGTAGTCGCCGCGCGTGTGGTTGTTCTCGATCTTCAGGTCGCCGTCGCGCCACAGGCTCTGCGCGATCACCAGGTAGTGCGGCTCATCGCCCGACGGGAACAGCGGCGTGCCGGTGAGGAGCGCGCCAGCCAGTCCGGCCAGCGACGCGGTGGCGATGAAGATGGCTGCTGTCACGCGCCACAAGGCCCAGCGCTCGAGCCAGCGCAACGTGATCAAGCGGCTCTGCCACAGGGTCCACGCCTGCAGCCCCGCCACACTCAGCCAGACCACCGCCCCGAGCGGCCCGGCCAGTGCCTGAAACACCGGCCAGCGGTCAGGGACCAAGGGCAGGAACGGCACCACGAGAATCGCCAGTGCCATCAGCGGCAAGACCAGCTCGCTCAGGCGAGGACGGCGATTGGTGGTCGTGCCTCGCGGCGCGTTGAGGTGATCGATGCCGATCAGCACCAGTGCCGCCAGGCAGGTAAACCCGAGCAACGCCTGCCACGGCGGCAGCATGGCGAATCGCACCACGCCGTCCGGCGTCACGGTTTGATCGAGCACGCCACGGGTGACGTAGAGCGCGGCGCCGGTGACCGCACAGGCGATCGCGGGCCACAGAAAGGCAAAGCTCGACATCTGTCAGTGATTCTACATAGGATTCCGGCATGAGAATGTGCATGAAACAGACTGTGGTCATCGTGGGCGTGGCCGGCCTGCTGGGCGCCTGCCAGGCGGCCACGCCCACGACTCCGGTACCGGCGTCGGCCGCGCCGGCGGCTTTCGACGTCCTCATCACCGGGGGCCGCATTATCGACGGCACCGGCGCGCCGTGGTATCGCGGCGACGTCGGCATCACGGGCGATCGCATCACGGCGATCGGTCAACTGGCGGGACGCGACGCGGCGACGCGCATCGACGCCACCAATCTGGTGGTGGCCCCCGGCTTCATCGACATGCTCGGCCAGTCGGAGTTCAACGTACTGGTGGATGGCCGCGCCGCCAGCAAGATCACGCAGGGCATCACCACCGAGATCACCGGCGAGGGCTCGTCGATTGCGCCGGTCAACGATCGCCTGGCCGCTTCGGTCAAAGCGCAATACGACCGCTTCAAGGTGGTGCTCGACTTTCGGACACTGGGCGAGTACTTCGCGCGACTCGAGCAGCAGCGCCCCGCCATCAACGTCGGCACGTTTGTCGGCGCCGGTGGTCTGCGCGCCTATTCGGTAGGCGACAGCCAGCGCGAGGCCTCACCGGCGGAGATGGCCGAGATGCAGCAGCTGGTGGAGAACGCGATGGTCGACGGTGCGCTTGGCGTCAGCACGTCGCTGCAGTATGTTCCCGGCCGTTTCGCGTCGACCGACGAACTCGTCGCGCTGGCGAAGGTGGCCCGCAAGCACGGCGGCATCTACATCTCGCACCAGCGGTCAGAGTCAGGACAGATCATCCCGTCGCTCGACGAAGTCTTTGCCGTCGCCGAACGCGCCAACATTCCCGCCGAAGTGTGGCACCTCAAGACCGCCTACAAGGCGAACTGGGGCCGCATGCCAGAAGTGCTGAAGCACTTCGAGGCGGCCCGCGCGCGTGGCCTCGACGTGACGGCCAATATGTATCCCTACGACCGCGCGTCGAACGGTCTCGACGCCTGCCTGCCGCTGTGGGTCCGCGAGGGTGGCCTCGACAAGATGCTGTCGCGCCTGCAAGATCCGGCGCTGCGCGAGCGCATCAAGCGCGACATGGATGATGCGGCGGCCCGGGATTGGGAGAACCAGTGGTACGGCTCGGGTGGCGGCGCTGGCGTCATGGTCTCGACCGTGCTGGACCCATCGTTGCGTCAGTGGGAAGGAAAGAACCTGGTCGAGATCGGCAAGGCGATGGGCAAGGATCCGCGCGACGCCGCCATGGACCTCGTGATTGCCGACCGCGCGGAAACCTCGGTCATCATCTCGATCATGCGCGAAGACGATGTGCGGCTGGCGCTGGCGAATCCGATGATCTCGATCGGCACCGATTCTGGCGCCCGGGCTGAGGATGGTCCGTTCTCGGAATCGAAGTCGCATCCGCGCGCCTGGGGGTCGTTCCCGCGCGTGCTGGGGAAGTATGTTCGCGACGAGCAGCTGATCACGCTGGAAGATGCGGTCCGCCGCTTCACCTCGCGCCCGGCCGCGCGGGTGGGCATTGCCGATCGCGGACTGCTGAAGCCCGGCATGAAGGCCGACGTGACGATTTTCGATCCGGCAACGATCGCTGACGTCTCGACGTTTGTCGACCCGACGCACTACTCGGTCGGGATTCCGCATGTGCTGGTCAACGGCAAGGCGGTGGTCGCCAACGGCAAGATCACGTCGGCGCGACCGGGCCAGCCTGTCCGTGGACCTGGCTACAAGGCGCGCTGAACCGTCACCCAGTGAAGACGCGTCTCATCCACGGTGCGTCTGATGGCCCCGTCAACGTTGTCGATCTCGGCGGTCTTGTCGGGCATGTCGGCCGCGCTCGACATCACCGAGGGGCATCCACGCGGCCATGCCGCGCGCACCTGTCTGATTGCCATGCGCATTGGCGACGCACTCCGGCTGTCACCCGATGAATCCTCCGATCTGTAGCTACGCGGCGTTGTTGAAGGACGCTGGCTGTTCGGCCAACGCCGAGCGCGTCTGCCAGATGTTCGGCGGGCCCGACGAACACGAAACCAAGCGCGCGGTCTGGCTGCGCGACTGGCGCAAGCTCGATCAAAAGGTGCGTTACGCGCTGGAGTGGGTCGAGCCCGAGAGCGATTTTCGCGCGCGCGTACGGCAGTTTCTCCGCCTCGCCGCGATTGGCCCGAAGGCTGAGCGCGAGCTGTTCGAGATACGTTGCGCGCGCAGTGCCGCCATTGCCCGCGCGCTGGGCATGTCGGAAGCCACCGCCCAGGCCGTCCATCTGATGGACGAACACTGGGATGGTGGCGGCCATCCGCAAGGCTTGAGCGACGACCAGATTCCGATGGCCGCGCGCATCATCGGCCTGGCGCAGGTGGTCGAAATCTTCTGGGGTGTCGCCGGTCCCGAGCGCGCGCTGGAGATGACGAGGCAGCGGCGCGGCCGGTGGTTTGATCCGGAATTGGTGGATTGCCTGCGCGCCATCTCGAGTCCGGCGTTATGGGCGTCGCTCGAATCAGCGGACTTGAACGCCACCGTCGCGGCCGCCGAACCGGCGGAGCGCGCCATCGACGCCACTGACGAGCGGCTCGATCAGATCGCCACCGCGTTCGCCTGGGTCATTGATGCCAAATCGAGTTTCACGTTCGAGCATTCGGAGCGCGTGTCGGCGATCGCGATTGCCATCGCCCGGCAACTGGAGTTCAGCGAGCGCGCGCAAACGCGCCTGCGCCGCGCCGCGTTGCTGCACGACATTGGCAAGCCCGCCGTGCCCAACGCCATTCTCGACAAGCCCGGCGCGCTGACGCCAGAGGAATGGGCGGTCATCAAGCAGCATCCGGCGCACACGCTCAACGTGCTGCGGCAGGTGCCGATCTTCGAGGAACTGGCAGAGGACGCGGCGAATCACCACGAGCGAATGGATGGCCGCGGCTACGTCCGTGGCCTGTCGGCCGCGCAGTTGACGCCGACCGCGCGGGTGCTGGCGGTGGCCGGCGTGGTCGACGCCTTGATGAGCGCGCGGCCCTACCGCGAAGCCATGGCGCTCGACGAAGTGCTGGCGCTGATTCGGAAAGGCCGCGGCACCGAATTCTGCGCCGATCGTGTCGACGCGCTCGGCCCCGCCCTCGGTGCGGTCGCCGCCTGACGACTGTGAAACTGCGCCGCGTGCGCCCCGTCCGCATTAGTATGGGCGGCGGAGGCTTCATGGTTCAGCTGTCGTTGCGTGCCACCCTCGCGCTCGCGATCGCCCTCGGCTCGGCGGTCAACGACCTGCACGGCCGCTCGCGCGTGCAGTAGCGCATGCGCATCGGGATTGATTTGGGCGGCACCAAGATCGAGGGGGTCGCCCTCGCCCACGACGGACGTGAACTGTCCCGGCTGCGCATCGCCGCACCGCGCGGGCACTACGACGACTCCGTGCGCGCCATCGTCGGTCTGGTCGCCGCCATCGAGCGCGAGACCCGGTCGCGCAGCACCGTCGGCATCGGGATTCCGGGCGTGGTGTCGCCGGCCACCGGCCTGATCAAGAACGCGAACTCCACCTGGTTGAACGGCCGGCCGCTGGCCGAGGACTTGGCGCGAGCGCTCGACCGTCCGGTGCGATTGGCCAACGATGCCAATTGCTTTGCGCTGTCCGAGGCGACCGATGGTGCCGGTGCCGGCGCCGCCGTGGTGTTCGGCGTGATCATCGGCACCGGCACCGGCGGCGGCGTGGTGGTGAACGGCCGCGTGCTGCACGGCGCCAACGCCATTGCCGGCGAATGGGGACACAACCCCTTGCCGGTTCCGGGCGACGACGAGCGACCGGGCCCGCCGTGCTATTGCGGGCGCCTGGGATGCATCGAAACCTTTCTGTCCGGTCCTGCCTTGAGCCGCGACTACGCCGCAGCTGGTGGTGATGCCATCACGGCCGCCGAGGTGGCCGACCGTGCCGCGGCGGGTGAGGCACTTGCGTCGGCCGCGCTCGGGCGATATGAGTCCCGCTTCGCGCGCGCGATTGCCAGCATCATCAACGTGCTGGATCCCGACGTCATCGTGTTGGGCGGTGGGCTGTCGAACATCGAGCGGCTGTACCTCAACGTGCCGGCGCTGTGGTCTCGGTTCGTCTTTTCAGATCGCGTCGGCACCCGGCTGGTCCGTGCGGTTCACGGGGATGCCAGCGGCGTGCGCGGCGCGGCGTGGCTCTGGGAGGCGTCGGCCCTGCGGCCGGAGTAGGGGGTCGCGCTGGACAGAGCGCTCATGGGGCGCGTCGCGTCGCGACGCGGGGGACGTGGTCGGCGGACGGTCTCCAGGAGCGAAGCGACCCTCACGAGCGGCGCCGCCGCGAACCCTATAGTCGCAGCGCATTTTTATATACAATCATTCGATGAAGCTTCGCATCGCATTCGTCGTTCTCGCCACCGCCTGGACGGCTGGCATCACGCAGTCCTCGTTGCGCGCGCAGGCGGCGCCGGCTGGCGCCCGCACCGTGTGGGATGGTGTTTACACCGATGCCCAGGCCGACCGCGGCGTGGTCGCCTACAAGGCCGCCTGCACCGAGTGTCATGGCGCCGACCTGACCGGTGATGGTTTCGCGCCGGCCCTGACCGGCGCCGAGTTCGCCGGCAATTGGAACGAACTGTCGGTGGGCGACCTGTTCGAGCGCATCCGCATCTCGATGCCGCCGAGCGGTCCGTCGACGGTGACGCCGGCGCAGAAGGCCGACATCATCGCTTACCTGATGAAGATCAACAAGTACCCGGCCGGCAAGACCGAGCTCGAGGGCAAGACCGAAGTGCTCAAGCTGATCAAGATCGAGATGAAGAAGTAAGAACTAACAGGAGGCCAGGAGAGCAGGAGATTAGTTTCTCTTAACCTCGTGGTCTCCGGTTACTACGGGTTCTTCCGCCACCACGGGTTCCCGAGGTTGGTGAAAGGACCCCCGTCGACCGAGATGCTGGTGGCCACGCGATACGCGAGCGGCGACAGCAGGCGCAGGGTGTTCTTCAGGCGGATGGTCTGGCCGCCCAACGTGAACGGCGCGCTCTCGTAGATCAAGTTGTAAATCCCACCCAGGTCGCCGCCCACCGGACCGGACTCCGTCCGGTGGTGTCCCCGTGAGTCGGTGATGTGTCGCGAGAGGGTCTTGTTCGCGCGCTGATACGTGATCGCTTCGCGCACGGTGAACGGGCCCGCGGGTCCCTGGCCATCGGTGACGGCCGCATACGAGCCGTCGCTGACTTTCGTGTAGGTGGTCGTGCCGGTGTAGTCACCGGCCGGGCCGAGGACCGTCTCGGGCATTGACCACTCGAACGTCCACTGGCCAACGAAGTAGGTATCGAAGTCGAGTAACGGAACCTCGTCACTCGTTTGCGTCGGGCGGCCCAGTGTCGGCATCTGGCCCTTCGGCACTTCCTGCGCGTCGAGCGTGGAAGCGGCGACCACGACGGCCAGCACGGCAAGAATCAGCGCTCGTCTCATGTGGTGTATCCTCACCGCCGGAGAGTATATGCGACGGACACTGGTCTTTTCACTCGCGACCCTCATGCTGCTCGCGTCGTCGGCCGCGCAGGCGCAGGGCGATGGCGGATACCGGCTCGTGCCCAACTGGCCGAAGCTGCCGGCCGGCGAATTCTTCGGATTGAAAGACGCGCCGCTGCCGCCGGCCGAGCGCGAGGCGCAAGCGGCCGCGCGCCGCGCGATGGGACGCACCGGCCCGGCGACGCCGAACCCCAACGGTCCAACCAGTCAACCGGGCATCTCCGGCGTGGCGATCGATGCGCAAGACCGCATCTACGTGTTCAACCGCGGCGCCAAGCCGATCATGGTGTTTGACACGGCTGGCAACCTGGTAATGGCCGGCGGTGATCAGGAGATCAACGGCAAGAAGCTCAATCCCAACTGGCAGCATTCCGGTGCGGTCGATTGGGAAGGCAACGTCTACATGATCGAGCGCGATGCCCATCGCATTGTCAAACTCAGTCCCAAGCTCGACCAGTTCCTGCTGCAACTGGGGACGACAGGCGAGAAGGGCAACGACGCCACCCACTTCGATTTGCCGTCGGGCGTCGCCGTGCTGAAGAACGGCAACATCGTGATCACCGACGGCTATGGCAACAACCGCGTCGCCATGTTCGACAAGACCGGCAAGTTCATCAAGCAGGTGGGCAAGGGCAAGGGCGGTCCCGAGGACAAGGGCAACGGCCCCGGTGAGTGGGTGCTGCCGCACAAGCTGGCGCTCGACGCGCAGGAGAACATGTACATCATCGACCGTGAGGGCCATCGCCTGCAGGTCTATGACCGGAACCTGAACTACCTGCGCGAGATCAAAGTCGAAGGCTGGAACCCGTGGGACATCGCCATCTCGCGCCAGGGCGATGAGGGCTTCGCGTTTATCGCCGACCACGCGCTGGAGCGCGTACATCAGCTGTCGCTGAAAGACGGCAAGCTGGTCGCCACGTGGGGCAAGCAGGGACTCGGCCCCGGCGAGTTCGACTGGGTCCACGGCATCGTCGTTGACTCGAAGGGCGCGGTCTATGCGGCCGACACCTACGGTCAGCGCATCCAGAAGTTCCAGAAGTAGAGAAAGTGAACCTGCTTCACTTTTACGTAATTCGTAAGAACGTCCAGTAGAGCCCGATCGCGGCAATCACCAACGAGGCTGGTATCACCACACGATGGTGGTACCAGGCTTTCGTCTTGAATGGCCACACCATTAGCATGGCGGCCGCGATGACCGTCAGCTGTCCACCTTCCACGCCGAGATTAAACGTCAGCAGCCCGGTGAGGAACTCACCGCGCGGCAGGCCCAGCTCGCGCAGGACGCCGGCGAAGCCGAGTCCGTGCAGCAGTCCGAACAGAAACACCAGCGCGAGACGCCATGGCTTGAGCTCGCGCGTCACCAGGTTCTCGAGGGCGACGTAGGCGATCGACAGCGCGATCAACGGCTCAACGAGACGTGAAGGCAGCGAGACGAGTCCGTAAATGGAGAGGCCCAGGGTGAGCGAGTGGGCGACGGTGAACGCCGTCACCTGCAGCAGCATCGTCTCGAGGCGCGGGCTGAGCAGGAAGAGGCCGAGCACGAACAGAATGTGATCGAGTCCCTTCGGCAGGATGTGCGTGTAGCCAAGCACCAGGTACTGCTGCGCGATCTGCCACCGCGTCGGACGCGGAAAGCTGCGCGTCAAGTCGATGGTGCCGCTCCAGTTCGTCCCCGTGATCCATTCGATGGTGGATGAGCCATCGACCTGGCGGATCTCGAGGGGATAGGGGTCGGCGACGATGCCGTACAGCCAGCGCAGGGTTGAGGCGCCACGCGGCATGTGCCCGGTGAGCGTGAAGGTGGCCAGCGCATCGGCCGGCGATGAGGGCGGCGGTACATAGGCCACGGATTCGACACGGACCTCATGTCCATCGACGAACAGCACAATGCGATCCGCGAAGACCTCGCCCAACTGCGCGAGGCGTGCATCCCGCTGCGCAGCAGTGGGGTTGGCAGGCACAGCACCGCCAGCGAACGTCTCGAGTCGCATCAACATCCACAGCGGATCGTTGGCGACTTCCAGCACGAATCGCTCGTTGCCCGTAAAGGTGAGCATGACCCGCGTGCGCTCGGCCTCGTGGGCGACTGGCGCGTGCGGAGCCGCCAGGATTGCCAGCAAGGCAAGCGCCAGTCGTCCTGAGCGAGATGGACTTCGCTGGCGAAGTCCGTCGAGTCGAGGGGGCACGTCGGCTATCATAGCCACCGTTATGACCTGGTCTTCGATTCTCGTGCTGTCCTTCGTGCTGGCGGGTGGGCAAATGTCTGCGGCTGCGGTCGGCGCTCAAGCGCCGGCGACGAACAAGGTGGAGATCGTCAGCGTCACCGGTTGCCTGCGCGAGCAGGGCGCCGGCAACTGGGTGCTGGTGGCGGCCACCGATCCCGTGCCGAGCGCCGCGAACCAGGCGCCCGCCGCTGAACTGCCACCGACTCCACCGGCGGGGAAGAACACCTTTCGTTTGCTCGGCGTCGGTGAGTTCAACCTGCCGCAGCACCGCGACCGCACCATGGTGATTCGCGGCCTGTTGATCAAGGCCGCGCCCACCAGCCGCATCAACATGACGTCGTCGGCTGAGGCCGTCGCGACCTGCGCCGCCGGGGCGCCTAAATAGGCTACTATTCGCCATTCGCGGTTCGCCCTTCGCTCGTCGAATGGCCAGTCGCGAATAGCGAATAGCGAACAGCGAATAGCGAGGGAGCACTATGAAACGACTGGCACTTGTCGTGATTGGCGTGGCGGCACTCACATCGTTCCGCGTCACCGCTCAAACTCCATCCGCACCCTCAGCCGGGGCACCGACGTTCGCCAAGGACGTCGCGCCGATCATGTACAAGAAATGCGCCAACTGCCACCGGCCCGGCGAGGTGGCCCCGATGACGCTGCTGTCGTACGACGATGCGCGGCCGTGGGCGAAGGCGATCAAGGCGAAGGTCGTCGCGCGCGAGATGCCGCCCTGGGGTGCCGACATGACCCAGAGCCTGCCGATGCGCAACGACGTCAGCCTGACCCAGAAAGAGGTCGACGTCATCGCCGCGTGGGTCGATGGCGGCGCCGCGCGCGGCAACACCGCCGACCTGCCGCCGGCGCCGAAGTTTGCATCTGGTTGGAGCTTTGGCGAGCGCGAGCCGGACGCGGTGCTCGAGATGCCCGTCGAATTCGACATTCCCGCCGAAGGGGAAGTCGGCGTGCAAATGTTCTATTCAAAAGTGCCGTGGACCGAAGACCGGTTCGCCGAAGTGGTCGAGTTGCACCCGAGTAATCGGTCCGTGCTGCACCATGCCGGCATCTACTTCGTCGACCTTCCCGAGGGCACCAGGATCATCAATGGGCGGATTGTGGACGAGAACGGCAAGGTGATCGGCGACCGTGGTTCGCGCGGTCTGCCCTCCAGCGACAGCGGGCTGCCCGGATCGAGCAAGCTGCTGTCGTGGGTGCCAGGCCGTGGCCTCGACATTCATCGCGCGGACGTCGGCAAGCGGATTCCGGCCGGCAAGTATGTGAGCTGGCAGATGCACTACAACCCGACCGGCACCCCGCAGAAGGACCGCACCAAGCTGGGCATCTGGTTCAACAAAGTGCCGGTGACGCACGAAGTGCTGATTCGCCAGGCTGGTGATCCGCTGGCGACCACGAAGGGCGGCTTGTCGATTTATCGCGCCGAAGGGCGCGAGACTGAATACGTCGCCGACCCCGGCAGCACGCGCCGCAGCCGCACCACGCCGAACATTCCGCCCTATGCCGAGAACTGGAAGCTGACCGGTATCACGCCGGTGACGGAGGACATCACGCTGTATGCGATGTCGCCGCACATGCACCTGCGTGGCAAGAGCCTGAAGTGGGTCGTCACCTATCCCGATGGTCGCGAGCAGACCATCCTGAACGTGCCGAAGTTCGACTTCAACTGGCAGTTCAACTACGAACTGGCAGAGCCGTTGAAAATTCCGGCCGGCAGCAAGATCACGGGGATCGGCGTCTACGACAACTCGATCCGCAACAAGTGGAATCCCGGTCCGCACCTGCCGGTGTATTGGTCCGAGCAGAGCTGGGATGAGATGTACCAGCCGTTCACGGAATACTCGGTCGACTCGCAAGACCTGACGGTGCTGAAGCCCGTGGGCAAACAGTAGCGTCTGCCTTCACGCGGACCACGGCCGACCAGTCTCTGGCCTCTCGCGTCCGACGCGCGGGAGGCCAGAATCCTGTACGGCGGCCGCCCAACCCTTCCCGCGAGCTGGTTTTCGGCACCTCCATGAGCCCTGCTTTTAGGGATGGTCTGGTTAAACCGAGATGGATGATTGGGGCCAGGCCCCCAAAATCACCATCAGTTGCCATGAATATGGCCTGAAAACAGTGATTTTGGGGGCCTGGCCCCAATCATCCATTTGCAAAACGTGGCGCGGGTCATGATCGTGACAAGTGGTGACAAGAAGCGACGCTAAGTCGTTGAAAATTCGACTTGTTAGTGTTACAACGGCCCTGTTGAAAACCGTCCTCGCAGCCGGGGACAAGGCGCACATGAAGAAACTCTTGCTTGTGGTCGTTTTGGGCATGGTGATCGGAGTTGGATTCCGCGTGTACGCGGAGTCGCAGCAGCCGGTGCCCCAGGGGGCGCAGCCTCAGCGTGCGCCGCAACCGCAGACGCCGCAGCGCGTGCCGGCCGCCTCACCGGCGCCGGCAATGGCCGCCGGCCATGCACGCGCCTCCGTTCACGAATCGCAGAACGCCCTCGTCAAGCAGTACTGCGCCAGCTGTCATAACGATCGCAACAAGAACAACGCCGCCGGATTGTCGCTGCAGAGTTTTGATGTGGCGAAGGTCGGCCATGACGCCGAGGTCGCCGAGACCGCGGAGAAGATCATCCGCAAGTTGCGCGCCGGCATGATGCCGCCGGCGGGCTCGCGTCGCCCCGAAGCCGCGGTGCTCAACGCGTTTGCGGCGTCCATGGAGACGCGTCTCGACCAGTCAGCCGCCCTCAACCCGAATCCGGGTCGTCGTCCGTTTCAGCGCTTGAACCGGGCCGAGTACGCGCGCGCCGTCGCCGGCATGTTCGACCTCGATGTCGACGTCACCGCGTTCCTGCCGCCCGATCAGATCAGCGCCGGCTTCGACAACGTCGCCGATTCGCAAAGCTTCTCGGCGACCTTGATGGAGGGCTACCTGCGCGCGGCCAGCCGCATCAGTGCGCTCGCGGTGGGTGATCCCAAGACCGGTGCGGCCGAAGCCACCTTCAAGGTGCCGCGCACGGGGTCGCAGATGGGCCATGTCGAGGGCGCTCCCTTCGGCACCCGCGGCGGCATTGCCGTGATGCACACCTTCCCTGCGGACGGCGAATACAGCTTCCGCATGCAGTTGCACTCGATCCCGACCGGCCAGTTGTTTGGCAGCACCGTGCGCGGCGAGATATTGGAAGTGTCGATTGATGGCGAACGCGTCGCGTTCGTCGAGATCAACCCGCGCATGAGCGAGTCGGATGCCAATGGCATGAACCTGACGACGCCGCGGATTCATATCAAGGCCGGGACGCATCAGTTGGCCGCCGCGTTTGTGCAGCGATTCGACGCGGTGCCCGACGACCTGATGCCGCCGATCGAGCACTCGCTGGCCGACAGCCAGATTGGCTCGGGCTTCGGTATCACGACGCTGCCGCACCTCCGCGAGTTCGCGGTCGGTGGTCCGTTCAAGGTGACCGGTGTGTCCGATACGCCGAGCCGCCGCAAGGTTTTTACCTGCCGGCCGACCGCCGCCAGCGAAGAAGCCGCGTGCGCCTCGCAGATCATCCGCACGCTGGCGACCCAGGCGTACCGTGCGCCCCTCACGGCGCAGGACTACGACGGCCTGCAGAAGTTCTTCCAGCAGGGCCGCCGCGACGGTGGGGACTTCGAGTCGGGCATCCGTCTCGCGGTGCAGGCCATGCTCGCCAGCCCGAAGTTCCTGCTTCGTCTCGAAGAGGCGCCGGCGACCATCCGCGCCGGGCAGAACTACCGCATCACCGATCGTGATCTGGCCTCGCGCCTGTCGTTCTTCCTGTGGGGCATGGGGCCCGACGCGGAGCTGCTGAAGGTGATGGGCCAGGGCACGCTGCGCACGCCGGGCGTGCTGGCCGCGCAGGTCAAGCGCATGCTGGCCGACCCGAAGGCCGAGGCGTTGTCGACGCGGTTTGCCTCGCAGTGGTTCCGGTTGCAGGATCTCGACAAACTCCATCCTGACGCGCTGCTGTTCCCGTACTACGACTTCAGCCTGGCCCTGGCCTTGAAGCGCGAGACCGAACTGTTCTTCGACAGCATCGTCCGCGAGGATCGGTCCATCATCGACCTGCTGACGGCCGATTACACGTTCGTCAACGAGCGGGTGGCGAAGCACTACGGTCTGCCCAACGTCAACGGCCCCGACTTCCGCCGCGTCGCGCTGACCGACGAGAACCGCCGTGGGTTGCTCGGCCAGGGCAGCATTCTCGCCCTGACCTCGGTCGCTGACCGGACCTCGCCGGTGCTGCGTGGCAAGTGGGTGATGGAAGTGTTGCTGGCGTCGCCGCCTCCGGCGCCGCCCCCCAACGTGCCGTTGCTTGAGGAAACCAAGGGCGAAGCCGGCGATCGGCAGCTGACCACGCGGGAGCGGATGGAGCAGCACCGCTCGAACCCGGCCTGCACGTCGTGCCACAAGGTGATTGACCCGCTGGGCCTTGCGCTTGAGAACTTCGACGTGACCGGTCGGTGGCGCATCCGCGACAACGGCGCGCCGGTGGATCCGGTGGGTGACCTCTACGACGGTACGCACATGACGGGGCCGGTGGGCCTGCGCAACGCGTTGCTGAAGCACCAGGACATGTTCGTCCTCAGCTTCACCGAGCGCCTCATGACCTACAGTCTCGGACGGCGTGTTGAGTATTTCGACATGCCGACCATTCGCAAGATTACCCGCGAGGCGGCCAAGAGCAATAACCGTTTCTCGACGTTCGTCATGGGCATTGTGACGAGCCAGGCGTTTCAGATGAGCAAGGCTGACGTAGTCGACACGACGACAGTGGAGAGGTAGACACCATGGAATTCATCACGAAGAAGCACATCTCCCGCCGCACGGTTCTCCGCGGCCTTGGCGTCACCATGGCGCTGCCGTTACTCGATGCGATGGTGCCGGCGCAGACGCTGCTCGCCAACACCGCGGCGGTGGGCAAGGTTCGCTTGTCGGCCATCGAGATGGTGCATGGCTCCGCGGGCGCGACCGTGTTCGGCGCCAGCAAGCACCTGTGGTCGCCGGCGGCCGAGGGCACGGCGTTTGACCTGAGCCCCGGCGCGCTGTCGCCGCTTGAACCGTTTCGTGACTACCTGACCATTGTCAGCAACACCGACGTCCGCAACGCCGAAGCGTTCTCGCTGCCGGAAATCGGCGCCGACCATTTCCGATCAAGCGCAGTGTTCCTGACGCAGGCGCACCCCAAGAAGACCCAAGGGTCCGACGTGCGCGCCGGCACCTCGCTCGACCAGATCTACGCCCAGCAGTTCGGGCAGGAGACGGCCATCCCGTCGATGCAGCTGAGCATCGAGACGGTCGACCAGGCCGGCGGGTGCGCCTACGGTTACAGCTGTGCCTACACCGACAGCATCAGCTGGGCGACGCCCAACACGCCGCTGCCGATGATTCGTGACCCGCGCGCGGCGTTCGACTCGCTGTTTGGCGTCGGCGCCACGCCGGCCGAGCGCGCCGCCATTCGGAAGACCGACAAGAGCATTCTCGACTGGGTGGGCGACGAAGTGGCGCGGCTGCAGAAGCAGTTGGGCAGCAGCGACCGCGCCCGCCTGGGCTCGTTCCTCGAAGAAGTGCGGGAAGTCGAACGCCGCATCCAGCGGGTCGAGGCGCACAATGCGTCGGGCGAAGCCCGCGAATTGCCGGAGGCGCCGATCGGCGTGCCCGATTCGTTCGAAGAGCACGTCAAGTTGATGCTCGACCTGCAGGTGCTGGCCTTTGCGACCGACGTGACCCGCGTGTTCTCGTTCAAGATGGGCCGCGACGGTTCGGCGCGCGTCTATCCCGACAGCGGCGTCCGTTCCGCGTTCCATCCCGCCTCGCACCACGGCGAGCGCGAGGATCGCGTGACCGATTTCATGAAGATCAACCGGTATCACGTGAGCATGGTTCCGTATTTCCTGAACAAGCTGAAGAACACGCCCGAAGGCGACAAGAACCTGCTCGACAACACGGTCGTGATCTACGGGTCGCCGATGGGCAACTCGAACGTGCACAACCACAAGCGTTGCCCGCTGTTCATCGCCGGCAAGGGCGGTGGTGCCCTGCGCGGCAACCTGCACATCAAGGCCGCCGATGGCACGCCCATGGCCAATGCGATGCTGTCGGTCATGCAGGACATCGGCCTGACCGACGCGAAGAGCTTCGGCGACAGCACGGGACGTCTCGAGCTGACGTCGGTGCCGGCGACGACCGCCGCCGAGTAACGGAGACGAACAAACAGGAGATCAGGAGCGAAGGAGCCAATGGGTGGTTTCTCTTGAGCTCTTCACCTCCTGTTCGGCAGTGAGTGGCAGGGACAGGCTTATGCGTAAAGTGATTCGCGGAAGCGGGTTGGTTGGGGTAGCGGCCATCATGTTGTCGGTGTGGCTGAGTGCGGCCGGAACCGCGCCGGTGGCCGATGCGGTCATGAAGCGGGATGCCGAGGCGGTTCGCGCGCTGGTGAAGAGCGGCGCCGACGTCAATGCCGCACAGGGCGATGGCATGACCGCGCTGCACTGGGCGGCCCGCCATGGCGATCGCGACCTGACGCAGATGCTGTTGTTCGCCGGCGCCAACGTCAAGGCCACCACGCGGCTGGGCGGGTATACGCCGCTGCTGATGGCGGCCGAGCAAGGACACGCGGCCGTGATCGCGACTTTGATCGCCGGCGGTGCCGACGCCAAGGCCGGCAACACGCTGGGCACCACCGCGTTGATGCTCGCGGCCGGTTCGGGCAATCCCTCCGCCGTGACGACGCTGGTGGAGAACGGCGCGGAGATCGAAGCGCGCGAAAAAACCTTCGGACAGACGCCGCTGATGTTTGCCGTCGCCAACAATCGCGTCGACGCGATCAAGGCGCTGATCAAGGCCGGCGCGGATCTCAAGGCGACCTCGAAGGTCGTCAACGTCGGGACCTTGAGCGCCGGGGAGCAGGAAGCCCTGGCCCAGGGATCGGGCAGCGGCGCGCAGCCGGGCGGTGCGGGTCAAGGTCGCGCCGGGCAAGTCGTGGCTCCGGGCGCGCCCGCGGCCCCGGCCGCTGCAGCGGGCGGCGGCGGTGGCCGGCGCGGCGGTGGTGGTGGCAAGCCCGGTATTGACCGGCCCTATTTCTACAACGAATTGATCGGCACGCAGGGCGGCGTGACCGCGCTGATGTTGGCCTCGCGCGGCGGTTACACCGACGCCGTGAAGACGCTCGTGACGGCCGGCGCCAATGTCAACCAGGTGTCGGCCGGCGACAAGACCAGCCCGATGCTGATTGCGGCCATCAACGGTCACTTCGACCTCGCGCAGTGGCTGCTTGAGCAGGGTGCCAGTCCTGATGCGGCCGCCGAGAACGGCGTGACGCCGCTCTATGCCGCGCTGAACGTGACCTGGGCGCCCCGCGCGCTCTATCCGCAGCCGCGCGCCTACAACCAGCAGCAGACGACGTACCTGTCGTTCATGAAGGCGCTGCTTGAGAAAGGTGCGGACCCGAACCTGCGCCTGACTCGCAAGGTGTGGTACTCGGAATACAACTTCGATCTCGCTGGCGTCGACGAGATTGGCGCCACGCCAATGTGGCGGGCGGCGTTTGCTGGCGATGTCGCCGCCATGTCGCTGTTGATGGCACACGGCGCCGACGCCAACATTCCCACCATGCGTCCGGCTGGCCGCCAGCGCCTGGGCGACGCCGGCGAAGTGCGCCAGGCCGCCGATGTCTCGGGGCTGCCGGTCGTTCCGCTTGGGGGTCCCGGCGTACCGCCGCTGCAGGCCGCGTCCGGTGTTGGCTTTGGTGAAGGCTTCGCGGCCAACTCACATATCCACTCACCGGCGGGCTTCCTGCCCGGCATCAAGTACATGGTGGAAGTGGCCGGTGCTGACGTCAACGCGGTTGATCACGATGGCAACACGGCGCTGCATCATGCCGCCGCCCGTGGCGACAACGACAGCATCCTGTATCTCATCTCGAAGGGCGCCGACGTCACCAAGGTGAACCGCGAAGGCCAGACCGTGGCCGACATGGCCAACGGTCCGGTACAGCGCACGCAGCCGTATCCGGACACGTTGAAGCTGCTCGAGAAGCTCGGGTCCAAAAACAACCATAAGTGCGTGTCGTGTTGAAACCCATGAAGAAAGCATTCCTCACTGTTGCGGGCCTGATGGCAATGACCGCCGTCATGGCGGCGGGTCAACAGCCAGCGCGGTCCGCCGCTGCCAGGACGCCACCGGCGGCTACGGCGAGACAGCCTCAAGCGGTGCAGCCGGCCGTTTCGCATTCGCCTGCGGCCGCTGCCATGACTTCGGCTGAGCAGACCGCGCTCGTCAAGCAGTACTGCGCCGGGTGCCACAGTGAACGCGGCAAGGCCGGCGGCCTGTCGCTCGCCGCGTTCGATGCCGCCAACGTGCTGGAGCACGCCGAGACCACCGAAAAGATCATCCGCAAGCTGCGGGCCGGTATGATGCCGCCCGTCGGCGCCCGTCGTCCCGAGCCTGCGGTGCTCGGTGGGCTGGCGGCGGCGTTCGAGACGCGGATCGATCGCGCCTCGGCACTCAATCCGAATCCGGGTTCGCGTCCATCGCAGCGCTTGAATCGCGCGGAATACGCGCGTGCGGTCAAGGACCTGCTGGCGGTGGAGGTCGACGTCAACGCCTACCTGCCGGCCGACACCATCAGCAACGGCTTCGACAACATCGCCGACTCGCAGACGATTTCCTCGACCTTGATGGAAGGCTACCTGCGCGCGGCCAGCCAGATCAGCCGGCTGGCGGTCGGCGACCGCCACGCCTCGCCCGGTTCGACCACCTGGAAGGTGCCGCGCACCGCGTCGCAGATGCGGCACGTCCCCGGCGCGCCCCTCGGCACCCGCGGCGGCCTGTCGACGTTGCATGTGTTTCCGGCCGACGGCGAGTACTCGTTCAAGATCATGCTGCACATGGGACCGACCGGGGACCTGTTTGGCGGACCTTATCGCGGCGAGCAGATCGAGGTGTCGGTCAACGGCGAACGCGTCGCCCTGATGGACATCAACCCGCGCATGAACGAGCAAGACCCGAACGGCATGACCATGGAGACGCCGAAGGTCCACCTCAAGGCAGGCCAGCACCGGCTGTCGGCGGCGTTCGTGCAGCGCTTCGAGGGCCCGGCCGACGACCTGATCATGCCGATCGAGCACACGCTCGCCGATACCAACATCGGTGAGGTGTTCGGCACGACCGCGCTCACGCACCTGCGCGACTTCACGGTATCGGGCCCATTGTCGGTGACCGGGGTGTCCGACACGGCGAGCCGCCGCAAGATCTTCACCTGCCGGCCGACCAGCGCGGTCGAGGAATCGCGCTGCGCCGGCGACATCATCCGCAAGCTTGCCGGCCAGGCCTATCGTGGTCCGGTGCAGGCCGACGACTTCAAAGAGTTGATGACGTTCTACGAGCGCGGGCGCAAGGACGCTGACTTCGAAGCTGGCGTCCGCATGGCCGTGCAGGCCATTCTCGCCAGTCCGCGCTTCCTGTTCCGGATGGAGCAGGCGCCCGCCGCGCTGCGCGCCGGCCAGACCGCGGTCCCCGGCGCGGCCGCCGCGACGGGGTGGAAGACGTATCGCGTGAGCGACCTCGACCTGGCCTCGCGCCTGTCGTTCTTCATGTGGGGGTCGGTGCCCGACGCGGAACTCATCCGCGTCGCCATGCAGGGCACCTTGCAGACGCCGGCGGTCTTCGAGAAGCAGCTGAAGCGCTTGCTGGCCGATCCGCGCTCCGAAGCGTTGTCGACGCGCTTTGCGTCACAGTGGCTGCGGTTGCAGGACGCCGAGAAAGTGCGTCCCGACCATCACTTCTATTCGTCTTGGGATACCACGCTGTCGCAGGCGATGGTGCGCGAGACCGAGTTGTTCGTGGACAGCCTGATCCGCGATGACCGGCCGGTGACTGACCTGCTGACCGCCGATTACACGTTCGTCAACGAGCGGCTGGCCAAGCACTATGGCATCCCGAACGTGCTCGGTGCCGAGTATCGCCGCGTCACGATTGCCGACCCCAACCGCCGCGGCGTGCTGGGGCAGGGCAGCGTGTTGCTGTTGACCTCGATCGCCGACCGCACCTCGCCAGTGTTGCGCGGCAAGTGGGTGATGGAAGTGTTGCTGGGCTCGCCGCCGCCGCCGCCGCCGCCGAATGTGCCATTGCTCGAAGAAACCAAGGGCGTGGAAGCCGGCAAGCTGCTGTCGACCCGCGAGCGCATGGAAGAGCATCGGAAGAATCCGGCGTGCACGTCGTGCCACAAGGTAATCGACCCGCTGGGCCTGGCGCTTGAGAATTTCGACGTCACCGGCGTCTGGCGCATCAAGGACAACGGCGTGACCGTCGATCCGGTTGGCGACCTGTTTGACGGCACCAAGCTCGATGGCCCGATCGCCCTGCGCAGCGCCTTGATGAAGCATCAGGACGTGATCATGCTCAGCTTTACCGAGAGCCTGATGACCTATGCCCTGGGCCGTCGCATCGAGTCGTACGACATGCCGGCGGTGCGCGCGATTGTCCGCGACGCCAAGCGCAACAACTACAAGTTCTCGTCGTTTATTTCTGGCGTCGCCAACAGCGCGGCGTTTCGTATGGGTCGGGTAGCGGCGGTCGAGACGACCACCGCTACGGGTCGGTAACCGGAGGAGAGGCTGATGTTCATCACCAAGAAGCACATTTCCCGTCGCGCAGTCCTGCGTGGCCTGGGAGTGACGATGGCGTTGCCGATGCTGGAGGCGATGGTGCCGGCGCGCACCGTGTACGCCAAGACAGCCGCGGGCAAGGTCCGGTTAGCCGCCATCGAGATGGTGCATGGCTCCGCGGGCGCCACCAAGTTCGGCCTGCAGAAGAACCTGTGGTCGCCGGCGGCGGTTGGCAAGGGCTTCGACCTGTCGCCGACCAGCCTGGCGCCGCTCGAGCCGTTCCGCGACTACCTCACGATCGTCAGCAACACCGATGTTCGCAACGCCGAAGCGTTTGAACTGCCGGAGATCGGCGGCGACCACTTCCGTTCGAGCGCGGTGTTCCTGACCCAGGCGCACCCGCTGCAAACGCAGGGCTCCGGCGTTCGCGCCGGCACCTCGCTCGATCAGCTCTACGCGCAGCAGTTCGGCCAGGAGACACCGATTCCGTCGATGCAGCTGTGCATCGAGGCGGTCGACCAGGCGGGCGGCTGTTCGTACGGGTACTCGTGCGTCTACACCGATACCATCAGCTGGGCTGGCCCCAACTCGCCGCTGCCGATGATTCGCGATCCGCGGCTGGCCTTCGACCAGCTGTTCGGCGTTGGGGCGACGCCCGAGGAGCGCGCCATTCGCCGGGCCGAGGACAAGAGCATCCTCGACCTGATCAGCTCGCAGCTGTCACGGCTGAACAAGGAGATCGGCGCCGCCGATCGCCTGCGGCTGGCCAACTACCTGGATGAAGTCCGCGAGATTGAGCGCCGCATCCAGAAGGTCGAGGCCTACAACAAGAGCGGTGAAGTCCGCGAGATGCCGACCTCACCGGTGGGCGTGCCCGATTCGTTCGACGAACACGTCAAGCTGATGTTCGACCTGCAGGCGGTGGCCTTTGCCTCGGACACCACGCGCATCTTCTCGTTCAAGATGGGCCGCGATGCCTCGAGCCGCGTCTACCCGACCAGCGGCGTGACCACCGGATTCCACCCGGCCTCGCACCATGGCGATCGCGAAGATCGGATCATGGATTTCGCGAAGATCAACAAGTACCACGTCGGCATGCTGCCGTATTTCCTCAAGAAGCTGAAGGACACTCCCGACGGCGACAGCAACCTGCTCGACAACACGTTGGTGGTGTACGGCTCGCCGATGGGCGACTCGAACATTCACAACCACAAGCGCTGCCCGCTGTTCTTCGCCGGCAAGGCCGGTGGTGCGCTCAAGGGCGGCTTGCACCTTAAGGCCGCCGACGGCACGCCGATGGCCAACGCCATGCTGAGCGCGCTGCACGGCCTGGGCCTGGACGAGCTCAAGAGCCTCGGTGACAGTACGGGCGAGTTCAACCTCACGACGGCGCCGGACGCGACCGCCGCTCAGGACGCCTTCGACGCCGCTCAGGCCAGGTAAAGGTGACGACATGCTGCGACAGAAACTGTTCGGAAGCCTCGGCCTGGCGCTGTGCCTGACCGCCGCGATCAGCGGGCAATCGCCCACGACCGTGGCGAGCGCCGCGATGAGCGGTGACCGTGAAGGGG
>ENA-ORBV01005545-ORBV01005545.1-microbial-mat-metagenome-genome-assembly--contig:-NODE-5545-length-23119-cov-12.337731_pt1 | contig 23119 bp, 28 predicted proteins | sample MGYA00237777_ERZ505514 | MGnify/ENA primary metagenome ERZ505514 (study PRJEB26160, sample SAMN06269048) | microbial mat metagenome | isolation source: Oligotrophic lake microbial mat | place... | reverse complement strand
CTCTTCAACTATCTCTATGCACGTCACCACGGCGGCAGCTTCGTGTTACGCATCGAGGATACCGATCGCGCGCGCTCGACGGACGAGTTCACGCAGGCGACTCTCGAGGGGCTTCGCTGGCTCGGCCTCGCCTGGGACGAAGGCCCGGTCTACCAGTCGCAGCGCTCCGACTACTACCGCACTGTCGTCGAGGAGCTCTTCGCGAGCGGTAGTGCCTACTGGTGCTTTTGCACGTCCGAGGAGCTCGAGGCCAAGCGCACCGCTGCCCAGGCCGAGGGGCGCAGCTTCGGCGATGCCTCCGGGCCGCGCCTCGTGCATGGGTACTCGGACTTCGCGCTGCTGCCCAAGTGGCGCGAGAATCCAGACAAGGCCAAGCGCGAGATCGCCAATGCCTCGCGGTACCAGCAGTACGTCCGCATCCTCTGGCGGCTGAACGGGTGGATGTGGTCGGGCGAGGGCACGCGGTGGCCCAACAGCGGCCTGACGGTGGACCCGATCCGCGATGGCTGGTATGACGACACGCTCCGCGAGGTGTTGAGGTTCTGCCACGAGCAAGGCCTGCGCGTGAACTTGTCCACCGGAGACATGAACGACTGGTCCGCGGCGCAGGCCGAGGACGGATTCCGGCGCACGGCTCAGATCGCGGCGTCAGTCTCCGCGGACATCTGCTGGCTCGGCGCTGCGGCCAATGAGCTGCGCGGCACGATGCGCGGCGGGGAGTCCTCGGCGAACATCGCCCAGTGCGAGTCGCTCATGCGGACCTGGGCGCAGCATTACCCGTGGGGGATGCGGTCCATCAGCGACCCCTACACGCAGGACAAGGCGGGGATGCGGATGCTGTCCGGCGGCAACTCAACGTGCGCGTTGATCCACGATGTGCGGTGGCAGGCCGAAGATGCGTTGCGCCGATCGTTCAACACGGTCTACGAGAACTTCCCCGGGAAGCCGGTCGTGCAGGATGAGCCCACCGGGCCGAACGGCTCGCCGCCGCCCAGTGACTTCGCTCGGCACGTCTACCAGCAAACCGAGGATCACGATGTCCTGCTGGCCCTCTACACGATGCACGTGCTGACCGGGCAGGCATCGACCTACTTCAACGACCCGGCGCTCGTGAGTCGTGAGCCTATCGATTCGACGTGGGGCTTCAAGGAATTGCCGGCCGCGTGGCGGGCGATGGAGATTCCCGAGGACATCGGCCAGGGCGTGTTGAAGCCGGGGCATCACGACGATGCGCCGCTGCAGGTCGTCCCTGGCGGGTCGCCGCGTGCGGATTCGATGGTGCGAGGCGGCTACTCGCTTGGCGTGATCTCCGGGGAGGCCCGCTTCGGCATCGCCGGACAGGCCACCGCCTACCGTGCGGGCGGCGTGCTCTGGGAGCGCCGCGTGTTTCGTGGAGAACGTGTCTCAGTCCCAGGCGCCACGGTCATTCGCATCGTCCAGTAACCCTCGTCCATATTCTCAAGGAGAAACCCTCATGTCACCCCTTCTTGCCGACGCGCTCGGTTCCCTCTTCCGCTGGGCGCTGGCCCTCGCGGTCCCGTTTTTCGTCAGCCGTGGTATCTGGACGCCGACGCAGGCCGAGGCGTTCGTGGCGGGGCTGAGTTTGGCGATGCTCGCGCTGGCGTGGTCCCTCTGGCAGAAATATGGCGCGCGTGCCGACTTCGTGAACGCGCTCGAGGCGCCGGCCGGCACGTCTGAATCGACCGTCAAGGCGATGGACGCGCCGGACGCACTGGCCCGGAAGGTGGGCGCCGTCCTGGCGGCTCTGGCCCTGGCGGGCGCCATGACCGCGTGCGCCGGCAAGACGCCCGCCCACACGATTGCCGACGTCGGCGCCCGGCTCACGCCGATCGCCATCGAGGCCCAGCAGACGCTGATCGCAGCCGAGGCTACGGGCTTGCGTCAGGAGTATGTCGCGAAAGCCCAGGTACAGTTCCGCTCCCTGGGCCAGACGCTCCAGAAGCTTGCAGCCGCGCTCGACACATACCGCGTGCTTTCCCCCAGGAGCAAAGAGCAGGAAGATGCTGGGCGCACCCTGGTCACAATCATCGGCGAAGCCCGGCGGATCATGCGGACGGTCATGGTCTTCACCGGCGGCTCCGAAGCCCTGGCGACCGCATTGAACCGCAGCTTCGACAACATGGAGAAACTCTTCGACCTCATCACCACCGGACTCGCGCCACTCCCGGCGCCCACCCAGTAGGGCAGGATACCCAATGGCCAAGTCACAGACCGCGAAGACGACCCTCGACACCGTGAACACGTTTGCCGAGAAGCTGTTCCCGACCATCGGCGCCGCGCTCATGCTGCTCCGGAAGATCCGAGAGGCCGCGAAAGCGCGCCGCGACACGGAGGGCGTGAAGACCGCGGACGAGATCGAGGCCCAGCTCCTAAGCCAGATCGCCCTGATGCGGTCCGGCGGCGAGAAGCTCGAGGCGGTGGCGGACGAATGGTTCGATAAGCATCCCGAGTTCGACCCGAAGACCGGCGCGCGCCGCCCCTGATCCAGCCACGGCGCCGCTGGCTGGGACACGTCGAGCGGGATTCTCCGCAGGCGAGCCGGCGGCGCCGTGGTTCCGGCGCTCTTGTTCTCGGTTTGGTACGAGTCGTCCAACGCAGTTCCCGAGGTACCACGGCTATGACCATCCGTATGAAAGCAGTGACGCGAACGATCGTCACTCTGCTCCTCCTGGCGTCCGCTCTCCCGGCCGTCGCGCAAACGCGCCCGGCGAAACTGGACGGCGACGGCCAAGCGTACGTGACCGGCACGCGCGGCATGGCGCAGGCGTCGATCTCGGTCGATGGCACCTTCACCGGCACCATCAGCTTCCAAGTGCTCGACGCGGTCGGCAACACCTACGCCGCGAACTGCGTCGCGCCGAACAGCACCAGTGAGGTCACGTCCACCACGGCGCCCGGCTCGTGGTCCTGCCCTGTGGCGGGCTACACCGCCATCCAAGCCGTGATGTCCGGCTACAGCGCCGGCGCCGCCCGCGTGTTCGGCGACGCCGCGCCGAACGCCGGTATGCGGCTCGCGGCCGGTGGCGGGGGGTCGAATGCCGCGGCCAGCGCCACGGCCTCGGCCGTCCCGGCCGCCGCAAGCTACACGGGCATCAACGTCGCCGGCACCCATCGCGGCTGGACGGGCTTCGCGGTGGGGTCCCACTTTGCTGGCTCGATGGCGATTGTGGATGCCGCGGGCGCCCAGATCACATCATTCGGCGGCGGCACACAGTATACGCAGGACGCCGCGTTGACGGTCGCGTCGACGATTGGCACCATGGCTGTTGGCCGGGCGAGTGCGGCGGTGCCCACGGATGTGAGCGCGGACAACGACGCCGTGCTGCCGTGGTATCTGCGCTCTGGCGCGATGGCCAGCCAGCCGACCTATGCGGGGATCTTGGCCGTGGCGGGCAATGGCGCGGCCGGCACGGGGGTGCAGCGCGTCACCCTCGCCAGCGACTCCACGGGCGTGGTAGGGCTCGCCACGGGCGCGAACACGGTGGGCTCGATGGCGGCGATTACCACCAGTGTGACCCCTGGCACCTCGGCGGCGCATCTCGGCAAGGCCGAGGATGCGGTCGTGGCGACCGCCGACACCGGCGTGGCGATACTCGCGATGGCCCAGGCCACGCCGACCGCGACGGCGGCGGATGGCGACTACATCAACCCGAAGACGGACGCCACCGGACGCCTGTGGGTCAACTGTGGGGCGGGCTGCTCCGGTGGCACCCAGTTCGCTGAAGACGTCGCGCATACGACCGCCGATCTGGGCACCCAACTTCTTGCGGTAAGGAACGACGCGGGCACGACGCTCGCCGGGACGACGGGGGACTACGCGCCCCTGTCGCTGGACAGCTCGGGCGCGTTACGCGTCGTGGGCAGCTCGGGCACGACGCAGTTTGCCGAGGACATCGCCCACACCACAGGCGACGCGACGGTGTTTGTGGGCGCGCTTCGCCGCGACACCACGCCGACCAGTTCGTCGGGCACGGCCGGCGACTACAGCGCGATCAACGTGGACGCGAACGGGAGGCTCTACACCAACACGGTGTTGTATGACGCGGCCGGTGCGGCCCTGACGCTGAACTCGGACGTGATTGAGGACGCGGCGGAAACGGTAGGCGTGTCTGGCCCGATGATCCTGACCGTACGGCGCGACACGCTGGCGTCATCGGCGGGCACGGCCGGGGACAACGCGACGGCTAACACGAACGCCTTGGGCGCCCTCTATACCCAGCCCACCGCAGGCGCCTCGGGCGGCGCGGACACGCACAACGTCGCCAGCGCCGCGAGCACCAACGCGACGTCGGTCAAAGCCTCGGCGGGCACCGCCTACAGCATCACCCTGATCAACACGACGGCCGTCCTCTACTACCTGCGCCTCTACAACCTGGCGACGGCGCCGACGTGCTCGAGCGCCACGGGCTACGTCACGACCCTGCCGATCCCGGCCTCCGCCACGGGCGCGGGCGTCTCGGTGCCCCTGCCGGTGGGCATGGCCTTTACCACGGGGATCGCCTACTGCATCACCGGCGGGCCAACCTCGACGGACAACACCAACGCGGCGGTGGGAGTGTATGGCTTCGTCAGCTTCCGCTAAACGTGGCGCCGCGGGCGTGATCGCCACGCGCGTGCTGGCCCTCGCCTTCGCGCTGGCCCTCGGCCCGAGCGTGGTGCAGGCGTTCTATCAACTGCTCACGACCGGCGCGGGCCAGGCGACAGTGTCCGCGCAGAGCGCGCCCGTCGATGCGACGTACATCACGCAGACCGCCAACGGGATTCTCTCCGCCGAACAAGCCCTCGCCAATCTATCGGACGGGGTGTTGAAGCACGCCGCTGGCGTCGTGGCGCGGGCCGTGCCAGGCACGGACTACGACACCGAACTCACCGCGCGGGTCACGGCAGATCAAGCGACCTCGTCCTTGAGCTTTGCCGATGTCACTGGCCTGACCTGGGCGGTGACGGCGAATCAGGTCTCAGTGTTCGAGTGTGCCGGCTCGTATACCTCGGCCGTTAGCACCACGGCCTTGCAACTAGCGATCAACGGCCCAGCCACGCCCACGGCGATGCGCTATGACGTGGTGACGGCGACCACGGCCACAGCGCGGCACCAGGCGAGCCAGTCCGCGGCGGACGCCAACACGAATCCCGCCACGGGCGGCGCGGCGCTTGCCCTCCCCGTGACGATTCGCGGGACGCACGAGAACGGTGCGAACGCCGGCACCGTCGCCATCCGTTTCAGGTCGGAGGTATCCGCTAGCGCGGTGACACTCCTGCGAGGTGCCACATGTCGCGTTGTCGTCTCCTAGTCCTGCTCGTCCTCTGCGCGCTGCTCTGATGGACCGGTGCAAGGACTGCATGCACTGGGATTGGTCGACACACTACGCTGCGATGGTGTGCCGCAATCCCGACGCGCCGATGATTATGGTGGTCACGGTAGCGGACTACGGATGCACGTTATGGACGGCTCAGAAAGAGGCACTGCATGATGTCAAGGCTCTCACGCTCGCTACTCGTCACGCTCTCGCTCTCGCTGTCGCTGCTGGCGTCGTCTCAGGCTGAGGCGCAGGCGGTCACGGACTACCGGCTCAGCATCTACGCGCAGGGCGGGGCCGCGCCGATCACCACGTTTGCGTTTCCCGCGTCACAGGCGGTCTGCGGTCAGGCGCGCGCGGCGGTGAGCGGAACGCAGGCCAACCCGACGCAAATACGCTGGGACGACCCTGCGGCTCCGGCGCTCGATTGCGTGCGCGTGGAGACGGCGGGCGGGCCGCTGTTCGCGCTGCCGTTCTCTGGGACGTTGACATACGAATCGACTTTGGCCGCCACGAACACGGCTGGCACGAGCCCGGAGAGTGCGCGGTCGAACCTTTTTACGCGGCCGGGGTCCAGCCCTGCGGCCCCGGTGAATGTCCGCCTCCGGCCCTAACCTACTCATGCACGGTCGTGAGCGTGAGAGCGGGGTATGCGGACGGTGACATCAGGCGGTATCTCCGCTGTGACACGAATGGCCCCGTCACGACGCTGCCGGTGGGCACGCGGATCACCGTGACGGTGCCAGGCCCACTCGTCGCGCCCGTGCCTGTCGTGGCGGCGCTCGTGCCACCGGAGCGGCTCGCCGTGGCGAACACATTGGGCGACGCGGGGCAGATGGCCGGGTGGGTCCGCGAGGATGGGCCGACGTTCAACCCTACTAGCAAAGCCATCTATCGCCTCGGCTACGCGCCGGGGGAGTGGGGCATGGCGGCAGACCCCGTGGTCACGTCGACATTGATTGAGTATGGCAATGCAGACGCGCTGCTGGGGATTCGCACGCCAGCGCCGTCAGCCATTCCAGTAAGCTACTTTTTGGACCGGGCGCTCCCGGTGAGGGAGCAATAGATGGCGACGCTTCGCACGAGCACGACCTTCGCGCAGGCATTCGGCACGACGGCGAGCGGCACACTCGCGTCGCTGGTCGTGGGGGATTTGGTCACGTTGTCGTTGCGTGAACGCGACGGCGGGACACCAAGTAGCGTGGTGAGTGATCTCGATGGTGCGCTCACGTTCCGGCAAGAGCGCGGATCTGGGGCCGGAGAGCACATCCGGCTCTATAGCCTGATCGTGGCGACGACGGGGAGCCATGTCATCACGATCACGTATGGCGGCAACAGCGTCTTCAACGGCTATCTGGACGCGTGGATTTCGGCCACATCATGGACCGCATTCGATCAGACCAACGACGCGGCAAATAGCTCCGTCACGACGTACACGTGTGGGTCGATCACGACCACTGGCGCGGGCGTCATTGTCGTGGGCGCGGCGTTCGCTGCGGATATTGATACCTCAGTGGCAGGCGCCGGGTTCACGAGGGCAGAAACACTCGCCCGCCACTTCCGTCAATACAAGCTCTCGACCGGCGCGGAAACGACAGATGGCCCGTTCACCACGGCCACTGCGAATACCGCCAACGCAGCGATCATGAATTACATCGAGGCGGCGGGCGGCGGCCCAAAGAGGTTGATGGTGATGGGAGTGGGTTAATCGTGACTCGCACACACGTCGGCGTGCTCCCGTCCTAGCGTCTTGACAAATCGGGCCAGGGGCGGCACACTGGCCCGCATGACCCCACCGAAGAGCACCGCCTACACCCTCTACCCCTCGGACAAATCCATTCGCGTGCAGGGCGTCCTGTCGAAAGACGGCGGCGCCCTGTTCGAGCGCATCCGCCGCGCGCTTCTCCTGGCCTCGGGCCGGAAGCGCATCAGCGACGCGGACGTGATCGACTTCGCCGTGCGTGCCGCGACCCACGGCCAACCGCTGGTGGACCTCACCGAGCGGCTGGTGCTCAGCGCGGCTGCCGCCAGACGAGCCGACTCGGACATGACCATCAAGCGGACGCGGTAACGCCCTCACCCTCACGGAGCAGACCCATGAAGAAGCAGACGCCCACGACGAAGACGGCGGCGCTCGCCAAGACGAAGCCGCCCGCGAAGAAGACGCCGACGCCCGCGAAGAAGACGCCACGCCCCGTGTTCGCCACCGGCGTGAAGCAGGAGGCCGCGGCGCTCGCGCTCGTCCCCCCACCGACGCCCGACCGGATCATCTCCGGTGACGACATCCAACTCGGCCAACTCGGCATGGTGGCGCTGACGCTCACGGCCGAGCAGGAAGCCGTGCTCGCGCGGCCGGCGCCGGCGGAATGGCTACGCGTGAAGCCAAACGGCGCCGTCTACGTCTCCCATCCGCAGCTCACGGCGCTGATGAATAGCGCGTTCGGCCGGTTCGGCTGGGCGCTCCTGCCGGCCTCGATGCCGAAGTTGTCGGAGAGCGGGAACGGGCGGAAGCAAGTGACCGCCTACTACGTGCTGCACATCGGCGGGAAACCCGTGGCGGCGGCGGTCGGAGAGCAGGATTATTCAGACAAAAACCCGGAGCAATCCTACGGGGATGCCGCTGAGGGTACCGTGGCGAGCGGGCTCCGGCGCTGCCTCAAGCGGATCGGCGTCTTCCCGGAACTGTGGGACCGGGACTACACGCGGACGTTTCTCCACGCGCACTGTGTGCAGGTCCAGGTGCGCCAGAAGTGGGGCAACCAGCAGACCAAGGAGCAATGGCGGCTGAAATCGTCCGCCCCGTTCGAGGGCGAGCTAGCCCACCGGAGCGAGCAGAAGGGCGACAACCGCTACGAGCCCGGCGACGTCGCGCCCGCCGGCGCGCACGCCTCCGAAACCGAGCCCATCACGCGCCAGCAGCAGGCCCGGCTGTTCACCATCCTCAAGAGCAAGGCGCGCACCGACGAGGAACTCCGCGAGTACCTGCTGCAGAAGTTCCGCCTTACGTCCACGGCCGACATCCAGCGGCGCGACTACGACACGGTGGTGCGCTGGGTCGAAGCCCCGAAGAACGCGACCAAGGCCCTGCCGGCCGGCGCCCCGCCAGAACCCGCACGGGCGGACGACATCGAATGGTCGAACTTCTCCCGCATCGAAGGCCGCGAGCCGGGATCGGACGATGGCGATGAGTAGCACCTTCAGCTTCGACAGCCACGTCCACGAGTACATCGACGACCAGACCGGCGCCGTCATGCCGCACATCACCGGGATGCTCGAGCAGGCCGGCAAGGTCAATGCCCAGTGGTTCAAGCCCGAGCACTGCCACCGCGGCGAGCGCGTCCACCGGCTCACTGCCGACCTCGACATGGGTGTCTTCGCGTCGGCCAAGGATCTCATCGCGGGTGACGTCCTGGGCTACATCCACGCCTACGAGCGGTTCCTGGCGGAGCTCGCCCCGGAGTGGGAGCACATCGAAGTCCCGTTCGTGAACTGGACGTGGTACTTCGGCGGACGCCCAGACCGCTACGGGCTGGTGCAGGGTGCCAAGTCGCTGTGCGACATCAAGAGCGGCATCGAAACCCCAGCGGCGCGCATCCAGACGGCGCTGCAGGCCATCCTCCTCGAGCCCCACGTCGGCCTCCCGGCCGAGGGCATCCCGCGCTACGCGCTGTACCTCAAGAAGACCGGCAGGTACAAGCTCAAGCCGCACACGGACATGAAGGAGCTGGACGAGGCGCGCCGCATCCTGGGCGAGTTCGCCGGACGGCGGGCCGCCTGATGCCGGCGCCGCTGTGGAAAGACAGTGGGCCGAGCCAGAAGGTGCGCCGGGCCCTGCGGACGAAGACGCGGAAGTCGCACCTTGACGCGTCCAAGCGCGTCGTGAAGGCGCGAGACAAGGGCTGTCGGTTTCCGCTCTGCGGGTGCCGGCGGCTCCGGCTGCGGCTCGAAGTGAGCCACCGCGCGCATCAGGGCGCCGGGGGGAACCCGGCCGAGGACCGCAACGACGCCGCCAACCTGTTGCTGGTGTGCGCGGAGCGGCACAAGGACAACCCGATCAGCCTCGACAGGCACACCTTGCAATGGGAGCCCCTCACGGCGGACGGCGCCAAGGGGCCGATCGTCTGGTTCCTCGACATCGCCATGTACGCCTACCTCACCGGCCAAGCCACCCAGCGCCCGGTCGGGCCGACCTGGTTCGAGGTCGCCGCTGAGCGGCAGGCCGGCACGGTCGGCCCCCTCTCGCCCCGCCAGACGGCCGTGCTGCAGCAGCTCGCCCTGATGGAGATTTGACAAGACGCTAAGTCGTCGCGTAGTCTCACCGCACGCACGGAGGCATGACCCTCCGGCGTGCGTCTCTCTCTCGCCACAATTCAAGGAGCAGTCGATCATGGCCAAGAAGCACATTATCCCGCCCTGCGCCACGCCCAGCACCGACGACGTGATCAACACGTCACTCCAAGTCGGCGCCCACACCGAAGTCGCCACGCTGGGATCGTTCCTCACGAACATCGCCGGGTTCCTGACCACGGCCCGGCGGCTCGAAGATCGCGCGCTCGACACCCTCGACGTCGCCAAGCAGCTCCGGCAGCCCACCAGCAAAGACGAGGACGAGGCCATCGTGGCGACCGTGCGGCAGTGGACCGCGGAGCGGCGTGAGGCAACCAATCATTGGGACGCACGCGGCGTCGTGTTCTCGCTGCACAAGCGCCTGATCGCCGCGTTCCAGCGCGCCGACCGCCCGATGGAGGACGCCATCGCCCTGGGCACGCGGCTGCACAACGACTGGGTCGCCGCCGAAGCCCAGCGTGTGCGGCTCGAGGAGCAGCGCAAGCGGGACGCCCACGAAGCCCTCGAACGCGAGGCGCGCGCGGCCGAACTCCGCAAGCTCGAAGAGGCGGCGCTCGAGGCCGAGGCGTCGTCGCCGGACCTGAGTGAGCGCGAGCGTGTCTTCGTGGCCGCGTTCGTCGCGAGCAGCCGGCATGGCGCGTCCGCCGGCAATGCCGCGCGCGCCGCTGGATTCAAGCACCCGGACGCGACCGCCAGCCGGCTCCTGGCGACGCCGAAGGTCATCGCCGCCATCGCGGCGCATGACCGCGTGGTGGAACTCCGGCAGCAGGCCGCCGCCGTCATCGCCAAGCCCGTCGTGATCGCAGACGTGACCGTGCAGCCCGAGGTTGCGGCCAGTGCCGACCGCACCACCTACCGCGCCGAGCTGTTCGACGAAGGCGCGTTCCTCGCGGCGTGCCTCGCCCCGGGCAACCCCTACCGCATTCCCGCCTCGGCCCTGCTGACCGTGAAGCAGGCCGAACTCACCGCCCGCGCCCGCAGCATGGGCGAGGCTATCAACCACTGGCCCGGCGTCCGGCTGATCTCCAACACGAAGATCCGGGGCTGACCCCATGGCGTCCCAGGAACTTCGGCCCTACCAGGAGAAGATGCTCGACAGTATCGTCGCCGCACGCCTCGCCGGCCAGAACCGCGTACTGGTCCAGGCGGCCACCGGGGTCGGCAAGACGACCGTGTTCTCGTCCTTGCCCACCCGGCTCGGCCCATGGCTCGACTCCCTGCCGGCGAAGCATCGCAAGATGCTCGTCATCGCGCACCGCGAGGAGCTGATCGCCCAAGCCGTGACGCGTATCCGCCAGAACAACCCTGGCCTGATCGTTACGAAGGAAAAGGGAAACGAATGCGCCAACGTCTACTCCGACGTCATCGTGGCCAGTATCCAAACCCTGGACGCCCGCGACCAGCGACGGCTGCACCGGCTCCTGGGCTACATGCAGTTCGGGCTCGTGATCATAGACGAGTGCCACCACGCCTCGGCCGATAGCTACCGGCGCGTGCTTGCCGTCCTGGGCTTCCTCCCAGACCACGGCGGCGTGGCCCCCCTAGACTCGCTGTTGTCGAGCACGAAGCGCACCGAGGCCATTGCGGCCCGGATGAACGCCTGGGACGCCGTGGCGCCCCAGGACCGGCTCCTGGTGGGCTTCACCGCCACGCCCAACAGGACGGACGCGGTCGGGCTGTCGGTCGTGTTCCAAACGATCGCTTTTTCCTATCCGATGAAGGCGGCCATCAAGGATGCGTGGCTGGCCCCGCCCCGGGCGCTGGCGGTCGCCACCGACGCGAGCCTTGAAGGCGTCAGGACGACCGCAGGCGAGTTCAACCAGAAGGACCTAGCGACGGCCGTCAACACGCCGCAGCGCAACGCCCAGGCGCTCCTGGCGTGGCAACAGCACGCGCTGGGACGCCCCACGCTCGGGTTCACCGTGGACGTCGCCCACGCGCACGCCGCGGCCGACCTGTGGCAGAAGGCGGGCCATCGCTTCATGCCCATCAGCGGCCAGACCCCGGACGACGACCGCCGGATGCTGCTGCGCCAGTACACCGAGGGTCAGATCGATGGCCTCTTCAACGCCATGTTGTTGACCGAGGGCACCGACCTGCCGCGCACGTCGTGCATCCTCCACCTGAAACCGACGAAGAGCGCCACGCTCTACGAGCAGATGACCGGCCGCGGCCTGCGCCTGTTCCCCGGCAAAGACGACTGCCTGATCCTCGACATGGTCGACATCAGCCGGAAGCACAGCCTGATGGCCGCGCCGGTGCTCTACGGCCTACCGCCGCTCATCAACGCGAAGGGGCAGCGGCTCGACGTGCTCGAGGCGGACATCGCGGCGCTGCGCGACGAGCACGCAGGCGTGGATCTCGATGCCATACTCTCGAGCCTCACCGACCTCGACCAGCTCCGCTCGCGGTTGGTCGAGGTCAACGTCTTCGACGTGCAGCCCTTGGACCCCAGCGTGCTCCAAGCGACGCACCTGGACTGGATGCGCGCCGGGGAAGTCTACCGCCTGAACTACCCGTGGAGCGACGGCCACGAGACGGTGCGGGTGTCTCAGGACATGCTGGGCCACTGGGACGTCGCCGTCGAGTTCCACCCACGCGGGTCCGACGCGACGGCCCTACGCCAGCGCACCATCGCGTCACAGATCGCCAACCTCGCCACGGCCGTGATGCTCGGCGAGAGCTACGTGACCGAGCAGCGCGGTAGCGTCGCGAAAATGAAGAGCCGCACCGCTCACTGGAAGGGCAACCCCGCGAGCACAAAGCAGATGGAGTTCCTGAAGCGTCTCCGCGTGCCGTTCAACGCGGCCACGCTGACCAGCGGCGCCGCCGGATCGCTCATCGACAGCGCCCTGCACCACCGGCGCGGCCGGCGCTAGATCCCTCAAGGAATCAGGAGCGTACTTGCTATCGGAGGACTAAAGGAGGGAAGATGCCCGGCAACGCGAAGGGAAGCAGGCCCTCGCGCCGCCGGGCGACCAGATGGTGTGGGGGATGACTCCCACTTCCCGCCCAGCCAGTTCGGAGAGTATACCCTGCTTAGTCGATGGTGGGGAGCCAGGACGACGCCACCTAGCGCCATCGATTACCGCACGGACCACACAACTCGGGTGACTACGGAGTGTGGGCAGGTCGGGCCGGGAGGTCTGGAGCCTGAGTAGAGGGGGACGCCGTAAGCCGCGTCTCGAAAAGTCCGGACCATCCGACGCGCTGTGCTAACGGGCAGCGTCGGGCCACGAAAGGGCGATCGGCCATTGGCTGTCGCAACCCAACGGGGCAGGCTTTCGCATCCTCTCTTCAGAGGGTATGGGGAGCCGTCTGCCTCGTGGGCTCCTGACCTTGGCTAATCTCATCACCACATACTCGAAGGAGCAGCGAGCATGGCAACCAAGACGAAGAACGAAGACGACGAGACTCTCGCTACGATGCAGCGCAGGATCGCACGAGCGACAAAGATCGTGGACGCGCTAGACGCGCTGGACGCCCAGCGGGCCGATCTCAGCGAGCAACTGGCGAAAGTGCTCAAGGGCGAGCAGGCCATCGGGGATCTGGTGAAGATGGCCGCGAGCACGTTCAGCCAGGCGTGGGAGCGGCGCTATCGGTCGCCCTACGCCTTCACGGCCTTCAAGGACGTGCCGCACCTGAAGCGGCTGATCAAGCAACTCGGGATCGAGGAACTGGCGCGGCGGATGCAGCGGTATCTGCTGTCGCACGATCTGTTCTTCGCCAAGGCGCGGCACTCGTTCGGCGTGTTCGTCGCGACGGTCAACCAGCACGCCGAGGCATCCGGTGACGCGGCCCTGGGCGACTTCCTCTCCGATGAGCCTGCACCGAGCGATTGCCGGCACACCCCGCCTTGCACCACGCAGGCCGCCTGCACGAAGGCGTCGAACAAAGAGCGGCTCTCATGGTGACGCGCGCCGCGCGTGGCGACATGGTCGACAATCGCGTCCTCCCCCACAACCTCGACGCGGAGCGCGCGGTGCTGGCGTCGATCCTGGTCGACAACGCCGCGTATGCGAAGGCGGCGCCGCTCGTGCGCGAGGCGTCGTTCTATCGGCTGGCGCACCAACTGCTGTTCGCCAGCCTCGCCCGGCAACTCGAACGGCCGCACGGGCTCGCGGACCCGCTGACGACACAGGCCGACCTCGTGAGGCATGGCACCCTCGAGGACGTCGGCGGGATGCTCTACCTGTCGGAGCTGTTGACCGGCGCCACACGCGCCACGAACATCGCGCACTACGCCACACTCGTGGCCGAAGCGAAGCAGCGGCGCGAAATCATCGCCGCCGGCCAGGCCATGCTGGCGCAAGCGTTCGACGGTGACGACGTCGCCACGCTCCTCGCGGACGCGGACTCGGCGATCATCCAACTCCGGCACGGCACCGGCGGCGCGCTCCTGCACACGGCTGAACTCGGCCGGCAACTCTCGGCCGACCTGGAATACCGCTTCGCGCACCGCGGCGAGCTACTGGGTGTGCCCACGGGCTTCTCCACCCTCGACGTGCATACCGGCGGCTGGGAAAACGGCGATCTCGTGGTGGTGGCCGCGCGCCCGTCGATCGGGAAGACGAGTCTCGTGCTCAAGAGCGCATGGACGGCGGCCGAGTCGCACCGGCGCGACGGCACGCAGCGTCGCGTCGCGTTCTTCTCGCTCGAGATGAAAAAGTTGCAGTTGATGTATCGCCTCATGGCGCTGCTCACGGGCATCCCGATCAAGCGCCTCCGCGGCGGCGGCATCCCCGAGCACGTCACGCACGAGTGGGCGGCGGTGGCGCAGGCGCAGGAGCGCATGGCGACGATGGGCCTCTTCATTGACGACGCGGCCGACAAACCCTACGTCTCAACCATCCGGGGCAAGTGCCGGCAGATGATGGCGGACGGCGGGCTCGACCTCGTGATAATTGACTACTTCCAGTTGATGAAAGGCGAACCACGGAAAGGCGGCGAGACGAACCGCAGCGCGGAACTCGCCGCGGTGAGCCGCGAACTGAAGCTGATGGCCGGAGAACTCAACGTCCCGGTGATGCTGCTGTCGCAGCTCAACCGCAACAGCACGATCCGTGACGACCCGCGCCCGAAGCTGTCAGACCTTCGCGACACCGGCGCGCTCGAGCAGGATGCCGACGTGATCGCGTTTTTGCACCGGAAAGACCACAAGAACAGCGGCCCGACCGCCTTTATTATCGACAAGGCGCGGAACCACGACACCGCGGACATCTGGCTGACCCTGGACCGCCAGACGACCCGGTTTGAGGAAATGCCCGAGGGCTACACCGCGCCGGAGCCCACGGCAGAGGAGAAAGCCGCCACCAAAAAGGCCATGATCATCGCCAGGAAGCGGGTGACAATTTGATGAGCACATGGCAAATTCTCCACGGCGACGTGCGCGACGGGCTCCGCACGCTACCCGATGCCAGTGTGCAGACGTGCGTGACGAGCCCTCCGTATTGGAGGCTCAGGGACTATGGCGTCGTGGGGCAGCTCGGCCTCGAAGCCACCCCCGATGCCTACGTGTCGGCGCTGGTGGACGTGTTCCGCGAGGTGCGGCGCGTGCTCAAGGATGATGGGACGCTGTGGCTGAATTTGGGGGATAGCTATGCCTCGCAGGGCGGCGCGCACGGAGGGCGTGATGATAACCAAACGGGCGTGGGCGCAAAGCGGTTGCATCGAGAAGGGGTTGGTGACCAAATGGCACGCACAGCACCTAACGGCATCAAGCCTAAAGACCTCATCGGCATCCCCTGGCTTGTCGCCTTCGCGCTCCGCGCTGATGGCTGGTATCTCCGCTCGGACATCATCTGGGCGAAGCCCAACCCGATGCCTGAGTCCGTGACCGACCGACCGACAAAGGCGCACGAGTATCTGTTCCTGCTCACGAAGTCGCCGCGCTACTACTACGACTGGAAGGCGATTACGGAGCCGGTAAGCGGTACGGCACATGGGCGAGGTTCCGGCGTTAATCCCAAGGCGGCTTTAAACGCGCCTGGGGCGAAGCAAAACGCGAGCTTTAGTGCAGCGACAGCCGGCCTCGTGGACGAGCGAAACAAGCGCAGCGTCTGGACGGTCGCCACACAACCCTATCCAGAGGCACACTTCGCCACCTTCCCGGAGGCCCTGATCGCGCCGTGCATCTTTGCCGGCAGCCGAGCCGGCGATACCGTGCTGGACCCATTTGTGGGCTCAGGCACAACAGGCGCGGTCTCCGTGCGGGCTGGCCGGCACTTCGTCGGCTGTGAATTGAGCGCGGAATACGTGGCGTTGGCTCGGCGAAGGATCGGTGACGCCGCGCCGATGTTCGCGCAAGAGGTAGAATCCCAACCGGAGCAGCAACCATGAGTTTTCCCGAACCCTATTTTCTGGGCATCGATCCCGGCACGTCAGGCGGGATCGCCCTACTCGACACGGATGGGCGGGTGGTCTACGTCTCGGCCATGCCGGACGAGGACCGCGCAATCTTCTGCTTACTCGCCCCGCTCGGCCGCGTCGTGTACGCGGCGCTCGAGCGCGTCTGGTCCTCGCCCGGCTGGGGCCACGTCGGCGCGTTCACCTTCGGCACCAATTACGGCGCGATCCGCATGGCGCTGGTCGCGCACGGCGTGCCGGTCGAGGACGTGCTGCCGCGCCGATGGCAGAAGGTGATGGGCGTGTCCTACCCGAAAGCCGCCAAGCGGGTGAAGGGCGCCCCGCCGTCGCCGCCCGTGCGACGGGACAAGAACATCACGAAGACGCTCGCACAGAATCTCTTCCCCGGCACGCGCGTCACCCACGCGATCGCGGATTGCCTCCTGATCGCGGAGTACAAGCGCCGCACGACCCTGTAACCCCGTCCACCCCAACCCAAGGAACGAGTCGTCATGAGCAAAGCCAAGAAGAAGACCGCCCGCAAGATCCCGACGCCGAAGAAGACGTCCGCGCTCGCCTCGCGCAAGTCCGCCCCGCGGAGCAAGGCCCACGCCGCCGCCACCGCGAAAGCCCACACGCCGGCGGAACGGAAACTCCCCGGCATGACCCAGCCGCAGAACGTCCGTCTGAACCTGATCTGCGAGGGGCTCTCCGAGCAGCGCGACGTGATCAACAACGCGAAAAGGGAGGAGAAGAGCAGTAAGGCCGCGGCGCTCCAGGAGATGACCAACCGGAACTACAGCGTCTACAAGCACGCCGGCATCGAACTGTCGCTCGTGCCCGGCGCCGACACGCTGCGGGTCCACGTGATCAAGCAGGACGGCGACCTAGCGCGCGGCGAGGGCGACGAGACGACCGACGAGGTCGACCTGACCTACGACGCCCCCAATTCCACGCCAGACGACGACGAAGACCAGGTCCACTAGGCCATCATGGCGAAGCCGAACGCTATCGCGAAAAGTCCCGGTGAACGGGTTTTTTCGTTCGACGACACCCCGATCGCGGCGTTCGAGGGCATCAAGCTGAGAGCCCGGTCGGTCCTGTTCACCGGCCGGGTGACTCAGGACAACTGGCGCGCCGCGCTCGAGTTCACGGCCGCCACCGGGACCGCGTCCCCGTATTGGGTGGGCGACCTCCTGACGTACGCCGAGACGCGTGCCGAGTGGCAAGACATGGCCGCACAAGTCACGTCGTCGCTGGGGCTCTCGCTGCACACGATCAAGAACCAGCACTACATCGCCACGCATGTCGACGTGGAGGCCCGTGCGCTCGCCCCGTCGTTCTCGCATTCCGGCGAAGTGGCGTCGTTGCCACCGGGAGAGCAACGCGCGTGGCTCACGAAGGCCACGGACGAGGGCTACACCACGAACGAGCTCCGCCGGCAGATCCGCGCCGCGGCCCGTCGTGGCGTCATCGAGGGCCAAGCAGTGCTCGAGGGCCAGTTTCGCGTCCTCTACGCGGCCCCCCCCTGGAAGACGATGCCGGTGGCGGAGATGTGCAAGCTCCCCGTGGCGGCACACACGACGCCTGACGCGGTGCTGTTCCTCTGGGTGCCGCCGTCGCTGATCCTGCAGAACCCAGGCCCCCGCGAGGTGCTCGAGGCGTGGGACTTCTCCGCGCGGACGAACATCGTCTGGGACAAGGTGCGCGGCCTCGGCGGCCACTACACCTACGTGCGCCACGAGCACCTAGTCATCGCCACCCGCGGCAAATTCGTGGCCGACTACCGTGGCGGCTCCACCGGCGAGCACGGCGAAGGGATGGTCCAGAGCGTCCACGCCGAGCGCGTGCGCGACCCTCGCCTCGCGGAGAAGCCCGAAACGTTCAGAAAAGCGATCGAGCGGATGTACGCCGGCGGTCCATACTTGGAGTTATTCGGGCGCGCGCCGACCGAGGGCTGGACCACGTTCGGATCGGATGCTCGCCGGTGGCACAAGGACGCCACGCAGTAATGGCCACGAAGCGCAAAGCGGACACCCCCCGCACGCCCCGCCTCGCCACCAGTCGGTACCGGCACGGCACCAACGAGTCCAAGGGCCGCGAGGCGAAGCGCCAGGCGTTCGCGCTGCACGTCGCGGCCGGCAAATCCCACAAGGAGGCCGCGCGTGCCGCCGGCTGCACAGGGACGGGCGTCCGCACCAGGGCCGCGGAGATGCTGCAGGAGCCCAGCGTGCGAGCACAGGTCGCTGCCGCCCGGCAAGCCGCGTTCGACCACCTGCAGGTCGACGTCAACGTCTACTTCGAGCAGTTGCACGCGATCGCGACCTGCGACATCGCCGACATCCTCGACGACAAAGGCCGGGTCCGCCCGCTGTCCACGATCCCCGTGCGGGCGCGCATGGCGATGGCCAGCTTGGATCTGGTGATGCAGAACGTCGAGGCCGGCGACGGCGTCGTCGACATGGTCTTGAAGCCCCGGTTTCACTCGAAGCTCGAGGCCATCATCACGATGCTCAAGGCGCACGGCAAATTGGTCACGAAGATCGAGAAGGGGCGCCCTGGCGAGTTCGACCGCCTGAGCCGCGAGCAACTGCGGGACGTGATCGAGAAGGAGCTGGCCCCGGCGGCGGGGCTCAGGCTCGTGCGGGCCAAGTAGGCAAGGATGGTCGCGGCGCTATTCGTGGCTGCGCGTGGCGTGTATACCGGGCTGCCGGATGTCGATCCGTGGACGGTGGACCGTGATGCGAGGCTCTACGCTGGGCCGTGGCCGGTGGTGGCGCATCCCCCGTGCGAGCGGTGGGGCCGGTATGCCGACGGTGGGCCATCAGCGCGCGTGAAGCGAGTCAAGGGTGACGATGGTGGCTGTTTCCTCACCGCATTGGAAGCTGTGCGACGGTGGGGCGGGGTGCTGGAGCATCCAGCCGGGAGCGCCGCGTGGCAGGCTTTCGGGCTACACTATCCGCCACGTGTAGGCGGGTGGGTGTCAGCAGACTGGCGCGGCGGCTGGACGTGCTGCGTTGATCAGGGGCACTACGGCCACCGCGCGCAGAAAGCGACGTGGCTGTATGCCGTCGGTGTCGCGCTGCCGTCTCTTGAGTGGGGTAAGGCTCCGCGCCGGCACGCCTCATTGGACCGCCGCACGATTCGCACTGGGACATGTCAAAACTTGTCGAAACGCCAGCGGACAGAGACGCCTGCGCCGTTCCGGGATCTGCTTCTCGGCCTCGCGCGCACGGCGACCTCTGGGGCTGGTGGCATGACGACAGATCACTCGGTAGCCCGTAATTGAGCAGGAGCAGCAACCATGGCCAAGACCACCACGAAGAAGCGCAACCCGACCGACGCCACCCTCCGCAACGTCACGGCGGGCCGCACCCGGGACAGCCGGCTGGAGTTGGCCACAATCGCGTTGCTCGCCAGAGTAAGGCGCCTGGAGCGCGTCATCGAAGCACTGACGAACAAGGTTGACTTCCTCGCGGCCCAAATTGACATTGCCGAGGGCTAGACGCGCGTGCCGCATCGCCGGCTGTGACCGCCCGGTCAGGCTATGCTCAAGGCGCTTGAAGATGTGCATCTGGTGCGCGCAGCGGCGGCACCGGCTAGAGCGGACACAACGACACATGACAAGAAAAGGAACAGCATCATGAGAATCCTCGCCATCATCGCGATCGTCTGTCTCGTACTCTTCGCGGCGCGCCCCGCGCAGGCGCAGCCGCTGCCCGGCGTGCCGCTCCCCACGTCGTATCGACTGACGCGCACACTACCGCTTCCCGTGTCGACGAGCACGTTCCTGGCGTCGAGCATGTCGTGCGGCTTGGCCCGGGGCGGCGTGTCGAGTTCGCCGGGCCTGCGGATTGAAGACCCGCGCAACGCGGCGATGGACTGCGAGCTACTCGGCACCGCCAGCGGCGTGATCGTGTCTCGGCAGGCGCAGAACGCCTACGCGATGGTGGCGTGTGACGGCAACGGTGACTGCTCGGCACCGGCCATTTTCAACCTGCTCCTGCCGACCGTGCCGGCGGACCCGCGCCTGCGGCTCCCGCCTCCGGCGGTGGCCTTCGACGCCACCGTGACCGATCGGTATCGGCTCGGCGACGTCGACGTGGCCACAAGCGTCATCGACGGGATCTTGCAGCCGTTCTACTTCGGCGCGGCGACCCTCACCATCCCGGGCTACAGCGTGCAGCGCGGCGACAAGGTGAGCGTGGCGCTCTGGCGGCCGTGATGTTCGACAACCCGACGCCGGACCAGCGGAATTACTGGCTACGGCTATCAGCACGCGGAACCTACCGGTGCTCGCCGGACTCGGCGCGCGTGACGCGTCGTCGCTTGGGCCTGAGCGCCCGGCAGTATCGCATCCAGCAGAAGGCGGCGCGGCGCGGCACACGCTGGACCAGGGCCGCCTTCAAGTGGAAGTACTGGCTACGGCGGCGGCCAAGCGCGCCGACAACGCAGCCCCCGATTTGACAGAACGATAAATCGGCAGTAGGATCGGCGTCGAGGTCCGGCACTCACGCCGGCCGCATAGGGTAGGAGCAGCCCCGATGCACACACTGAACCGCGATCTTGTCTGTCACGAATGCGGCCACCGCGCGCCCACGGCCGACTGCCAGACCACCAGCGAGGGGCCGACGTGCCCCCGCTGCGGCGAACCGGGCGGCATGACGGCCATCCACGCCACCCGGTATCGGCGCGACCAGCTCGACGTCTTCGAGATGGACGACGCGCGCTGGTTCTGGGCCGTCGCCGGCAAGTATCCGACCGGCCCATTCGATTCGAGGGACGCGGCCACTGAGGACGCGGAAGACACGGTGCAGTTCACCGCCAGCCCCGCGCGCGACATCGACGCCCAGTGGGTGGTCGATCTCGTGCCCGTGCAGGCAACGGTGCTGCTGTTGTGCGCGGTGGCCGCGCTGGCGCTGATGGCGCTGGAGCACGAATCGACGTGGACGTATCTGGGGGCGCCCTGATGGCTGACGTGGCCGCCACGTTCCCGTCGACGGCAGGGCGATCTGGTCCGGTCGGTGGTCCGCCATGGCCGGATCGGTTTCTCGACGGCCGCATCTGGCGTCTCGTGAGAGGCGTTGATTTCCACTCGACGATGGCCTCCGCGAATACCTATATCCGCAAACGGGCGAATGCGAAGGGCTTACGCGCGAGAGTAGCCGTCTGCAGGTTAGAGCTAGGCGTGGTCTACATCCAGGCGCGACCGAAGCTATGAGCGACGCGAACAAGCTCGACGTCCGCCCGCGCCCGTGGCGGCGGATGTTCCTCGGCCTCACCGCACGGGATTGGGTCATCATCCTGCTGCTGCTGGTCGCGCTCGCCCTACTGGAAGGGATCTGGCCGATGGTTCTGCCCGACCCGACCACCCCCGCCGAACTGCCGATCGACCCCGAACAGGAACGGTGACATGACCACACCCACGCGCCCGAAGAAGAAGGCCCCCGCGGCCCCGAAGCCGCGCACGGCCGTCATGCCGCCGCCCAACGACCCGCAAGGCGGCTACCAGCACGCACTCGAGGACGGCGGCGGCTACCAGCACGCACTCGAGGACGGCGTGCATACGCCCACGACGTGCCCGGCGTGTCTGGCCAGCATCGCGCTGCGCGAGCAGGTCAACACCATGATCGTGGGCCACCCGCTCGACACCATCATCGAGCTGGCCGACTTCCTCGCGTTCGTTGCCTGGGACTACGCGATGCCGGCGGACGCCACGGATCTCGACGACGCGACGCTGGTGCTGCGCCACTTGTCGGTTTTCAGCCTCAGGATGGGAAGGTGGGCGCTGGAGATCCAAGCGGCCGTGCAGCACATACAGGGCGGGCTCGCGCCGCAACCGAAGAGGACGATGTGAAATGAAGCAGATCAAGCGCACCAAGCTCGCGCCCGGCGAGGTCCGCGCATCGGATAGCTGGCGCACCCCCTTGCCGCTCTTCGCCGCGCTGGACGACGAATTCGGTTTCAACGTGGACCTCGCGGCCGACGCCAACAACCATCTATGCCCGACGTGGCTCGGCCCTGGTGGCGAGGCGGAGGATGCGCTTGCGGTGCGGCAATGGGCTCGCCACGGCGATGTCGGGTTTCTGAACATGCCCTACAGCTCGGATCTCATCCTGCGCTTCATGGCGGCCGTGGCGCGCAACCGCATCGAGATGACCATCGTGGCGCTGCACCCGCACGACACGAGCGCCGCCTGGTGGAGCTACACGCGGCACGCGGTCGAGATCCGCGAGATGCCCCACCGGGTGCCCTACCTGCGGTCCGATGGGATCACGAAGGCAGGCGCGATGTTCGCCTCGGCCGTCAGCATCTACCGGCCCCAGCCGGGCATCCTGATGGCGCATCCGCGGCACGTTCTCTGGAGCTGGAAGACCCGTGCGGCGCTCGAGAAGGCGGAGCGCAAGAACGCAATGCGCCTCAACCGGTTGGACACGTTCCGAGGAGACGACGATGCCAGATAACTCCATCGACGCCGGCACCATATCAGCGATCTTCACCGGCACGATGTCAGTGAAAGCTGCGCGCGGGGCGCTCGCCACGGCGGAGGGCCACGCGGTGGCAAGGGCACTCGATAGGGCGAATAAATGCCTAGAGAGCGCGGGCTGCGCCGGGCACCTTCCGGTGCTGTTCGCCAAGGCCCATCGCTGATGCACGGCTGGCGATCGACGAGGCGGTGCGGGCACACGCCAACCACCAGGAGTTACTAGAGGAGGCGAAAAAGTGACCAGTGATGACTCCCGCGTCTTGGGGCAGGAGGCTGCCGCGATCACGCAAGAGAGTGACGCGGAAACCTCACCGCGCTACCGCACGCTCGCATGGTCGCAACAAGGGTATTCGCTTTACGGCCGACCCACTCCCGAGCCTCCACCGTTCACGCCGCCCTTCTCGGCATGGCTTTGCGCTGTCGTGCCAGCCGGATGGGATGTGATTTTCGTGCGTGAGCTGCGCCAAATCAGGCCGGAAGACGGCCGAGTCGACATGGAAGTCACCATCCAGCGGCGGGGTGACGAGATGGTGGCCGCCACGTCGCCCGAGATGCCGGTGATCGAAGCGGGGGATGATGTGATTTACAGGTCTAAGCACGCGGGACAACCAGATGAGGAGAT
>ENA-ORBV01005544-ORBV01005544.1-microbial-mat-metagenome-genome-assembly--contig:-NODE-5544-length-23122-cov-24.023476_pt1 | contig 23122 bp, 23 predicted proteins | sample MGYA00237777_ERZ505514 | MGnify/ENA primary metagenome ERZ505514 (study PRJEB26160, sample SAMN06269048) | microbial mat metagenome | isolation source: Oligotrophic lake microbial mat | place... | reverse complement strand
TACCGTGTTAGATTGTTTTGTAGGCAGTGGCACTACAGCAGTAGCTTGCAAATCATTAGATCGTCGGTTTATTTGTGGCGACTTAGAAGCGGAATTTGTTGAATATTCGCGCCGCCGGACAGCGCAGACGGTCAAGCGAGATGTAGTTGAAATCGGTGTGCAGGCTACGCTGCCGATGATGGAGATGATGGGTTGAACGCGGCGGTCTTTTGATTCACCTATTCCATTTGACTTAACGAACAATTGTGCTACACTATTGTTCAACAATTAACTCTGCGCGGAGTGTTGCCAATGCCTTGTCTATTCAAGGTGTTGGCAACACTTCTTTTTATTTTGGGGGTAGGTCGTGATAGTTCCAGCTTTGAAGATGTTGGGTGATGCAGGGGATCGCATCGGCGGCTATCTGGTCGTCTTCGGCAGTCCAGCACAAAAAGACCTGACAGGTGAATATTTTACACCTGAGACTGAATTGGGCTTGGATTGGTACGCACAGCGTCCCATGCTCTACCATCACGGACTCGACGGCGAACTTAAGACAGCACTCATCGGCACAATCGACACGCTGAAAGTAGATGCCGTTGGCCTTTGGGCGGAAGCCCAACTCGACATGCGTAACCGCTATGTTGGGGCTGTCCGCAACCTCGTAGAGAAGGGCGCTCTTGGTTGGTCGTCCGGTAGCCTTCCGCATTTGGTGGAAGTCGCCGCAGACGGACGGATTAAGAAGTGGCCTATCGTCGAAGGTAGTCTCACACCCACCCCCGCTGAACCGCGCAGAACTAATGTCAGTAATTTGAAAGCCGCCATTAGAGGCGTTAACGGTTTCAAGACTCTGGAAGACCTTTTAGGTGAAGCAGAGAGCGACCCTGAACGCGAGACGGCACCATCCGAATCTCAATCGCAAACAGGAGCAAAGACCATGACCATTCGTGATTTAGTCCTAGCGGTTTTCGCCGCTATGGGACTTGATGTACCTGCTGAGGAACAACTCGCGCAGATCGTCACCCAAGTTGAAGCCGCAAACAGCAGCGTGGGCGGCGAACAAAAAGCCGATCCGGTAGCCCAGGCAGCCCTACCCGAAGAAGAAATGATGAAAAATGTCGAAGACATCATTCCGCAAAAGATGATTAACACCGCCTTTATCAAGAGTGTGATGGATGTCATCAACAAAGACCGCGCCAATGCCGTTATTGCTGAGGCTATCAAAGCCAATGTAGGACATGGCGGCACGAGCCGCGCATCTGGCGCACAGGTCAACCCACCCGCGAACAAGCCGACACAGATCACCGTTGGTAGCAAGTTTGACCCACTGACCGCCCATGACTTGGCGCTTGGTTATCAGATGCTGCGCGGACGGACGAGCGATGAATATCGCAAAGCGATGACCTATAAAACCGCTCAACTGGTCGAAAAAGGCGATGTCGCCGCTAATGATCTGGCTGTCAAAAGTCACTTCCCGTTTTTGAAGGCTGGCGAAGTCATGGCTGCTGATTCAGCAGGTTTTGGCGACGAGTGGGTTTTCAATTACTACGGGACTCAACTGTGGGAACAAATCCGCGAACAAACACCCGTCTATCAGAAGATGCTTTCTTATGGCATGGATGAAGCCGAAATTCCACAAGGATATGAAGCTGAAACCATCCCGCTTGAAGGCGCTGATCCTGATTGGTATGTTTCCACCGGGGGGGCAGATGAAAACGCAAGTAGCGGTATGGTCACCCCTACATCGGCCTCTTCAAAATTCGGGACGGGACAGAAAAGCGTCACTGTCGCCAAGCTGTCTACACGTCTCAACTACCAGCAGGAACTGGAAGAAGACAGCATCATCAACATCGTCAAAGAAGCCAACCGCAAGATCAATGTGAGTGGTGCGGAACAAATGGAACGCATCCTGATTAATGGGGATACCGCCACCGGCGCGAGTACGAACATTAATTTGATCGATGGCACTCCGGCAACGGCACCCTCCAAACCGTCCTACACACTGTTGAACGGCTTGGCGAAACTGGCGCTGGTGACCAATACCGCCAATGCCGCTGACGCAGCTAACACGCTGGCAGATACGATTTTCTTGGCACTGCTTCCGCTGCTAGGCGTGGACGGTAAACATGCCACCGACCCAAACAAGGTGCTGTACATCATCGACAATTCAACGTACTTCGCAGCGCTCAACCTTGCCATCTTGAAGACGCAAGATGTCTTCCCGACGGCCACCATCGTTGAAGGTGTGTTGCGTCGGATTTATGGCATTGAAATTGTGCGCTCCGGCTTCTTCGGCAAAGGCAATGCCACAGGCAAAGTCAGCGCGACGGGTGGCAACAACACCAAAGGCCGCATCCTACTGGTGCGACCCGATCAGTGGGCGAGTCGCTGGAAGCGTCGTATGCAGGTTTTTACGACCTACTATCCGGCATCGGATACAACTCAGGTTGTGGCGCATATGCGTTGGGGTCTGGCGTTTCGTGACAACGAAGCCGCCGCGATTGCATACAACGTCAGCACGACTATCGCCTAATCCGTCTGCTGCATAAGCAGGCAAGTAAAGAAACTCTTTCCTGTCCATTAACGGAGGACTGTAGAAATGACCCAGAAAACTTATATCCCGCGCATGGGTGAAGACGCAGATTTTGGAAATCTCACCGCCGCCACATTGACTGTTGGCGGCAACGCGGTGAGCATGACCTCAGTGCTGCTTGGTGCGGGGCAAGTCGTTGATCTTAACGGCGAGAATGATGCGCTTGTTTTAGATGCCGATGCCGATACCACCATCAGCGCCCCAACGGATAACCAGATCGACGTTGAGATTGCCGGGGCGGACGACTTCCGTTTTACCGCCAATCTCTTTGAAGCGTTGTCGGGCAGCCTAATGAAAGGCGAACTTCGCCAAGCGGTGCAGACCTTAACTGCCACCGGGGCGATTACGCTGCGCTGCGGCTTGGTGATCCTCAGTCATGCGACGGTAGTCATCGCGGCAACTTTAGTTGCGCCTACGGCGGGTGACATGCTCATCATTGCGAATGGCTCTGCATCGGGAACGGTTGCACATACCGTCACGCTTTCGGGTGTGACTTGGAACGGGACAAACAGCGTTGCGACACTGGATGCACCAGGCGAAGCGCTGCTTGTCATCGCACTTTCTGCAACCCGCTTTTTAGTGCTGTCCAACATTGGCAGCGTAGCCTTCTCATAGGAGGTGTACAGATGGCTATAACAATTTCCGTACACAACAACTATGGCGGACGACTGACAAATGAAGAACGCATCGAGCCGGGCGAATATGAAGATACTGATCCACGCCTCTTTGGGCTGGCTAAGTACCTCGTGGAGAACGGTCATGCGGAAGTCATCGCCGAATCGTTACCCGAAGAAGTCATCGCGCCTATCGTCCCAACCGACCTAGACCGCGACCCGGAACTTGATCCTTTAACGGATGAGGAACTGGCTGCACTTGAAACGCTTGCCAACGAGCAGCATGAAGATGCTGCACCTGTCGCTAAAACCGCTAAGAAGGGCGGTAGAAAATGAAAGACTTCCAACACTGGGGGGAAGTTGACGAAACAGGGCAGACCATCCGTGACACGCAGACTTGCGCCGTCACGGGTGCGTTTGTGCCGCATGGCGAAGGGGCGCAATGCTTTATCAGAGAAACGATGTTGTTCTATCGCTTGACCCGTCAGGCGCGGAATGGCATCACGCAAGAACAGCGCGCCACCGTTGAGGAGCAAATCCGCAGCGCCAAGCAGTTAGGTATCTCGCAGGAGACACTTAAACGCATCGCGCCCGAAATACTTGAATGGGTTGACCCGGAAGCCGAACCGAAAGTGAAGCGTAAGTAATGCTCACGACCTTTGATTTAGTGATTGATGAGATGCGAGAGACAGAGGAAAGCTACGTCACGCCAACGGTGCAGGATAAGCAATACATCCTGAGAGCAATAGACGATGTGCTTGCAACCGCCGAGCGTAACACGCGGCGCAGCCTAGCACCCCGTCTTGAGACGCGCAAATTCGACGCTTTACCCATGTCGTGCAATGGTCTGGTTTATGACGATCTACTTTTCCTAGACGCTGAACTGTTGACCGCCTCATCAATCACAGTTGAAGGTTCGGCGCTTGCGGCAAGTGCCTATACGCTCTTGCCGCAAGAGGATAAGCACAAAACCAAAATCCAGATCATTGACGGGTCTTGGTTGGGTGCAAGCGTTCCGGCTGATGCTATCGCGGTGGCGGGTGTTTGGGCATACCACACGCAGCCGAGCGAGGCGTGGCTCAACAGTATGGACACGGTGCGGGATGCCCCACTGTCTTCATCCAGTCGCACGATCACCGTCACCGACATCAAAGGCGAAGACGAGCGCTTTGAAACGCCGCGCTTTTCACCCGGTCAGTTGCTCAAGATCGGGAGCGAATATATGCAGGTGCGTAAGGTCACGATCTCAGTCGCCGCTACACCTGTCCACACGCTTTCAGTCATGCGTGGAGTACGCGGCACCACCGCAGCCGAATACGCGCAAGGCGCGCCGATCACAATCTGGCGGCCTGACCCAAGTGTCCGCTATTACGCGACGCGGTGGGCAGCTTACAAATTTCAACATCGTGGACAGTTCATCAAAACGCAAGTTGACGGCATGACCGCTATTGAATGGCCTGTGGATATGCCCGATGAATCAAAGTTGTTTTTCGCCTCACTGGTACGTTTGGCGAGGATTAAAAAAGTATGACCGACATTCAATACTTGTACCTTGATGATGCTGTAGAGCGCATCGTAGAAGCGTGGGAGGAGATGACCATTCCGGCATCACCGCCGCGCTTGAAGAAGTCGCTTAAAGTTGTGCAGGCGGCACAGAAGTTCTTACTTCCTGTTCCGACAGCCTTCCCGTGTGTGATGCTTTATCCGGGCGGGTTGACTGCTGGCGATGCTGGCGAACCCTACGACGAGCAGGCGATTACCGTCATCAGTCGCTTCCTGATCGGGAAGGTGCAGAGCAACCTAAAAGGCGAAAATCAAAAACTATTATGGCTGTTTATCCCGTATGCGGTCAACTGGTTCAATGCCCATTCTGACCTTAGCTGGAAGACGGGACAAGCTGACCTTTGGCTAATACCGGGCGGTGCGTTTGTGACATCTGTAACGCGCAACGGCTTATTTCGGGATGACCCGGAGCATGTCGGCTTTGAACTAAGCCACACCTTGAAATTCAATATCGAAAATGAAGAAGCCATCTGGCTAGGAGTTTAGGCTATGGGAAGTCCGTTTAAGCGCTATATAGCTGGCGGCAGTAAAGAGACGTGGGGCGCATTCTACGATACCAACGGCATGTTATGCGGGAGCGTAACCGCGTTGGCTGCTGGCGAGTCATCGTCCCTGCTGCGTCTCAATGCCGTCAAAAAGATGAGTGTGGCAACACCAGAACGCACCCGCGAAAATCAAAGCGGTGATGATATCTCACAAGGCTTTCTCACGTTTGACCCTATCGAGAATACAACCACCGACATTGATATGGGCGTGGGCGACCTTGACCGCGAAGCAGCGTTGCAAGGAACAAAGGTCTATGACGTGGGACCATTCGAGATTGTGGGTATTAACCCACAGATCGAAGACCTCCCGCCGATGATGCTACTCAACCACAGCAGCGCGAAGAAGCGCGTGTATGGGGAACAATCTCAAAAAGGCTATGAGTTCATCATCATGAATTATGGCGAAATTGCAGTCAAAGGCGAGAGTAGCCGTGACGAGCGCGTTTTGCGCGACTACACCCACACGGGTACATGGGAACGTACAACCGTATGGCCTTGGGGCAAGATCATGACTTTGGCTGCTGAAGGGTCGCTTGCCATGTCTGGCGGACGCGCTATTGCAGTAACGCCGCCGCACATTGACATTTTTCAGGGCAATGGTGTGTTAACCACCATGACACTTTCCAAAAAACCGCTTAGCGATCATACCACTACGAATATCGTGGTCTATCAGCAAGACACGTCTACAAGAGTGTCCACGCTTTTGGTGCCGACTACTGCATGGACGGTTGTTCCATCAACCGGAGTTGTCACGTTTGCAGTCGCGCCCAGCGCAACCAAGCGTAACTACATCGTGTATTTGAGGGCTTCTTAACATGGAACGTGCCAGCGAAAAAGGCGAACTCTTGGGCGTGACTTTTACGGTCTATCGTGAAAACCGTATGGGTCAAGCGCAGCGCGGCATCCTCTATAACGACTTAGTAGGTGCGGTTCGGGGATTTAATGAGGAAGGTAACCGCCTACCGCTTCGTGTTGAAGATGCTGAAATCTATGTTCTCTTGGCAAGCAATAGCTGCGAAATTATCAGCGATGATCCAGCGTGGAATATTCCCGCCTTTCATGTGCCTATCGCGCAGCATGTTAATGCCGTCACCCTTTGGATGGACACAGAACCTAGTATCGGGAACGCCATTAGTGCCGCGTTTGATCGGATTAACGCGCCGCTGGTGCCGCGCCCGATTCTGCCTGCAAGTGAACACACTGAGGCGGAAAAAGCAGACCCGAATTTTTTAGACGAAGGCAAGACTACCAAAAAAGGTTAAGCGATCTCGCCCGACAGGTCGCGCTGCGCGAGGCGGGATTGCTTAAAAGCGACCACGAAGATGAGGAGATAGAAGGTTACTTTGACCCGGACATGGTGATAGAAGCCTATTTACACTATCGGGACAAGAACCTCCTACCATTCGACGGTGGCGTACTTGAGCAGCCTAATGGGTTGCTCGATGGGCTGCGACTGATAGACCGTATGGTCTCTTGGTGGCTCGTTGAAAATGAACGCGACGATCCAGACGAATTACCTTCATGGGGTGATTTTATGAGACTAAAGACTGAGTGATCAAATGACCGTTGTAGAAGCGCTGCTTAAACTTAGACCCGACCAGCGAAGCATCGGCGATAGTATCAAGGCTATCGGCTCTGTTGAGTCGCGTCTTGAACAGGTAAGCAAAGGCGCTGAGGCAATCGGCAAGGCCGCCAGCATTGCAGGTCGATCCCTTAAAGATATGGCGGCGCAAACCAACGTCAACCCCGCAACACAAGAATTAGCCACTCTACGATCTGAACTGGTATCAGTGCAGAACGAAGCCGTTAAAACAAGCGCGGCACTGCAAGACATTAAGAAGCCGGATGTTAGCGGTTCGGTTGGCGACATCAGTACATCATTGGGCGCGGCGGGGTCTGTCGCCTCGCTGGCGGGTGGTGGGGCGCTGCAAGGGGCGCTGCAAGGTGGTGGGGATATTGCCGGACTGATCGAATACCTTCCACGATTTGGGGAGGGTATTCAGGCAATTGGCACAGCGGTCAACACCGCGACGGGACCATTGAGCAGTATGGCAAGTAGTGCGCTCTCTGCTGTACCCGGCCTGTCGAGTGCAGGTGCAGGACTCGTCACAATGGGGGTTGTTGGTGCTGCTGCTGGCGCGGCTATAGCATTCGCAGCAGTTGCATTGGGTGACTACAACAAAGGTGTGAACGAACAAGTTAAAGCGGTACAGTCTGCTACAGCGGGTCGGCGCTCCGTCAACGAACAGCTTGCCAGTGGCACACTTTCTACCGAAGTTGCACAGGCTGAGATTGAACGCCTGTCAGCACTCGTTACAAGTGAGCAGGGGGAACTTGCGCGCGCTCAAGAGGCTCGTCGCCGATTTAATGAGGGGTTTGGTGCCGCCGCGGGTATCGTCTCGATATTTGACAAGCGTGAGCAGTTGATTGTCAACCAGCGTAACGAGGCTCAAGACAATATCGATGATTACCGAGGCAGTATTACAGCGCTTCAGGCCGCGATGGATAACGGCAGTACGGCAGCCATTGATCGCGCACAAGCTGAAGAAGCCGCAACGGATGCCGACAAGCGCGGTATTGCCGCCTCAGAAGGCGCAAAACAAAACGAGAATGAACTGTCACAAGAACGCGCTCGGTCTGCTCAGGTCATCGCGCAGCTTACCGAGCAGGAAGCGAGTATCCGCGCCGCCGCTTCGCAGCAGTCCGCGCAGACGCGGGAAGATCGTAAGATCAGAGACCGCCGCGCCGATGAAGATCAAAAAGAGTTAGCGATTGCGGCCAATGCCCGACTCAAAGCAATTCGCGCAGACGGCTTCAAGCAAATCGAGGCCATCACCAAAGAAGCGGGTAAGGCTGAGGTTCAGGCCACCGCGAAGGCGCGCAAAGACATCATCGCCGCCGAAGCGAAGATCAACAAAGACCGCGCCAAGCTGGAAGTCGATAGCCAAAAAGCAACACTTAAACGCGATGTGGATTTCTCCAAAGAACGCCAACGGGCAGCCAAAGCGCTTGACCAGCAAATCTTCGAGGGCGAATTAAGCAACGATATATTGAGCATAACGGTGGCGAAACGCAGAGGCGAAACCGAAGCCTCGCAGCGCCAACAAGATTTTGATGCGACTAAGCAGGAAGCCGCAACGCAAAAAGAAGAACGCCTCGCCGAAATTCGTGCTGAGGGCGAAGCGCGTATCGCTGAAATTAAAAGCGGATTAGGCGAAGAACGCGCACAGATTCAGGCCGGACTTGTGGAGCGCCTCACGGCACAGCGGACGCAGAACGCGGCGGCTGTCGCTGGTGAGCAGGCACAACAGGCCACGCAGGAAGCCAGTCGCCAGAAGCGCAACACACGCCAAGCGGAAGATGATGCGCTGGCGGATCGTCGCCGACAGGAAGCGACCAACCGCCAACTCCAAGAAATCACCCGTAAGCGGGACGCTGAACTGCAAGGTATTCAGGCAGTGCAAACCGCCGCGCTCACGATGGTGCGAAGCGTCCAACAAGCCGCCGCAAGCAGGACAACCACGACTACTCAAAGGCCGACGAACAACAGTTCAAACACTCGACCAACGTCCGGCGGAGGAGCCAGCGGAGGAGGCGGCAGTTTTATTCAATTCGGTAAGGGCGGCCTCGTTCCGAAAGGTAAGGAAGTCTTCGCGCAGTTCGAGGGCAACCGCAATTATGACGAGGTGGTTTTGCCTTTAAACGCAGACACCTTATCCAGACTCGCGCTGAGTATGAATACGGGACAGGGTGGCGGATTCACCATGAACGGCGACATCGTTATCGGGGCAGGGAATCAAGTCACTGTCGATGATGTGCGCGGCGCACTCAAATCAACTGTACGAGAAATTTTAAAAGCAAATCAAGCCGCGCTGTCTGGCGCGAGGTAAGGAAATGCGATGTCGGATTACCACAGCGGCGGCTCGTATCGCTTGCGCGCCGGGTGGGTCAGTCGAGCCGAACTGGCAGCAGAGTATGAGATTGTGCGCTGGCCTAAAGCCGCCGATCAAAGGTACGCCCGATGGAAAATTCCAATGGACGAAGGGCGTTTGACCAATCGTTACGCGGAGGATGTTATCAGCTTAGGCGGCGCGGCCATCACGTTAGGCGAAGGTAACGACTTATGGCCTCTGGGCGGCTGGACAACGGGCATGACCACCTACGTTAAGGATACGATCTTTAGCGGACTCAATTGGGGGAAATTTACGATTATGACGTGGGATAGAAGCGTAGGCTGGATCGTCGTCCAGTGTTACGGCTATCTCAAACGTCCAGCGGAAGCGGGTACGCCCGGCTGGCGGAGGGGATTTAAGAGCTACAAAATTGAATGGGTGATTGTTGCTGATGCACCAGCGGGTCCCGATCTCGCCATCACTATGACGCATCCTGCCCCTGTGGCGGTCAACGTCAATAAAGCCTACACGATCACGGTCAACAATATTGGCTCTGCGACGTATGGGGATGTGGTTGTGAGCGCTGATGTGCTTGCATCGTTTACATTCGTCACCTTCGCGGGGACAGGCTGGACGAGAGAATACTTCGAGAGTGGGGTATGGGTCAGCACCGTTACAACTCCGGCGAATGTCACTAAAGTTCGGGCGACACTGGATGCTTCACTCGCAGCCGGAGCAACAGCCACTACGCTTACACTGACGATGAGACCAACGCTAACAGGTAGTTACGATGTGAGCGCCAGCGTGACCACACCGGGCGATGTGACCAGCGGGAATAATGCCGCAATAGATGTAACGGTGGTCGTGTAATGGTTATCCTCTCAACGCCCGACAAAAACAAGATCACCAACGCCAAGCGTGTCACGGTACAGCCTGTATTTAATGTGGTGCCGCTCGTAGAGGTCGCCAGTGCGACACTTGCCGCAGCTCCTACTATTCCGATGATCGAGATCAGTGTGACCAGCACCGTAGGCTGGGGAAACTTCACGGTGGGGCAGGCCTTCACGATCAAGAATAGCGCAGGCAAAATCAAGACGTGGGGTGTTGTTCGGAAACAGCCTACACCCACCACGTTTTACACCGATGCCAAAAGCGAAGGTGATTTCGGATATGCAAGAGATGTAATGCAGACTGTCATCGCTGGCGATACCTTGCATATTTATCAGCATCGCCCGATGTGGGGGCTGCTCTCTCGCGCCACAGGCGAAGCAGCTTATAAGGCGTGGGATTTGCCCTATGATGGTTCTGGGTCTCGCCCTGTACCCGTCGTCAACATGGGAACACATCAACAGCAGTGGGTCAATACCAGTGGTCGCGCTGTGTTCACACTCAACGCCGGAGGGTCATTCGATTGGTTGTACGGGTCGCCCGGCATCATCGCCTATGCATGGGGTCTGCCTGCTGGTGCGGTTATCCTGTCGGGGAGTTCTACGTCTTCGGTGGTGGTGGTTGATTTGCCTGCTGGATTCTATGAAGTGAACTGCACCGTGACGAGCATCAACGGACGGCAAGCCTCCGGTTGGCGCTGGCTGTTTGCCAACTCGGATAATCCCGCCAGTCCTTATGCACCATTTAATTATAAATATGGACTGGATGCCATCGGTGGGGATGCCTCCGTCAATGTTGGGCGTGAACTTTCGGTCACGGTGAAGGGTGAAGCGAAAGCCGCGCTCTATCCCGGCATGATGGGCGTGTTGACCAATCGCATTCTCTTCGACGGTCAGGAATTGGCCGAAGGCGTTATCACCAAGAGCTTTGTCGGGTACATGGATGACATGACCACCGAAGGCCAGCGCGGACGTAAAAGCGTGACGCTCAAGTTTTACGGCCCGCTGAAGCTGGCGCGCAGTATTCCGACTGCAACCCAATTGATGGAAGAAAACACAACGCCGACGGAATGGACTCAAGTCGCTCCGGCTTACACCCATCCGGGCTTTGCGGCTTATTATATCCTCCGCAATCATGCGACCTTCCTTTATAACCATGACTTTTATTTTAGTGCCAACCTGCTTGGGCTGCGCCGCCGTACCTATGGCTTTCGCGCTGAAAACATCGCTTCGCAATTGCAATTCTTGAATGAAATTTCAACGGGCGAAGTCAATTGTCGCAGCGATGGCACCATCTATTTTGTCCGTGAGCCGAACCATCTTCCCGGTGTGCCGCGTAATGCGCTCGATACCAAATACACCTGGACAGAGAACAGCGTCCGTGTGCCGCTGGCGCTTGAGCCAAAGCTGAGGCCGGACGTGGCGCATGTCATCCTTGATGGTATCTCACATGATGGCTCGGAGATTCCTTCGACCTATCGGGCATTGGCACCCGGCAGCGCTCAGGGACAAGGGCTGTCCAAGAGCGACCTTCCCGACGTGAGCGTAACCGCCGCTGGCGGACAAACAGAACTTGAATTTTTAGTCGGTGATGCTTTTGCTTATGTCAATAACCCGCTGGCAAGTCTGCCTTTAACTTTGCTGATGCCGCTGGACATCTTCGACCCCGCAGATGACGACTGGCATAAATTGAACGTACCTGAGGATTATCTTGCGTTTGAACCTGATCGGTTTGGGGTGCGATGGGGCGGTAGTGACGGGACCGGTATTCGTGTGCGTCCGGTACAGGTCACGCGCACATGGCGCAAGTTGGGCAATGTCTGGTTGATGGATATCGCTGTGAATGTCCGCACTGAAAGCGACGGCACACGCGGAATCTATCTCCCCATCGAACGCGGCGGGGCGGGTGGGTATGTTGACCCGGACGGTTGGATTGATACCGTTGAGCAAGTCTTTCCACCTGATCCGCCGGAAATTAATTTGGGTGCAGACTTTGCTCTAGCGATGCCTTGGAACTCCTTCGGTGAGCCGGGACTCTCCGAGAACTTTTTAGAGGAAGTCGTGAATTATGCGCGTGTGCGCGACTCTGGGTCTCAAGCGCTGGTTGGTCAAGTCCTTGATGCGTGTTGGGATAAAGATGCGTTCTATCCGTCTGTGTTGGTCGTTGTATGGGATGGCGGAATAACGCTCACGGTATCGAGTTGTCCTAATTTGCTATCTCCTGCGCCCATCTGGGATACGACGACGACGATCATCACCGAAGGTTTATTCTATGGACGCGCCCGAATCGTGCAGAGTACCACCGCGCCTTACTTTCTGGCGGTGGCCTATCTGTCCAGTTTCGGTGTCAAGATCAAACGCCGTTCCAGCGGTGGGTCGTGGGGGGCAGTGGTCAATGTCGGTTCAGGTTCGTTTATAGATGAAGCTAACGCTAACATGCCTTTGGGTATGGAGATTTCCGGCAGTGACATTTACCTACCGGGAACACTCGCCACCGGACGCTGGAAGTTAATGAAGGCCACCGGGTCAGCGGGAGCGTTCAGCGAGATTGCTAATCATCCGGGCGACGATCAAGCCAGCAGTGAACCCATGTCCACCATCAAGAAGGATGGTTCGGGCAACATATTTACGACGTATAACATCTATGACGATACGCCCATCAGCACCACAATTAGCACTTTCCCGACAGGTAACCGGATTGACCTGCTTCCTAATACCGAACTGGCGTTGTCATCTGATGAGGCCGACGCTGATCAACAATCTATTCGGTACGGCGTTGATTATCTGGCGCAATCGGATGAGCAGAAATCAGGGACGGTATACACAGTGTCTCAACTGATTGGCAGCTTCACCACCAAACTTTTGTATCCAAGCGTCATTGCGGACCCGCCCGGCGTTAGTGGTACGCCAATCTATTGGCCTCCGGGCAACACGATTGACGGCGCGTATCGCGTGAATGTCACCGCTGAACTAACCATGCTCAACAGTAGGCGCGAGGTCTTATACTCGAAGCGCGTCCAGTTCCACACACTCGATAAAAGCCAGTCGTGGAGCGTGTCGTATATCGGCGCGGCGGCCATCTTTGGGTTTCCGTATTTTGTGCAGTTTAATGTCACGGCGGCGATTAATGTAACCTTCATTACACCAATCGAAAACGTGCGCTTTGTTGAAGTGCGCTTCCTCAGCGACTCAACGGAACTTTATGGAAAGTGGATTAACAACAGTGTGACACGTCCAGAACTCCAACTTGAAGCCGTCTTTGGCAGCCTCATTATCACCAACAAACGACAGGCCGGACGGCGCATGTATCGCGTCAGCGGTTCAAGCATCTGGACGGACGTTACCCCGACAGAAGAAAGAGTACCGCGCCATCCCTTCGCGCTTACGGCTGCTGGCAGCGAGTTACGCATGATCGCTACAGCGCTGGACGGGTCACGCGCTTTCTGGCGTTCTGGTGATGGTGGCACCCTTTGGGCGCAGGGACGCAGCACAAATTATAACTGGCTCAAGCGCTTACAGGCGGGTGTGTTCGTCGCGGGCGGGGACAATAAACTGGACATCTCTATTGATGATCTGAGTACGTTTGAGCCGCGTATTGGGACATGGTTGCAGAACGTGGGGCAGGTAGGCCGCATCGAAAACGCCCTTATATTGATCGAGAAAACACCATGAGTATTCTAAATGAAAGCGACCTGCAAGAGATGTACGTCGCCGCCCGCGACACTTGGTCGACGCATATTGAAACCGCAAAGACCTATCGTGTTGGGCGGGTGCTGACGGATGGCACTGTTCAGGTCTATGTCCCTAATCCCGAAATCCCCGGCATGGTGTGGGTGCGTCCATACACATCTAACTCGCTCGACGGCGAAGCGATACCCGCGCTTAACGTGTCGCTGACTTCGGAGGAAATTGTCCCAAACTGCTTTGTCTCGGTCAAGCCTTCAGCCAAAGGGCTAACCATCGTCGGACGCGCGCCAGAAGATGCGCTCTACCGCGAAGGTGTACCAGTGCGTCCACAGCGCCCGATCAACATTTCACAATTCGATGTAGGGCTGCTGCGTCCGATGTATCCAACCGTCATGCGCTGTATTGTCTCTGAGGCAGCGTACACGCTGGGCAACCTACGTTATCTTGTCCTCAACCGGGACACGAAAGACTTTACCGCCGATATCCCCGTCACTGTTGGGTTGGCTGTGGGAATACTGGTCGAGATTGACCCGGCAACGGGGACGCTCTATTACACCACCGGGACAACCTTCAACACCAATTTGACGCTGAAGGATGTGTTTAATGTGAATCTCATCAAAACCGTTCAGCCGGGGCGGTTCGCTTCGGGGTGGGTCAAGCTCTACAACGGCATGACGGCAATCACCATTAATGAGGTACTGGCAGCACAGGAAGTCCTCGCCAAGTCAGGCAGCGGGGCAAGCGACATTGTGACCTATCGCGGACAGGTCGTGACATTTAACAGCCAAGTAGTAACATGGAGTGGGTTATGAGTAATGATTTAAGAAGTTTTCCAACTTGGTTTCAATCGGGACTGGATGCCGCTAAAGGCACACCCGCATACTTGGGGCAGACTTATTTCGCCACTGACACCGGAAATAGATACATCGCTACGGGTACAAGCTCATCGGGCGATTGGGTGAGCTTTAGCAGTGCCATTCCAACCCCAACCGAAGCGGGGCAACTCATTGTTTGTACCGCGCCGGGAACTTACGGGTTAATTGATCCAGCAAATAGTAGGGGTCAAATACTGGTCACCAATGCGAGTGGTGTTCCGACACTGCTTACGGTGGGGGCAAACGATCAAACGCTGTTAGCCGATAGCACAACCGCTACAGGTGTAAAGTGGGCTGCGCCTCTACCGAAGACCTCCGCTCGGATTGAAGGAGTCAATGGCACACCGACGTACAGCGTCTCCGCCGTAATCGATTGGGCAACTGAAAGTTATGATGATGCCAATTTCTGGACAAGCGCAGATCGTTCTAGGCTGACGATTGCTACCGCTGGACGGTATCGCGTCTCCATGAACCTTTATTCCACGATCACCATAAATTCTACTGCGGATGTAACAATTCGTCTGCTCAAGAATGGCACATCGCTGTCAGTGCTGTATGGTAGATCTTTCTCCACGACCACAACTGAGATGATAGATGGGGCGTGGGAGGGCGCACTCGCCGCCACCGATTACTTGCAGTGGGAGATACTACTCACCAACAGCGCGACACTCTCTCCCTCAGTTAACGCCGCCAATTCGCGGACGGTCATCGCTGCATCATGACAAATTATTGGGAATATCCGGGTTTAGGACACGTCCGCATCGGGCTTCAATCGGAATTACCTACGCTGTTCGACGTGCCTAATGATGGCTTCTGGGCGTTGGATACCGGGAATTATTATCTCTCAAACCTGCTTCGCCTTCCGGTTTTGGTCAATGCTGTGACAGCCGCTGCACCTGTCAATGCAACTTACATTACACAGGTAGCCAACAGCGCATTAACTAACGAGTTTGCTCTAGCAGCTTTGGCAAGTGGCCTACTCGCCGTCACAACGGCTACAGGCGTATTGTCCAGTGTCGTACCCGGCGCGGCGGGGCGAACGCTTGTTAGTAACGGCACGGATTGGATTGTCTCTGAAGGATTGAACGCTGGTCATATCGTGGATGGTCGCCTTACGATTACCAGCGGTGAACCTGTTAATGTATCAAACACATTCGGCACAACCATCTATTACGCCCCATACAGGGGCGCTCAAATTGGCTTGTACTCCAGCGGCGCGTGGGGACTGTATACCTTTAGTGAGATTTCTAAAAGCGTCCCGTCTGGTACATCGAGACAGTGGGCGGTATATGCCTACTGGACGGGCAGCGCGGTAGACATCGAACTCCAACAATGGACGGACACCGGGACACGCGCAACGGCGCTTGTGAAACAAAACGGTTGGCTTGTTAAATCAGGTGATCCCACTCGCCGCTATCTGGGGGATATTGGTAGCGATGATGTCAGCGGACGGTGTTATGATAGCAATGAGCGCGCCTTGTGTTACAACTACTACAATCAGGTTGAGAAGAAGCTCAGGCTGTATGCACTCAGTCCCGGGTCCAACTCGTGGACGGTCAATACTGCGTCATGGCGACCCCTGCACAACGACGATACTCGCCAAATTCAAGTTCTCATCGGTGTGAGCGAATCAACGATCAAGTTGCGTCATGATGGGTATGCCATCAACTCACTGTATTACGTTGGCATCGGCGTACCCGGACCTGGCGCTTACCAAGATGAGAGCGATATTAACGGTGCATCACCAACGGGCGGCGGACAATCTAGCGCTGAGTACATCGACAAACTACCTGTCGGACGCAAGACCATGTATCTGCTAGAACAATCGCCTTTCGGCACGGCTACCGCTTACTCCACCAATGGCGTGAGCTACTTCCAGATGGGCGGACGCGGCACAATCGACAAATATTAAATCCGGCCTGTTCTAATGTCAAACGTAATTACTCTCTGATAATAGGCATTATCGTTAGTAATGCCCTCACAGACCTATTAATTTAGAATTGATATAACTCACCCATATACTTTACATCTTTCTTTTTTGTGCTACACTATATATGAACATTTATTCTATAGACATCGGTGTTTCTTATGACGCTTGACCCGATTACTGATGCGCCACCCACCCCACCGCAAATGAGTGAAGGGGATTTCAGGCGTATCATCCGTGAGGAAATAGCAGCGCACAACCAGCAGCAGCTTGTGGCTATTGACGAGCGTCTTGCGAATGTGCCGACTCGCGCTGAGATGGGCGAAGCGCTGGAGACGGTTCGGTTGGAGGAACGTAAAGCCACCGACAATGCGATTGAGACACGCTTCAAGACTCACAAACAAGCTGTCGCCGATGACATCCGCAACTTGGAAAAGACTTTGCAAGAAACGATCAGAGCCGGGAACGAATCGCTTGGCTTGCAGATGCGCTCTTTCGAGAAAGTCATCAACAGCCGCGATGACCAAGTGAGAACCTACGGTGAGCGGCTGGATAATGTCGAAGCTGAAACACGCGACATCAACCTGTTCATGGATGATATGAATGCGCGCAACCGAAAGATGACGGATTTCATCTTTGGGTCAACCGACATGGAAGCAACACCCGGGTTCGTCACGCTCAAGATGATGTTCGCGGGGCTGGATCGCACTGTAGCAAATGTTGGTACTCAAGTAAGTACCGTTCATAGCCAACTTACCACCATCCAAACGGATGTCAATATTCTTAAAACGGAACGTGACCGTGTGGTGCAATTTTTGGTTCGTCCGTTGAGGTGGACTTTATCCAATGCCAAGACGGCTGCTGTCGGCGGTCTTGTCAGCGGTGGTTTGATTTCTGCTCTTATTAAATTACTTGGAGGTTGAGATGAAAGTGTCCCGTTTCGTTACCTTTGTCCTTGTCTTATTGTTGGCGCTGGCACTGTGCGCCCCCGCCTTTGCTCAGGAAGTCACCCCATCCAGCGAGCCAGTTGTCACCCTTCCATCTGATGAAGCGGTGGCGGTGCCCGAAGCGACGGTTACTGCACCAGAGGTGATCAGCGTCGAGACTGCTCCCGCGCCGGATATTGAACTGGTCGATCTGCTGATTAATCTAGCGACTGACATTTCCAACAGTGCAGCCGCACAAAACCGCACCGCCTATATCGTGTTTGGTGCATTTGCAATTATTGTAGTTATTGCTTTTGCGGTGACCTTATCGCCTGTGCGGCGCGAAAAACTGATTAATGCGACTGATCGGTATATTGATTATCGCCAGGCGCAAGCTGCTAAGACACCCTCCGCTGATGATGATGCGCGGTGGGCAAAGATTGATCGTGAATTTGAACTTCTTAAATCACAAATTGCAACCGGATTGTCGGTTAAAGATTTGGTAATTGGTGCCAGACGAAACTACGACTACGAAGACATGGGCAAACGCAGTGCGGGTATGCGCGATCCCGACTTTGACCGCGCCGCCGCTCCCGACCCGGCGAAACACGGCTCTGAATAATGCGTGTCTTTCTCGCCCTGATCGCTGTTCTCTTGGTCGTCAGCGCAGCGCTGGCGATCAATGACTCGCAGTGGGGTTTCATCGACCCTACCTCAACGCCCCGCGCTCGGTCTGTACCGATGGACGCAACAGCAGAGGTTACGGCGATGCCCACCCTACCTCGCGGCTGGACGTGTCCAGATGGATATACCCCTGACTATTCGATGATCGGCGCACCGTGTTATGCCGTCTACCCCACGTCAATCAGTCCGCCACCAAGACCAATATCCGGTGACTAGGCCGACATGGAAACCATTACCGAGTGAAACAGGATGGACGGGCATCGGTGAACCCGGCGAAGGCATGTTGTCTTTCGTCGGGTTTTTGTTTATCGGGGGTCTGCTGACTGTCGGGTTAGGGGTCGTGTTAGCGGTGGCAAACGGAATGCTGGCGCTGGTGATTCGCTGATCGTGAGGCCAAGAGTCAATTCTTGGGGGTAAAATATGTGGGGGAATATGTAGAGTGGGCGAGATATGACTCGCCCTTTGCAGAATGCCTATTCGCCCAACTCAAAAACAGTTTCACCGCGGCGGTTAAGTTCTATCCTGATCCACACCGCCGCACAGTTGAGATATTTCTTTTGCATCTCTAGCGCCTCCGCTGTGCCAACTGTGGTCACATCCGGGTCGTATTCATCGGCGTTTGCGTAAATGTAATCCAGCAGTTCAACGGCTTGCGTCGCCAGTCTAAACGCTTGATTTAATTCTTCTATCGTGAGGCTTTGCAACACCCCGCCATTTGAGGAGTAACTAAGATCCCAATATTTGCGTCCCATTTCGTACAGTTCAACTAATTTCATCACGCCCCCAATCTCGCCAGAAACTCAGCGCGACCATTCGTTCCCGCTGCCGCCGCCTCAAACCGCAGACTCAGCGTCTCACCATTCATCCCCCCCGCATACGCCGAATCGCTCATCACCTTTCGGATGTTCCGATACAACCTGTGTTGGCACATGTCCCGCGCCAAACTATTCCGTACCTCGATCACATAACACTCGCCCTCGACGGCCAGCAGCCGCGATTCTTTCAGGTACGGGTCAAACCCCATCGCCCCCAACTGTAACCGCAATTGCGCCCATGCGCCCCGCCATACCTTAACCGCCGCGGCATTAATCCCCGCCTCAACATCCGGCTTCACTTCGCGGGTCTCAACCATCGGCTGATAATCAAACTCCATCGATTTCACGGAGGAAGAAGGGGGGGTAAGGGGGGATGTTGGCGGCATTCCTGTACGAATACGCTTCACCGCCCAACCCGCCCGCATCTGCGTCGGAATTCGTTCTCTCTCGCTTTCGGTTGACCACACAGTCACCAGCGCTGCCCCAAACTGCTCAACTAACCCGCTTGCAACAAGTTCGTCCATTCCGATCCGTGTCGCAGCTTCCGGGATTTCAACTTTTGCCAATCTGAGCCCGCTTGATTTATCAACCGTCGCCGCATCCCTTGCGCTTGTTAATTTGGGCTTTTTATTTTGTTGTTTAAAAGGTTGTGATTCTTCTTTGATGTAGGTCGAAGTTGTACCCACCCTCGGTAGAACTTCGACCAACCCTCGGACGAACTTGTACCTACCCTCGGACGAACTTGTACCTACCCTCGCCCCGCCTTGTTTCGACGGCGCATCGGGTGCATGAATGCTCACGCCCGTTACTTTCGCCGCCAGCTTTTCATAATCCAACGTGTACCACTTCCGGCAGTCGCCCCGATGCTTGTTCATCTGCTTGCTAATTAGAACACCCGCATCTTCCAAATCACCAACCCACCGCTCCACCGTCTTAAAACTTACACCCGGAAAATGGCTGCTCACCCAATCCCGGTATCCGTTGTATGTCCACCACCGCCCCTCACGGAAGTGATCGGCCTTTCCCGTCTCCGCGTTATAACTCACCCACTCATGAATCTTCTGGATGATCGCCGCCTTGCCCCATCCATCAGTTCCGTGATCGCTGGAAAACGCCAGCACCAGCGGCATCTGAACAATCAGCGCCTCGCGTCCCTGCACCAGCGGCTTCCCGCCCTTCCACGCTGTTTCTCTTCTTTTTCTCGCCAGCATCGCCAGCAGCCAGCACCATAAGTTAGCCAACATAATCCGCTCTCCTCTTTATATAAGGGCGAGTGATGCCTCGCCCTCTTATCTATGTTTTAATGTTTTATCCGCTCTCTTCGGCTCTTCGTTGTTCTTCATAGAACATCACCAGTTCCGAACAAGTCACAGCTAATTCCGCCCATACAGCGAGATTTTCCTCGTCCTTGATCAACGCGTCAAGCACTTCTGTGTGAGCGTCTTCGCTGGTCATGATGTTATAGAAAGTACGCAGCGCCTCTAGCTCCTGCTGTTCGTTCTCGATGCGACTGTTGTACGGGTCGAACACCTTTGGCCTAACCCCGGCGTTACTCCAATTGCAAACGGAACACCAGAATCCGCAATCTTCCATTGGCTCGCCATGTCGCCCGTCTCCCACAGAGCGATCTTGAAACTGGGGCAATTGAAAGCTAATCATCAATTCCCCGTGTCCACATGCACAATCATAGTCTTGCTGAACATTTTCAGCTTCAGGCCATCTCTTTAATAATGCTTTGATGTTCTTTTCGTCTTTCATAAACCGCTTTCTCCAAACCTATTGTAAATCGCCTTAATCAATCATAACCGTCGCAACATCGGACGCACGAATCGGGATCCCATGTTCCATCGCAGTAAGCACTTCATTCTCCAGCATGACGTGCTTACGGCAATAATGCGCCACGACGCGGGCGATCTGCTCCTGCGATAGTGATGCCGCGTCGATCAAATAAACAAGTTGTGGCTCATCCTCATGCGGCAAGTCACAAACCGTCGCATGAGGATTAATCACCTGTAAATCTAGCGTCCCGAAAACCGCCTTGCATGTCTCTGCCTTCGGGCTGTCTTCGTCAACGATAATTCGATACATTGGAATCACCCCACCACACTATTCATCTCGTCAGCAATTACCCCAAAAAACGCCCACAGTTCGGTAATCTGCGTATCCATAGCTTCCATCATCGCCGTCTGAATATCGCCCAGTTTCGTTTGCAGCGCCTCCGTTGCATCATCCTCCCGCGCCGCCCACGCCTCCAACTCGTCCCGCGTCACGTTTAGCAGCCAACCCGCATCATCCACCAGCGACTCCTCCGTGAAAAAATGCCGCAGTAGCGACATGCCAGCCTTAAACTCGCGCTGATGAATTTCCCCCAACCGCCGCGCCCCTTGCTCCCCGCCGCCGTGAGTGACTAGGGTATATTGCCCCCCTCCCTGTAGACGCGGAAGACCTGATGACGAGATTGCCCCGTATTGCTCCCCTCCCTGTGTACGAGGAGGGGTTGGGGTTGGGGTTTCCCTCTGTGCATTTTTTGCACTTTCCTCCCCGTATACGCTTACGCCCATCCCCCTATCGCCCTCGGATAGGTAGACAGTTGTCAACCTATCTGGCTTTTTTGAGGCATCCATGTATTCCCGAATACGCCCCTCTGCCCAGTTTTCCATATCCGCCCGCGCCCAAATATCATCCGGCATATCCAACAGCGTCCGATATTGGCCTACCTGAAACTTGCTCTTCAACCCGGTCACATCCAGAATTCGCTGCATGAAACCCTTCTTAATCCGCCACCGATTCCCGTCGGCAACTTGGGCATAAAACTTCCGGTCACATTCCCCCGGCAGCACCACGCTTTCAAACGCGCCCCAATCAACGCCGTCCGCCCGCTCATACATATTCATGATGAGTAGCGCCAACTGCCGCGCCATCCCAACGGCGTTCAATGGCTTCCGCGCCCCATTCTCTGCCGCCTGCGCCCAAACTGCCTCTTCATCTTTCATCTCCCGCGCCGCGATCTTGCCGTACTTATCCTCTTGCATATACAGCGCCAGCAGATGATAGCTCAACAACCGCCGCTCACCCGTCACTACAAACGTCCGGCCGCCCCGGCTCGCTGTCGTGATCGCGTTCAATAACCCGTCCCGCTGGATGCTTGCCGCCAACCCCACCAAGTCGAGAAAATCATTCAGGATCGCTCCTTCAACATCAAACTCTTGGCTGTCATGGCTCATCAGCAGCTTGATGACATCCACCGGCTTGCCCGCCTCATGCGCCGCCGCCAGCGCCCACTTCTCCAACAGTCCCGGAATATCAATCGGGTCTCCGTCCCACGTCCCGCGTACTGACATCGGGATCGCCCTGCGCGGCTGCCGCAAATCAGGCCACACCGTGAAGATGCTCGTCGGCTTTGCCACCAGTCGCCCACTGCCCGGCACGTCTACCGACTCGCCCTCGGGCTTCCCGTACAAGGCTTGATCCGCTTCCCGCAAAGACATCGGATTCGTTTTTCCTTCTTTGTACGTCATGACTGCATTCCTTTTTCGACCCGATCAACCATCGCCCAAACTTCTTTCAGCACTTCATGCGTCGGCGGCGCATAAGCAAACAGCGTCTTACGCTCCCATCCACAATCGCGCCAGATCGTTCTCACGGGCAGCGCATTCCATGCCTGACGGTGGAAAGTTTCGCGCAGCAGCCCCAAGCCATAATCATGCGCGTTAGTCCGGGCATCATACAGCGTCGGCTGGATGCCCATCAATTCCGTCTCTGGCAGCCCAAACGCCGCCCGATGCTTGTTCAATCCCGCCATGTGCCGCCGGCTCTTTTGCAACCCTTCTAAACTCAACAGTTCACACTTCGTCGGATAGATCATGTAATCACTCGCCACATACAGCAGCGCATGGAGCATCGACGGCGTGGGCGAGGTATCAATCACCACCACATCCGCCCACCCGTCTAAATCTTGTAGGCGCTCGCGCATCAACATCGCATCATCCACCAGCATCGGGATAACCCGCGTCTCAATATCGCTTGGCAGTACATACAATTCCCCCGCCGCCCCCGCCGCTCCCGCTGTCTCTTATACACATCTCCGAGCCCACGAGACTAAGGCGAATCTCGTATGCCGTCTTCTGCTTGAAA
>ENA-ORBV01005543-ORBV01005543.1-microbial-mat-metagenome-genome-assembly--contig:-NODE-5543-length-23124-cov-8.569011_pt1 | contig 23124 bp, 22 predicted proteins | sample MGYA00237777_ERZ505514 | MGnify/ENA primary metagenome ERZ505514 (study PRJEB26160, sample SAMN06269048) | microbial mat metagenome | isolation source: Oligotrophic lake microbial mat | place... | reverse complement strand
CTTCTGAACTGCGGACGAGGATGGCCTACTTAACGAACATGCCCGGCGCGCTTTCGAGCCGGGCGACGAAAGGGGAGAGAGAAAAAAGAGGCGTCAGGAGCCGATCGTGTGGAATGACTCCTCGGTTTTTGTGCAGTTCGTTCCTGACACCTGGCATGTCCCCACAAGCTGTTGAACACTCAACACAACACACGATCCGATCGCTTCTTTTCCTTCCCCGGTGTAGTACCGGCAGGCAGCTCTCTTTACTCGCACAGACATGCCTATCGATGCAACACTTGACGACACCCGAACTGACCGTATGGATCGAGCATGCAGCGCGAGAGACACTTGTTTTACTCGACGTACGGGAGCCGTGGACTTTTCAGGCCTGTCATATTGACGGGGCGTTGACGATGACGATGAATACCATCCCCAGCAAGCTGTCCGAACTGGACGCGGAGCAGCCGCAATCCCTGCAACCGTTTTACGGACACCTCTACACAATCAGAGTTCGCCCTTATGCCCCACAAGGGGACGCCGATCCGCAACGGGCAACAGCAGCCCGTGCGGAGTCGTCAGCAAGGCGGGGGGCCAACTTCGCAACGCAGAGTAACCAGTAACCAGCCACTTGGTTGTCGTTTGTCGGCAACCAAGTGGAATGACTAGTAGTTCCATCAGTTTGGATGACATCAGTATGTTTAGAGGTACCCCTATGCCACATCGACTGTCCCAGGAAACCTCCCCACCCGTCGCGACGCTCGACGATCTCGCACAGTTGGCACACTACTCGCTCATGGACACTCTCAACTGCGATCCTGACGCGAAAGCAAACGGAGCCGACCACGCGCCGCGAGAGGTCTTCACGGGCCACTATGTCCCCGTCACTCCCACGCCAATCAAAGACCCCGAGTACGTCGCGCACAGCAAAACCCTTTTTTGCGAATTGGGCTTCGCCGACAGCATGGCACATTCGGCCGACTTCGTCCGGATGTTCTCCGGCGACATCTCGCGCGTTCCGGACCCGATGCGCAAGGTCGGTTGGGCGTGTGGCTACGCACTTTCCATCTTCGGTACCGAATACGTCCAGCAATGCCCGTTCCAAACCGGCAACGGATACGGCGACGGTCGCGCAGTTTCCGTGCTGGAGGCCGTCATCAACGGTCGACGCTGGGAAATGCAGCTGAAAGGTGGCGGCCGCACCCCATACTGCCGCGGCGCGGACGGTCGCGCCGTCCTGCGGTCGAGTGTCCGGGAGTTCCTGGCACAGGAGCACATGCACGCGCTCGGAGTGCCAACGTCACGGTCTCTGAGTTTGTACGTTTCGAAAACGGAGCAGGTCAAGCGGCCGTGGTACTCGGAGGGCTCGCGCTCGCAGGATCCCGACGTGTTTCTATCGGAGGCAGTCGCCATCTCGACACGCGTCGCACCGTCGTTCATCCGGGTCGGCCAACTCGAACTCTTCGGTCGCCGTGCCCGTAAGAAGGAACACCCGAAAGCGATGGAGGAACTCGAGAGGATCGTGTTGCATTTGATCGCTCGTGAGTACGGTGACGTCATCGACAAGCAACTCACCACCGCCGAACAAGTGGTGTTGCTCGCGCGCGAGTTTCGCAGCCGCCTTGCCTCGCTGGTGGCGAACTGGATCCGCGTTGGCTACTGCCAGGGCAACTTCAACAGCGACAACTGCGCAGCCGGTGGCTTTACACTCGACTACGGTCCATTCGGATTCTGCGAGGTGTTTAACCCGCACTACCAGCCCTGGACGGGTGGCGGACATCACTTCTCGTTTCTGAACCAACCAGAGGCAGCGGAACGCAACTTCCACATGTTTTGCACGGCGTTGCAGCCGTTGCTGACGTCACATCAGGACTATCTGCCACAGCTCGACGAGATTCGAAGTGGCTTTTCAGAAGTGATGCAAGCGCACATGGAGAAGATGTGGGCTGCCAAGCTTGGACTAGGTAATTTGAACGCGGCCTTGTTCAGTGAGCTCGAAACGCTGATGGTGCAAACTCCTGTCGATTACACCATTTTTTTTCGCGAACTTTCAATGGTACCTGACGACATTGGCCCACTCACAAAAAGCTTCTATAAAGACTCGAATCGCGCCATGGCTTCAATGCATCCGACGTATGAGACTGACCCCGAAGGGATGGACACGCGCTGGTCCGAGTGGCTCATACAATGGAAATCGCTCATAGGCAGCGCCAGCACGGCCGGCGCGAATACTGCTCCTCCCCGCTCCCGTGAGGAGCTCTCCAGCCAGATGAAACTCGTCAACCCTAAATACAGCTTACGCGAGTGGTTTCTTGTGCCTGCGTATCAGCAAGCGAGCGCGGGGAACTACTCGCTAGTTCGAGAGCTACAGGAAGTTATGACGCAGCCATACGCTGAGCAGTCGACGGACGTGGAGAAGAAATACTATAGGCTGAAGCCGTCTGAGTTCTTTGAGGTCGGTGGATTGTCGTATGTGAGCTGCTCGTCATGAGTTTTCGACAACTGATCGGTCTTGTTGAGGGAGAGGCCTCTGCCGCAGAGGTGGTCGCAGCCTACCACGAGCGGACAAAACACCACTTCCACCGCTACGCCGCCGCGCTTGGCTATATGGACTGGGCGACACAGCCCGATCCGTTTCGGCGCTACGCGGGAGCGGATCTCGTTCGCCTTCCTCTGCCTAAAGCGGGCCGCCCTCTACCCTATTGGCAGCTCTATGCGAACGCGAGCGTGCCCCCGATGCCACTGTCGTTGGAATCGGTATCGCTCTTTTTCCGGTACGCACTGTCGCTGACGGCATGGAAGCAATCTGGTGATACCACCTGGCCGTTACGCGTCAATCCGTCGAGCGGAAATCTTCATCCGACCGAGGGCTATGCCATATTGCCTGCGCTCGACCAGATCGGCGATGCGGCCGCCGTGTACCACTATGCGCCGAAGGAGCACGCTCTTGAACGGCGAGCGGTGCTCGACGCGAAGCGGTGGAACGAGCTGGCTGACTCTTTCTCTGAGGGGTCTTTCCCGGATGGCTCCTTCTTTGTGGGTCTGTCGTCGGTTCATTGGCGAGAAGCTTGGAAGTACGGTGAGCGCGCGTTCCGTTACTGCCAGCACGACGTTGGACACGCGCTTGCCAGCCTGCGTATCGCGGCAGCGGCGCTCGGCTGGAGATTGGTGCTTCTCGACAGCGTCAGCGATGGCACCCTCTCCAGCCTCCTTGGGCTGGACCGCGATGAGGATTTCGCGGCGGCGGAGCGCGAGGAAGCTGATCTACTCGCATTGATTTCACCGGAGTTACCAGCACCGCTTCCGGCGGAATCTAAGCCGCTGACGGCACACGGCGGTGGCGTGCTTTGGCAGGGCAGAGCCAACACGCTGAGCCCCGAACACAGCGTCGAGTGGCCGGTGATCGACGCCGTTGCGCAGGCGACGCGACGCTGCGAAAGCTCGCCTATCAAAGAGGACTTCTCCGGCTTTCCCTCGGAGGATGAGCTTTTCGGGACACCCATCCGTCAGGGCCTGCTCACTGCGGAGAGGGCCATTCTTGGCCGCCGCAGCGCAGTAGCGATGGATGGCTCGACGGCAATCTCGCGAGCAGCATTCTTTCGCATGCTCGCCCGACTGATTCCAACACAAGAGCGGCGAGCTATGCCCTGGGACGCGATCCCCTGGCGACCGCGCATCCACATCGGGCTTTTCGTTCACCGCGTCGACGGCTTGGCACCTGGCATCTATGCGCTCGTCCGAGATCCGGACAAGATCGATATTCTCAAGAGAGTGATGCATTCTGAATCTTTGAGTCCCTCGTGGCCGCATTGAAGGGATCCACGCCCCAGCCCTGCTTTGGCTGAATCCGGCGGGGATGCCTCAATTCGGCCTGAGCAGTTACAAATCTGGAATCAGTAGTGTCCCAGCGTTTTCACATCAGGACGTCGTAAGTTGATGATTGGCTTGCCGAGTCAGGTGTTCGAGTCTGGTCTCGATTCGAACGTTGAAAGTCAGACTTGTTGGGCTCTTTACCATGACCTTCGCTCAGTTGACATATCGGAAGTCCCCGCGCGACACCAAAGGCAACTTGCGCGCGCAAGCCAGGCGGCTGCACCACAAGCAGCCTGTCGGGCGGGCGACAATCACCGCATCGAAGTGACTGGCGGCCGAACTGCTCGATGGGGCGACAGGGGTAATCCGCGGCAGGTATGGCCACGGTATTTCCAATGCGGTAAATTCTTGTCAAGGAAGCCACATGACTGAAAATGCAATACCCCTTGCAGACATCCGGTGCGCGGCGCGTGAGCCGCATATACCCAACCAGCTGTCGGCCCCCACCGGCCTACTGAGCGACACCCTGGGCCGGCCGCTGCGCGATTTGCGCATCAGCGTGACCGACCGCTGCAACTTTCGCTGCAGCTACTGCATGCCGAAGGAAGTGTTTGACAAGGACTACGCCTTTCTGCCTCAAAGCTCGCTGCTGAGCTTTGAGGAAATCAACCGGCTGGCGCGGATTTTTGTGGCCCACGGTGTTGAAAAATTCAGGTTGACGGGCGGCGAGCCTTTGCTGCGCAAGCACCTGGAGGTGTTGATCGAAATGCTGGCCAGACTGCAAACGCCTGAAGGCAGACCGATGGACATGACGCTGACCACCAATGCCTCGGTGCTCGCCAGAAAGGCGCAATCGCTCAAGGATGCCGGGCTGCAGCGCGTCACGGTGAGCCTTGACAGCTTGGACGATGCTATCTTTCGCCAAATGAACGGCGTCGACTTTCCGGTCGCCGATGTGCTCAAGGGCATTGAAGCGTCGCAAAAAGTGGGCCTGTGGCCTATCAAGGTCAACATGGTGGTCAAGCGCGGCGTCAACGACGCTGAAATACTCCCCATGGCACGATATTTCCGCCATTCCGGTGCGGTGCTGCGCTTCATCGAATACATGGACGTGGGTGCCACCAACGGCTGGCGCATGAACGAGGTGCTGGCCTCAAAGCAAGTGATTGAACGCATCAACGCCGAGTTTCCTCTTACGGCCATCGACCCGAACTACATCGGTGAAACTGCCGAGCGCTGGCGCTATGCCGACGGTGCCGGCGAGATCGGTGTTATCAGCAGCGTCACGCAGGCCTTTTGCAGCGACTGCACCCGGGCACGGCTGTCGACCGAAGGCAAGCTATTTTTGTGCCTGTTTGCCAGCCAAGGGCATGATCTGCGCGCTCTGCTGCGGGGCGGCTGCGCCGACGACCAGATTGCGGCGGCGGTGGGTAACATCTGGCAGGCACGTACCGACCGTTATTCGGAGCTGCGCGCCGCCCAGCCCGCAGATGCCGACCCCGCCGACGATGGCGCGCGCTCCAGATTTTTGTCAAAGCGGGTTGAAATGAGCTACATCGGAGGTTGATTTGGTAAACGTTGATATCCGCGCCTCGCTGCACGTCAAAGTCATCACCGGCCCGATCGGGCTGTAGCACTTTCGACTTGACCCGCTTCCATTCGCTCTTGTTTATTTTCAGAAAGTGAGGCCCTACCATGGCTGGTCTTCAAGCCGGGGCACCGACCCCTACCGCATTAACAGTTCACAGCCAGTCCCGTATTCTCGAAATTTCTTTTTCAGACGGCACCGAATTCAAGATTCCGTTTGAGTTGATGCGTGTTTACTCACCGTCCGCAGAAGTTATGGGCCACGGGCCTGGGCAAGAAGTATTGCAAATCGGCAAGCGTGAAGTGAATGTGGTCGAGTTGGAGCCCGTTGGCAATTACGCCGTCAAACCGGTTTTCTCCGATGGCCACGACACCGGAATTTTTTCCTGGGACTTCCTATACGGGATGGGCCAAAACCAGGACATGCTGTGGGCGCGTTATCTGAAAAATATGGCCGATGCGGGCGCCTCGCGCGACCCCATACCCGGCTTTGAAAATAGACCCAAGAGCAAATAGACGTGAGGGATTATTTGGCCATGGACCGGGGCGACACCCATACCACCTCCGCCACCGCCACCCCTTTCAAAGTGGTACTGATCAACCCCTACGAACTCGGCCGCCAGTCCTTTAACCTGGCCTCCCCCGCCGCCTTATTGAAAGCCGCTGGCTGCGAAGTGGCCTGCCTCGACCTTACCCTGCAAAAGCTGGAACCCGACGCGCTGCAGGGCGCCGGCTTGGTGGCCATTCACCTCGGCATGCATACCGCCACCCGCATCGCCATCGCTGCGCTGCCAAAAATCCGCGAGCTGGCGCCCAATACACACCTCGCCATGTACGGCCTGTACGCGCCGATGAACGCAGACCTGCTACGCGCACTGGGCGTGCACACCCTGTTGGGCGGCGAATTCGAACCGGAGTTGGTGGCGCTGGCAGAACGCTTGCGCGACGGCGATATCAGTCCGCAAACTACAGCGCTGATACAGCTGGCCAAAGTTACGTTCTTGCCGCCCGACCGCAGCGGCCTGCCCAGACTCAGCCGCTACGCCCACCTCAACCTGCCCGCCGGAGGCAAAAAAGTCGTCGGCTTTACAGAGACCACGCGCGGCTGCAAACACCTGTGCCGGCATTGCCCGGTAGTGCCGGTATATCAGGGCAAATTCCGCACGGTACAAGTGGGCGTGGTGCTGGCGGACATCGAACAGCAAGTGGTGGCGGGCGCGGCACACCTATCCTTCGGCGACCCAGACTTTTTTAACGGACCCACCCACGCCTTGCGCGTGCTGCAGGCCATGCACCAGCGCTTCCCCAACCTGAGTTTCGACGCCACCATCAAGATCCAGCACCTGCTCGACCACGCCGACCTGCTGCCCAGGCTGCGCGACTATGGCTGCCTGTTCATCACCAGCGCGGTGGAGTCGGTGGACGATGCCGTCCTGGGCTATCTGGACAAAAACCATACCCGCGCCGACTTCGAGCGCGTGCTCGGACTGTGCCGCGCGTACGGTATCTTCCTCGCCCCTACCTTCGTGCCCTTCAACCCTTGGACGACGCTGGCCGGCTACCTGGATTTGCTGGGCGAACTGCTGCGCCTGAAACTGGTGGAAGCCGTGCCCCCGGTGCAGCTCGCCATCCGCTTGCTGGTGCCGCAGGGTTCCTATCTGCTGCAACTGCCCGGTTTCCCCGACAAGCTCGAAGCCTTCGACCCCATGTTGCTGGGCTACCCGTGGAAGCACACAGACCCAGGCGTGGACGCCCTCCAGCTACAGGTCATGACCACCGCCATGCGCATGGAAGACGCCCCGCGCTGCGAGGTGTTCCGCGCCATCTGGCAACTCGCCCATGCCGCCGCTGGACTGCCGACTCCAACGTTGGAGCACGCCGACTTCGGCGAAACTGTCGCCCGCCTGTCCGAACCGTGGTACTGCTGCGCTGAGCCTACCGAGCAGCAATTGCAGTCGTTTTAAGCCATGCCGCGCGTGCTTTTGCTGCTTCCCGTTGCCAGCTACCGCAATCAGGACTTCCTCGACGCTGCGCACCGCTTGGGCGTGCAAGTCATCACCGCCGCCGACCACTGCCACCAGCTCGCACCGCAGCAGGGCTTGAGTCCCATCCTGTCGTTGCATTTCGACCAGCCCGAGGCTGCTGCCGCGCAAGTACTGGCATCCTTGGGGCGACGCGTGGATGCGGTGCTGGCGGTGGACGACGCGGGCGTGGAGCTGGCCGCCTTGCTACGCGAAAAACTCGGCCTGCCGGGCAACTCCCCAGCGTCGGTGCGGCGTACCCGCGACAAGCTCGCCTTCCGTCATTTGTTGCGGGAAAACGGGTTCAGCTGTCCGGCGTTTCACCACATCATCAGCCAGCTGGACGCTCCTGCACTCGCGTCGCAATTGCGCTACCCAGTGGTGGTCAAGGCACGCCGGTTGTGCGCCAGCCGAGGCGTGATTCGTGCTGATGATGCCGAAGATTTTTTGCAGCAAGCGCGCCGCGTCAGCCGTATCCAGTCCACCGCCGACCGCGACGCCAGCGCGCTTGGCCTGATCGTCGAAACCTTTATTCCCGGTAGCGAGCACGCTCTCGAAGGCCTGCTGGAAAACGGCCAATTACGCGTGTTGGCGCTGTTCGACAAGCCCGACCCGCTGGACGGCCCGTATTTCGAGGAAACCATTTATGTCACCCCATCGCGGCTGCCCGCAGATCGCCAACAGAGCATCGGCGACAGCGTGCAACGCGCCTGCGCCGCCGCCGGGCTGGTAAGCGGCCCCATCCACGCCGAAATGCGCCTGAATGATTCCGGCGTGTGGCTATTGGAAGTCGCCGCACGCTCCATCGGCGGCCTATGCGGGCGCATGTTGCGCCAGCGCCTGAACATGACGCTGGAAGAACTCATCCTGCGCCATACCTTGGGGTTGCCGATTGCCCAGCCCGCTCGTTGCGACGCGACCGGCGTGATGATGATCCCGGTGCCCGCGCGCGGCATTTTCCTGGGTACGCACAACCTCGAAGCCGCGCTGCAAGTTGCGGGCATCAGCGACATCCAAATCACCGCCAACGCAGGTCAGGTGATTGCACCGCCGCCGGAAGGCGCGAGCTACCTGGGCTTCATTTTCGCGCAGGGACGGTCGCCCGACGCGGTTGAATCCAGTCTGCGACTAGCGCACCAGCGGCTGGTCTTCGAAATCCAGTCGGATATTCCAGTCCCCCAGGCAAAGGTATAGAGGCAGCCGGTTTTAACCGCCCATATTTTGGAAGCATGCGTCACAGGTGACGACCATCAATTTTGTACCGCCGACATGACACTGGATTCGCAAGACCTGAAGAAAATTGCCGACCTTACGCTGGAGCACTACAACCAGCGGGCCACGGAATTCTGGGAAGGGACGCGCCATCACAACGTCACCCCGAACATCGAGATATTGTTGCAATATATCGAAGGTCAAGCGCCATTCACGATCCTCGATTTTGGTTGTGGACCGGGGCGTGACCTCAAAGTATTTTGCGAACTCGGGCACATCGCAGTAGGTCTGGACGGCACCGCGCGCTTCGTCGACATGGCACGTGCGCACAGCAGCTGTGAAGTTTGGAAACAGGATTTCTGCAAACTCGACCTGCCGGGCAAGCATTTCGATGGCATCTTCGCCAATGCCAGTTTATTTCACTTGCCCAGCCGGGAATTGCCGCGCGTGCTATTGGAACTGAACGCAACCCTGAAAACTGGGGGCGTGCTGTTCAGCTCAAACCCGCACGGTCACAACGAAGAAGGCTGGTCCGGCGGGCGCTATGGCGCTTACTACGATCTTCAAACTTGGCAGCGCCATATGTCAGATGCGGGGTTCGTTGAGTTGACTCACTATTACCGTCCCGATGGCCTAGCGCGCAATCAGCAGCCCTGGCTGGCGAGCGTCTGGCGCAAACTGTCTGCTGACGCTCCAGTGCCTCCCGACACCAGCTATCGTTGATATTCGGATGTTGTAGTGACACCGGTGTTGGCCTTTTCCCTCGCGCTTGCAGTCGCGTTTGAACTGGCCCGTCCAGTCCATCAGCACGGCTGCCGCTTCCGTTTTGATCGCCCCATCAATGCGTGCCGGTGCGAGCTGATTTGCTGCCATGATTTCATCCAATGGTGCATGGCATTGCAATTCACATCAAGAGCGGCACACCCTCACACTTGCGCTTCGACATCCTCGGACATGTATTTGTAGATACTGTTGGTGGCGGCCCGTTCAATCAGGCAGCCACGCGTTGCTGCTGCCCGCGCGACAACTCGTCGGCGTAGAACCTGATATTTTCTGAACGCCAAACTCAGGCCTCCCAAGGATTGATCACGGTCACGCTGGCGGCCACGAACGGGCCGGTGTCCCGTGTGGCCACCGTCAGACCGTTGACGACCGCGATGGCTGCGTTGTACCCGTCGACGGTGGCAACGGCGAGTCCCGATGCTCGCGCCTTGGCCATCAGTTCGGCATAGGCTTGCGTGCAACCCATGTCAAAAGGCAGCACACGTCCTGCAAACAGCGGTAGCACCCGCTTCTCCAGACTCTGCTGCAAACCTGCCCGGCGCTTGGTTGCAGGCAACAGGGCCACGCCAGCACGCATTTCGGCCACGGTGATCGCGGACAGGAACAGTGTGTCGAGGGGCTGGGCGTCTATCCACGCGACCACCTGGGCGTCGGGAAATTGGCGCAGCGGTTCCGAGACCACGTTGGTGTCGAGCAGGATCATTCGAAACGTACCGGGCTGGCGGGCGTCTTGTCGCGCACCTGCGCCAAGACGGCAAACTCCTCGTCACTCAACTTGGCTTGCCGACCATGTCTGCTAGCAGTGTGCCCAGCTTGACCCGTCCTGCTCCAGCCGCAGGCGCCCGTCGGTGCCGCACCGCACGGTCGCCTACAGACTGAAGCCCTGATGCTCGGCGCAGAGCATCAGGGCGCGGTCCGCGTCTCGCGGCCTGGCGCCGCGCAGCGTGAACACTTTCTGCCCGGCGCGCAGGCCGAACGCGCCGCGACAAGTGCCGGCAGCGGCCAGCAGCAGGCGCAGCGGAATCGGCAGCGATGTCACACACTGGCGCACCGGCACACGCAGGATCACATGCACGACCAGGTTTGCGGCGGTCTGCGCCATGCGCCGCGCCCCGCACGAGGGGCAGAACAACCCACGGCGCCTGGCAAGCTGAAGGCCAAGTGCTTGTCGCGGCCGCAGGCGGCGCGGTGCGGTGCGGCGCAGGCGCTGGACGCCGTGCGCCGCGATGCCGCACTCCAAGAAGGCGTCGAACTCGTCTCGGACGAATTGCGGCAGGCCAGCGCCATTGGCCTCCTCGGTTTGGGCGACGAAGGACTGGGCTTGCTGCTGTACCAGGCGGTACAGCGTGGTCAGCTCGGGGCGGTAGCGCTCGTATTGCGGCAGGGCGCCTGCCGCCGGCCCACTGTGCCTTGAACCCGCGCTGCCCGCAAGCGACAGCGCGATGCACGGCAGAACACCCCGCGCTTCGCAGCGTCGGCGACGGCCAGCTTGTCGCTTGCCACCACGCCGAGCGCCTGCTGGTGCTGCGCGGGCTGGCCGCTGACCCTGGTGGCGCACGCTGACGAATTGCCAGCTGCGCCTTACCCGGCGCGGCGCATCAGGCTGTAACTCTGCGCCGTGGGGCCGATGTCGGGTTGGGTGGCGAGAAACATCGCCATCGGGACCACGTCATCGGGCTCCTTGACCCATTCACTGGGCGCAAATGTCAACGTGCCGAAGCCGGTCATGGCGGTCTTGACCGGGCCGGGTATCAATTCGTTGACGCTGATGCGGTGCTCATGCAGTTCCATCGCCAGCACCTGGGTCAGCTTCCACAACGCCAGCTTGGATGCGGAATAGGCCGACATGCCCGGGGCGGTGCCGTGGCGCGCACCTGAACCCATGAAGAGGATCTTGCCAGCACCCCGCGCGCGCAAATGGGGGACTGCCGCATGCGCTGTGTGGTAAGCGCCGATGAGATTGATGTGGATGGTCTCAGCCCAGGTGGCGGGATCGGAGTCGGCCACCGTGTGCGCCTGGCCGTAGACACCCGCATTGGCGACGACGATGTCCACGCCGCCATGGACGTCCACGGCATGTTGGAACAACGCCTGCATCGCCGCATGGGAGCCAACGTCTGCCATACACGCGCTGGCCGTGCCGCCGCTGGCCGCGACCAACGCTTGCGTCTCGTCGATCTCGTTGCGGCTGCGCGCGCTGCACACCACCGCAGCGCCGGCTCGGGCATAGGCCAGTGCGATGGCGCGGCCGATTCCGCGCCCGGCTCCGGTGACGACGGCCACCTTGCCCGCCAGCGCGTCAGTTTGCTTGTTCATGGTTCAGTTTTCCTCGATGTTGCCGGCGCGCACGATTGCACCCCAGTCGCGGATGTCACTCTTGACCGTCTCTCCAAATTGCTCCGGCGTCTTGAGCGGAACTTCTGAAAGACCAAGTTGATTCAGCCTTTCACAAATGCGCGCCCCCCGTAGCCTGCAAGTCCGCCCCCGTGATAAAGCTCCCCGCCTGCGAGCACAGCAGCAGCGCCGCGTTCGCCATTTCGTCCGGGGTGCCGGCCCGGCCCATGGGACTGGCCTTTGCCTGGATCGCCGCCCACTGGTCCGCATCCACGCGCCGCCATGCGTTGCGTGCGGTGGCGATCAGCCCGGGGGACAGGTTGTTGACCGTCACGCCATGCGGTGCGAGCTGACGCGCCAGGTTGATGCACAGGTTGTGTTGCGCCGACTTGAGCGCGGCGTAGATGGCAAGGTCGGGGTCTGGGTGGGTCTGGTTGATGCTGCCGATGGTCAGAATGCGGCCCCAGCCGCGTGCGCGCATACCCGGCACGCCGGCCTTGAGCAGTTCGACGCTGGCATCGAAGTTGATGCGGCGCTGGCGCTCCAGCTCATGGTCGCTGATCTCGGTAAAGGCTTCGCGCTGCTGCACCGAGGCGCACAGCACCAGCACGTCCACGCCACCGAGCAGGCGTTCGGCCTCCCGCACGGTACGCGTGCCCGCGCCGGGCTGGAAGAAGTCGGACTCGATGAAGGCGTGGCGCGTGCCGCGCGCCGTGAGTTCCGTGGTCAGCGTGTCGGCCGCATCCTTGTTCTGAAGCGAGGTGTCGGCGCTGGCGGCGTATTGCACCGCCACGTCGGCTCCCGCGTCCGCAAAGGCGAGCACGATGGCGCGGCCGATGGACAAGCTGCCGCCTGTTACCAGTGCCCGCCTGCCGGCCATGGAAAAGCGCGCAGCGACGCGCGCCGTATTGGTGTCGGTAGTGGAAGTGTTCATTGGAGTACCTTCGTGATTCGCACTGCGGTGCGAGCTTGCTTGGGGCGTCCCGACGCTGTGCTCATATGGGTGTCAGGTCCTGTGGTTGGAGTAGGGGTATCGCGCGCGATGACGTGGCGCCCGCTAGCGTCAGCTCGCCGGCAAAATGGCAGGCCGCTTTGCTGCCAGCGCTGCCGCCAACGGGTTTGAGGGCGGGCGGCTCGGTGATGCAACGCTCGCGCCCCTCGCGGTATGCCGGGCCAACGGGGCAACGTGTCCGAAAACGGCAGCCCGAAGGGGGATCGATCGGGCTGGGCAGGTCGCCGCTGAGCATGACGCGCTGGCGCGTGGCTTCGATCGTCGGGTCGGGCTCGGGCACGGCCGACAGCAGGCTCACGGTGTAGGGGTGCTGCGGCTGCAGGGTCAGCGTCTCGGCCGGCCCCTCTTCCACCACCTGGCCCAGGTACATCACCAGGATACGGTCGGACACATAACGCACGCTGGCCAGGTCGTGGCCGATGAACAGCATGGACAGCCCGAGGCGGGCTTGCAGGTCTTTGAGCAGGTTGATCACCTGCGCCTGCAGCGACACGTCCAGTGCCGCCACCGCCTCGTCGCACACCAGCAACTTGGGGTCGACAGCGAGCCCGCGGGCGATGACCACGCGCTGGCGCTGACCGCCCGAAAACTCGTGTGGGTAGCGCGTAGCGGCGGCCCGGTCCAGCCCGACCAGTTGCATGAGTTCGCCGACCCGGGCCCGAACCTGCGCTGCATCCTTGCACAGGCCATGCACGATGAGCGGTTCAGCCAAGGCGTCGCCGACGGTCATGCGCGGGTTCAGTGCGCTCATCGGGTCCTGAAAAACCATCTGCAACTGCCGCCGTACCCATTGGCGCTGCTCGCCGCGCAGGTGCGTCACGTCCCGTCCGTCGAAGACGACCTGGCCCGCCGCCACCGGGTTGATACCCATCAGCGCCTTGCCCAGGCTCGATTTGCCGCAACCGGACTCGCCCACCAGCCCGACCGTTTCCCCATGGCCGAGCGTGAAACTCACGCCATCGACAGCGCGCAGTTGTCGGCCCGCGGCAAACGGATTCAGGCTCCCGGAGGGCACGGCAAAACGCACCACCAGATCGCGCACTTCCAGCAGCTTTGCCGGGCTGGCGGGTATTGGCAGCGCGTGGGTGGCGCCCGAGCCGTCCCGAGAATCGGCGGCGGTTGCCAAGCTCTGGCCGGAGCGTCGTGTCAGTGGCGGCAGCGGCTCGCCCCCGGCCGTCTTCCAGCATGCGAAACGGCGCTCGCCAAGCTGCGTGGTGGGTGGCTGCTGCGCGCAGGCCACGTGGGCAAACTGGCAGCGTGGCGCAAACGCGCAGCCGGGTATGGTGTCTGTGAGGTTGGGCGGCTGGCCCTCTATCGGCATCAGCGCATGCGCCCTGGATGCCAGCAGCCGCGGCGTGGCGGCCAGCAAGGCCTGGGTGTAGGGGTGGCGCGGGTCGGCGAACAGCTCGGTGGTGCGCGCCTGCTCGACGATGCGCCCGGCGTACATCACGGCGACCCGGTCACAGGATCGGGCGACAACGCCCAGGTTGTGCGTGATCAGGATGATCGCGGTGCCCAGTTGCCGGTTGATGTCGGCCAGCACGTCCAGGATCTGCGCCTGCACGGTCACATCCAGAGCGGTGGTAGGCTCGTCGGCGATGATCACGTCGGGCTCGTTGGCCAGCGCCATGGCAATCATCACGCGCTGGCGCATGCCGCCGGAAAAGCGGTGCGGATAGTCTGCCAGCCGCAGCGCGGGGTCGGGAATGCCGACCAGCTTCATGAGCTTCACCGCGCGCTCGCGCGCCTGGGCGGCGCTGGTGCGCCCCTTGCCGTGGATCGCTTCGGTGATCTGGTCGCCGATGCGCATGATGGGGTTGAGCGACGACATCGGGTCCTGGAACACCATCGACAAACCGTTGCCCCGGATGCCGCGTAGCTCCTTGTTCGACAGGGTCAGGATGTCGCGGCCTCCAAACAGGATGCTCCCGGCCTCGATACGGCCCGGTTCGCGCACCAGGTTGAGCAGCGACATGGCCGTGACCGACTTGCCCGAACCAGACTCGCCCACCAGGCCCAGGGTTTCACCACGGCGCACCTCGAAACTCACATCCTCGACGGCATGCACCGTGCCGTGGCCGGTATGAAAGCGCGTGGTCAGCCCCTGTACTTGCAGCACGGGTTGTGGCGCAGCAGCTTGCATCACGTCGTTCGCCGGGCCGCCCCAAGAACGACTGCACCCGCTCGGGGGGCCAGACGCGCAGCGGCTGGGCTGGGGGTCATGTATGTCATCGCTTGAGCAGCGCCTGGTTGAGGCCATCGGAGATCAGGGTAAAGCCCAGCACCAGCAGCGTCACCACCACCATCGGCGCGATTGAATACGCCGGCGTCTGCCCCAGGAAGTTGATGCTGGCCTTCAAGGTGGCGCCCAGCGACGGGTCGGGTGGGCGCACGCCGATGCCCACAAAGCTCATGGCGCCTTCGATGAACACCGCCATCGAAAAACTCAACGCTGCCTGCACGATGAGCGCGTCCACGCTGTTGGGAAGAATGTGGCGCAGCATGAGGCGGCTGCGCGAGACGCCCAGCACTTCGGCCGCCACAGCGTAGTCGCGGCTGAGTTGGGTCATCACGGCGCTGCGCGTGATGCGACCGAACAGCGGCACGTTGACCAGCGCCACCGTGAGAATCACCGCTGGCGTACCCGAACCTATCAGGGCGGCGATCAGCATGCCCATGATCAGCGCGGTAAAGGCCAGCATCAGGTCGAAACTGCGCTGCAAGAGCGTGCCGTACCAGCGGTTGTTGGCGCTCAGCATACCGAGCGTGCAGCCCACCAGCGCCCCGAGCGGAATGGCGACCACAGCCACCACCACGTCCACCCGGATGCCGTACAACACCCGGGCCAGCAAGTCGCGGCCCAGCTCGTCGGTGCCCAGCGGGTGCGTCAGCGACAAACTCTGCAAGGCGCCGAAACTCTGGTCCAGTGGGGAATGCGCGCTCAGGACCGGTGCCAGCAGGCCCAGCAGCACGCACACGGCGACGATGCCAAGCCCGATCACGGTGCGCGGGCGGCGAAGGCCCCGGCGCAGTGCGCTGTCCGCCGCGGATGCGCTGCTCATGGGGGCACCCTGCGCGCTGCGCGCTGCGGGATTCGCCTTGGGAACGGCCCTGCGGCTCATGGAGATGGCTGCTCCAGGCGCACGCGTGAATCGAGCGCCGCATGGGCCAGGTCGGTCACTATCTGGATCACGATGAACACGGACACAGCGATGAGCAGCAGGTTTTGTATCAGGTAGTAGTCGCGCGCCAGCGTGGCATTGGCCAGCACGCTGCCAATGCCGGGCCACGCAAAAATGGCCTCCACCACGATGGCGCCGCCAAGCATCTGCCCGATCTGGATGCCCAGCACGGTGAACACCGGCGGCAACGCATTGGGCAGGACGTGGCGCATCAGCAGGCGACCCTGGCTCAGGCCCTTGGCCATGCCGGTGCGCACGAAATCCTCGTCCATCACCTGGCGCATGGAGGTTGCCAGAAAACGTGCCAGAACGCCGGCTGCAGGTAGCGCCAGGCACAGCGCCGGCATGGCCAGATACTGCATGGCGATTTGCGGGTCTTGCAGTATCGGCCGGTACCCGCCCACCGGCAGCACATTGAACGTGACCGACAACACCAGAATCAGCAGCACCCCGCTCACATACGTGGGCACCGCCAGCATCATGCTGGCCAGGCCATCGAGCACGCTGCGGCCTGCCCCGGAACTGACGGCTATCACGATTCCCAGCACCAGTCCCATGCACACTGCCAGCACTGAGGCTGCGAACGTGAGCACAAAAGTGGCTTGCAAGCCGTTGCCGATCAGGCTGGCGAGCGGTGCACCCGTCACCAGCGAATAGCCCAGATCGCCCGTGAACAGGCCGGTCAGCCAGCGAAAGTACTGCACCGGCAAAGGCAGGTCCAGTCCCAGGGCGACGCGGATCGCCGCGATGGTATCCGGCGACGCATCCGACCCCGCCTTGACCGCCGCCGGGTCTCCGCCGGTGGCACGCAGCAGCAAGAAAATCACCACCGACGCCACCGCCAGGATGAGCAGGCCCGACGGAATGCGGCGCAGCGCGTAGCGCAGCATGTCAGTACCGCCCGGCCGTTCCGAAGGTACTGACGGCCCCCCGTGGGGGCAGCGAACGCAGTGAGCGTGGGGGCTGGTTCATGTCATCCGGTGCTCAGGCCAGGTCCGCCTGGTCGAGGATCAGGTAGTCCAGTGCGGTGTACGCCAGCCCCTTGACGCGGGTCGAGATGGTGTAGGTGTGTGCACCGAGCGCCAGGTCGGAGACGAACTGCTGGTCCAGCAAGTGCGCGTTGATCTCGTCGTATAGCGCCTTGGCCTTGGAGGCGTCGGTGTTCTGCCAGATCGCATTGGAAAGCGCCTTGTACTGGTCGTTGCTATAGCGCGATGCGTTTTTGTCGGCGTTGAAGGGGAACGCGCCCTTGAGAAGCGTGGCGGGGCGCAAATGGCCGAAACCGTGGCCATTGACGAACAGGCCGGGCAGGCCCTCGCCGGACAGCCCTTTGAAGAAGTCGGCCGGCTGCATGGGCACCATGGTGGCCTTCAGGCCAGTGGCGTTGATGCCCGCCTGCACGATCTCCGCCACCGAGGCAAAGCCCGCCTGGGCGGCGACGTAGCAGATCTTGACCTCCTGCCCCGCGACACCGGCGGCTGTGATCATCTGCTTGGCCTTGTCGGGGTTGTACTTGTAGCTGTTCCCCTTGGCCTCGTCGTAGGCGGGTGAACTCTTGGACCATGGCAGGGAACTGGTTAGGCCGATGCCGCTGAGCACCTTGCTGACAATGGCATCGCGATCGACCGCCCAGGCGATGGCCTGGCGCACTTCCTTCTTGTCCAGCGGCGCGATGGTGACGTTGGAGGCCACGTACATCGCCGAATCCCAGGTTTCCACGATGACGTTGACGAACTTAGAATCGGTGATCAGACCGGTGATGTCCAGCGGTGGCAAATCCATCGATATATGGCTGGCTCCGGTTTTCAGCGACGCCACGCGTGAAGACGCCTCGGCCACGATCTGGATCTCGAGCTTGTCGATCTTCGGCCTGCCTTTGAAGTATTTCTCGTTCGCCGACAGGCTCATACCCTGGCCGTGTTTGTAGCTGTCCACCTTGAACGGCCCGGTGCCAATGAACGCGGCGCCGGTCAGCATCTGCTCGTAAGAGTCCTTCTGGGGAATCACCATCATCTCCAACCAGTCGAAGATGTTGGAGACCGGATGCGCCAGGGTCAGCACCACCTGGCTCTCAGACGGCGCGGCGGCCGTGACGATCTTGGCGTTGTGCTTGGTCTGACTCGGTGTGGTGTCCTTCTGCATGAACGCAATGGCCGCCAGCACATCTGCCGAGGTGAACTTGGCCCCGTTGTGAAACAACACGTCGGTGCGCAAATCCAGCGTCAGCGTCTTCTGGTCGTCGGACATTTTCCAGGCGCTGGCCAGTGACGCCTTGGGCTCCATGGTTTTGACGTCGTATTCCGTGAGGGGGTTGAACACCGCGCGCATGATGGATAAGTTGGGGTTGTTCTGCGCCATCATGGAGCCGGTCTGAAAGTCTGAGCTTTGCGTCAGCACCACGGTCTTTACACCCGTTGTTGTGCCCCCGGTTGCGGCTTCCTTCACGGCGCTTCGGTCGCAGCCCGGCAATGCCAGCAGGGCGAGTGCACCGGCACTGCCCATGAGCAGTTGGCGGCGCGACGAGGAAGTGATGGTGGTGCTTGGAATGGTCAACTTTTTCATGGTGTCTCCAGTGGGTTGCGAAAGGGTGGGGTCGGTGTTTAGTTAAGGCGCTGTCGGGGCATTCCAGCGGAACGGCGGCTCGGGCAGGCCCTGAGCAGCCGGGCGCAGGGCCAGCAAGGCGCCCGCAAGTGGCTCGGCCGCAAGCGCCTCGGGCGACAGGCGCTGGGTCGCACTCGTGACAAACAACGTGTCGAGATGGGGCCCGCCGAAGGAGCAGGACGTGGGCTGCGATACCGGCAGGCGGATCAGGCGGTCGAGCTTGCCCTGCGGCGTGAATCGCGCAATGCAGCCCGCGCCAAAACGCGTGCTCCAGATGCAGCCTTCGGCATCCACGGTGTTGCCATCGGGCCTGCCGGGCGCCGCGTCGGCCTCGACCAGCGTGCTCCAGGGGCCGGGCAGGCCGGCGTCCGTGTCGTATGCGGCGCTTTCGATGCGGCGGGTGGCCGTGTCGACGAAAACCATGCGCCGACCGTCGGGCGAGAAACCGATGCCGTTGGGGATACTTACCGCGCTGCGCACCTTGCGCGTTTCAAGGTCGGTGGAGACACGATACAGCCCGCCAGTGGGATGTTTGCCGAAGTCCCACATGCTGCCGCACCACAGTCGGCCCTGGCGGTCGCATTTGGCCTCGTTCAAGCGGTGTTCTGGGTGGCCAGTTTCCAGCGTGGCCAGCGGCGCCAGAGTGCCGGTACGCGGGTCGAGCAATTGAATGCCCGCGCGCAGCGCCACCACCACCTCGGCGCCGGTCGTGGGCACCACGGCGCCACACAGTTCGGGCATGGTCCAGACATCGATGGCGCCGCTGGCGCGGTTCCAGCGCTTGACCTGCGGCGCACGAATGTCGATCCACCACAGCATTTGCGCGCGTACGCACCAGGTTGCGCTTTCGCCCAGCGTCTGGCCTGCCGGCGCGATGACTTCGAAGGGCAGTGTTTCCATTTCCATCAGTGACTCCAGCTGCGCACCGGGCGCTCGGCATGCCGGTGCATGACAGCCTCGTTGAGTGCGACACCGAGGCCGCTTCCGGGAGGCAGCCCGGTTTGCCCGCCCAGCACGGGCGCAAAAGGCGCGTGCACCAAAATGTCGAACAGCGGGCTCTCGTCGAATTGCAGCTCCAGCATGTCGAACGCACCCAGCGTGGAAGACACCTGCAGACTGGCAGCGTGGCAGATCGGGCCACTTGGGTTGTGCGGGGACACCTGGAGGCCAAGCGACGCACAGCCCGCGCTGATGGCCAGCATCTGGTGTATGCCGCCGGCGTATTTCATGTCGGGCATCACCACGTCGTAGGCGCCGCCCTCGCAATAGGGGCGGAAACTGTCCCAACCGATGCCCATCTCCAGCCCGGCCTGCAACATGCCCAGCGCGTTGGCCTGCCGACGCAGAGCGGCCAGCGCGGGGATGTTCTCCGGCACCTCAGGCATCGGACACTCGATCCAGTAAACGTCCAGGCGCGCCGCCGCCTCATTGAGTTGGCGCGCGGTGGCTTCGTCGAAACGCCAGTGGCAGTCGACCATGACGCGCGCGCCGGGGCCCACTGCTTCGCGCACGGCTGCCACGCGCGCCAGACCGGCACGCATGGCTTGCGGCCCCTGGCCTTGCGCACACACGGATGTGCTGACCTCGTCGAAAGGCGCCAGCTTGAAGGCCAGGTGACCGGCCGCCATGGCCGCGCGCGCACTGGCAGCGAACCCTTCGGGGGTGCGAATTTCGGTGCGCCGGTTGATGTTGGCATATACCGGCACCTGCATGCGCCGCAGGCCCAAACCTTGCGCCAGCGACTGGCCGGCACGCTGCGCATGCAGGCTCCACAGCGCCTGGTCCAGTGCGCTCACGATGCTGGCTTGATGGATGTCGGCCGGCGTGTGCTGCATGGCGAAACCACTGGGCGACTCGGGTGTCGCATCGCGCAGCGCCAGTGGCACGAGCCGTTCGGCAGCGGCCAGCAGCGCGTCTTCCCGGCCCGTGAGGGTGGCTTCCCCTTCGCCCACGAGGCCGTCGTGGGTGTGCAGGCGAATGAAGCTCCAGCAGGTCTTGTGGGTGATGCGCACCATGTGCAAGGCGGCGGCGCGCAGGGCGAAGGTGTTCACAGGTGGTCCTTCAGGCGCGTCGTCGAAGCGGTTGGACCAATGGCACGGCCTGTGCCCGGATGCGTGCCAGCAGCGAGAGCTTGGCCTTGGTGGCGTGGGCGCCCATGATCATCGCGGCCGCCTCCTGGTCGTGCGCGGCCAGCGCCTGGATCAGATTTTGGTGGTCGTTGGCCACGCCGGTGAAACGGTCCTGCCCATAGCCATAGTGCCGCCACAAGGCGGCCAGCAACATCCAGTGCTTGTCGACGATGGGCAGCGCGTCCACATTGGCGGCACAGCGGTTGATAGCCTGGTGGAAGCGGCGGTTCTCGGCCACCACGAGCGCATGGTCGCCCTCGGCGATGCGCTGCTCGAGCGTGTCCTCGATTGCCTGCAACTCCGCGATGTCGCCGGGCGTGCAGCGTGCGGCCGCTCGGCGCACCATCATCACTTCCAGCGCGGTGCGGATCTCAAACAGGTTTTCCACAAAACTGCTGTCGATGCTGCGCACCCGAGCGCCGCGGTTGGGCTCGATCTGCACCAGGCCCTCACCCTGCAGTTCGCGCAGCGCCTCGCGGACCGGCATATGGCTCACGCCATATCGGCTGGCCAGGGCGTCAATGGTGAGGCGTTCGCCAAAGCGCACAGCGCCGCTGACGATGTCGTCGCGGATGCGCAGGCCGATGTCGAGCTTGTTGGTGGTCACGTTCAACGAAGGAGTTGATCAAATATATCGATGAATCTTCCAGGGATAGTTAGTGGTAACCCGCATTTGATCAAAGTTTCGCCGGCATCTGAAGATCGATGAGGTAGGAGTTTGTCCCGCATCCGCGTGACGGGCTCGGCAGGCCTGGCACGAAACAAGTTGTACTCGTTCGGTCGCAGACACGGAGGCGACACCATCTTCGATGACAACATCACACCGCGCAACATTGACGTCGCAGTGTTCCAGGGCGACCTATCGGCTGAACCGTGGCTAGGTGCAGTTGTCCAACGCGCCGGGCACCCACCACCTGTCTCACGCTCCATTGGTCGCCACCGTATGGCAAGGGCGGGCCTCGCTCAGAGACTGGGGTGCGTTCTTGAGGCAACTTGTCGCAAGGCGGCCACCATCAGATTAGCCGCAGGCGACAGTACCGCGTCGCGCCGGGTGACGATGCCGTAGGACTCCGTTCTGGAGCGTAATTCCAGCGGCAACCGGTGCCCGAGCCCATGCCGCACGCAAAAGTCCATGTTTTCAGCGGTGAGCAGCGCCACTGGATGGTTCGCCTCTTGCAGCAGCAGCATGGTGATGAAAATCGACGAAGTTTCCGTCGTGTATTCCGGCAACGGCAGGCCCGCGTCCCCGAATTCGCGCTCGAGCAGGGTACGCAGCGGCATCAGGCTCGGGTACAGGATCCAGTTGAGTCCGGCAACCTGGGCGAGGCGGGTCAGTACCTGCACAACTACCTGTCGTCATGGCTGCCGGCCGCCATGCTGCAACCGGCGAAGCAACGGCAGCTGGTCAGCGCGCTCTTCGCCGCGTCGCGTCACTGGCGCGTGGGGCTGCATTTCAACAAGGGATTAGCCGGCGCGCCGCCGGAGGCGCTGCAGCCGATGGAGAAAACGCACCAGAACAAGGCACTTTTGCCGATTAGTTTACGCAGCATGAGTTCGTCCTCGCGGTTGCCGCAGTCTAACTCAGTCTCTCAGTCGAAGCTCGCCAAAAAGGGAACTGGTTCCATACATTTTTTTGCCGGTGAGACCGGGATGGGCGAGCAAGGTGCACGGCACTGGAATCGATTCCAGCCCGGGGGGGGCAACCTAGGTCGCTTAGGGCAGCCCAGCGTCGGGCGGCGACAGCCAAGACGGACGGCCCGGAGGGGACCTGGTAAAGATGGCCTCTACAGGCCCGGCCATTGCGAAACGAGGCGGAAATATTCATGAAGCCGCAAAGAACCGGGCACCGAGATTGGATGCCTCAAAAGGCCACACGCGCATGAAGTTCGACGGCTACGACCCAGAGACCGGCCCCTTCTTCGACGAGATTTTCGAGGCACCCGGCTGTCCGCGCCCGGGGTGCTCGCCGCTGGTCACTGGTATCAACGGCTTGCCCATGGGAGAGCTGGCTGCGCGTCAGGCGGCAGCCGAGCGGGCCCTACTCAGCATGGGCATCACTTTTACGCTCAACGGTGAGGGCGAGCGCATTTTCCCCTTCGACATCATCCCCCGCATCCTGTCTGCCAAGGAGTGGGAGCGGCTAGAGGCAGGGCTCAAGCAGCGCATCGAGGCGCTCAACCTGTTCATCGCGGACGTCTACGGTGACCAGAAGATCTTGAAGGATGGAGTGGTGCCTGAGGCGCTGGTCAAGACCTGCGCCGACTACCGTCCCCAGTGCAAGGGCCTAAAGCCGCCGCGCGGGGTCTGGTGTCACATCACTGGGTCGGATCTGGTCCGTGACAACCGCGGCGAGTTCTTCGTATTGGAGGACAACCTGCGATGTCCGTCCGGGGTGAGCTACCCTGTCTCTTATACACATCTGACGCTGCCGACGAATAGAGAGGTGTAGATCTCGGTGGTCGCCGTATCAT
>ENA-ORBV01005542-ORBV01005542.1-microbial-mat-metagenome-genome-assembly--contig:-NODE-5542-length-23127-cov-5.136009_pt1 | contig 23127 bp, 14 predicted proteins | sample MGYA00237777_ERZ505514 | MGnify/ENA primary metagenome ERZ505514 (study PRJEB26160, sample SAMN06269048) | microbial mat metagenome | isolation source: Oligotrophic lake microbial mat | place... | reverse complement strand
GCCTTATGTTCATAGGATTCAACCTACTACGAGTAGAGTCATAATTGTGTTAATCATTGAGTTGTTATTTATTTATTTTTGAGGCGGATCAGGTGTGCTATCCCGATTTGGTAGGTAGTTAACTAATATAGCTAGCTAGCTAGAAGTAGACTACTACAGTAGCTAGCTAGCTTAGTAGCTAGCTTAGTAGCTAGCTAGCTAGCTAGCTAGCTAGCTTGTTTCCTGGCTAGCTAGAGCTAGTCATTCTACTACAGCTGCTACCACTTCATACTGGGTTATGACTGAACAACACCACCTCTATTAATGCACCAGGCCCTTGGAATGAACTGCATCTTTAACAGGGTAACTAATTATAATCATGAATATTTAGATGCGACGGATATATGACATATCCAAGCATTGAGGCTTCCAATATTAATGAGGAGCTAATTATCATTCTTTTTAAAAATTCGAGTTCTTCATTCTTTTCTTGACATTGATCCATTGATTGATTAGATGATTCGGCTCGGTTTCATTAGGAGGAATTGCTGCTGTGGGTGCCAGCCCGGTGGCAATACTTTTGGTAGCCTCAAAAATTACTTTTTCGTCGAGCCAATCAAAATGACGTCTCCACGAGATCGTCCCACAGAAACACCGATTCGCCGGCTACTACTAGTTAAAAATCATACAGAGGAAAGCGACCAACCCCATGTTTCCAAAGTTCCGTAGTAGTAGTGCCATCCTCCTCGTCCTTTTTGGGATGAAGGAGGATTCCCAACTCCATCATGAGCAAGGCCAATCCACCGGCACCTTCAAAGACGGAATACGGATGATCGGGGATATTTTCCAAGCGCGACAAACGCTCCATGCCAGTAGCCGCAAAATGGCAGGTTCGTTGCATCCAGCTGGTCCTTGCTGTGACAGTATCCTCGCTTTCGCTTTCACTTGTGCTGTTGGGAGGAGGTCTGGCCAAGGAAAGCAAACTGTAGGCATTGCCTGAAATACCATGACACAAACCAACACCCTTGCGCAATATGCCACGTTGCCAAATGACGCCAATAGCAAGCTCTCTCGCCCTATCCAAAAAGGTTTGATCTTGATACACTTCAGACGCCTTGACCAAAAGTAAGACGTGGCCGGGCGCTCCATGACACCATTGGACCAATTTGTCACGGGAACTGGACGATCGAGGATAACTACTGGGCAAATTTCCCGAACCGGGCCAGCATAAATCATCCAACCCGCGAATCGTTTCTTGAATCATCGACAACAAATTGTTTGCTTCTCCATTCTTTTTGTTACTGCCATTGGTGGCGTCTTCTGCGACGAGGGTGCTGCTGATTTGTTCCAATTCAAAGAGTGGTAGACACAGAATAGTGTGTAAGATGCCCACCATGCCATGGGCAGCTCCCAAATACGTCTTGTCCTGCCATTCCCACAACAAGGGCAACGAAATGGAAACGGGATCGCCCTTGGCCGTGGCAGCCGCTGCCGTTTTGAGGCCTTGCTGAACAATGGCTTGGGTCAAGGATACCAACAGATCGGAACCAAACCCATTTTCTTGTTCCAATTCTTGTCGCAAAAACAAAATGGCTTGCATGGCACCGGCACGTCCATACAACACTTCACAGTCAGCAGCGGGCAAGACTTTTTCACTCGTGTTTTCCTGTATCCACTCCAACAACTCCGTTCCCACCTGCAGGGCCAAGTCCGTTTGTCCCAAGGCATGATGGACGGCTGCCAACAAGGCTTTGGCACCTACAAAGGGTCCCTCCAACAGGGATACACGAATGGAATGTCGTTTCATGCGTTCCACTTCAATTTCCACTGCGTCTTGGGCCACGTCGAGAGCATCTTGGAGCAAGGTTTGAATTTCCTTTTCATTTTCGTCCAAGGTTTGGGTGGTAGTCGTCTTGTCTTTTAGCTGCTGCTCCCGAACAGCCCGCAAGTGTTGCGCCAGGCGCAATCGAAGATAGACACGAGATCCCAGGCCACCACAATACAAAGTACCGATTGTTTTGCTGATATGAGGAACCGTAAGATCCGCAACTTTTTCCTTGTCGTCGACTCCTTTCTCCTCCTCCATCTTCTCTTTCTCGGCAACTTTTTCTTTCTCGGCAACTTTCTCCTCCTCCTTTTCTTTCTCTGCAACTTTCTCCTTTTTTTCAACAGTTTTCTCCTCCTGCTTCTCTTTGGGCTTGTGTTCATAGTGGTGAATACATTTTGTCACGAGATCCCGTGCCATGGTAGTGCAAGCTTCGGCATCCCATGGAGGCGGTGATGCCGTCCCGCCAGTGTCGGTCGTGGCATACACGGAGCTCTTGTTTTGAAAGTGCCGTTTATGGTCTATGCTATTGCTCGTCATGTTGTTGTTTGTTTCAATCGTTTCAGATAAAAAGAGACGAGTTCTAAACAGATCCTTTAGATCAACTGTTGATAGATATTTCTAGTAGAAAGGTGTCGTCCGGTACGGTAGAAAGCAAATAGTTGAGATATAAAAGTGCTTTAATAGATAACAATCAGGACCTGCAGTACAAGCACGGAGGTATCAATGAATGAATGAAGCAATCAATCGATTTAACCAAGACGTTGGATGTTGGGAAGAGCAGCAAATCTGGCTCCACGCTGGATGCATGCTGTCAGTACGTCGTACATTACACTACGGTAGAAGTCCATGTGCCGACCGGACGTCAACCGTGCCTGCTGTGAATATTGATGCCAAAGATATGAGAACACTATTCTTCACGCACCGACACATAACTGACATAAGACAGTCAGTGCACCGCACTGTTAATCGTTCAAAGCGAACAATTTTGAAGCCTTGAAGTACTGTACGTAAAAAGTCCGTATGCGGACCGTGTCTGTGAATGCACGAATGAAAGATGTCACAATTGTCACTGAGCCTGAGTCCATTCTTGGATTGGGAAGCCAGACAAAGTCAATTGAAACATGGTAAGGAAATCTGAGAGAGTTGAGCTCACAGTGCAGTGGCACCACCAACTGTTGTGCTAGACTAATGATGTGTTTTTAGTGCTGCCTGAAGAAAAGTGTTTTTCAGACTTTGGCAAACCACTGGGTTTGGTCAATCGGGCAGCTGGTCCGTTGCACATCATGTGTTCTCCAGTCCAAATGGCAAGGTGTTTTGATTTTGCAAATGATTCATTTCCCACACAGTCAAGAGTTCACTGGACCAAATTGTTGAGGGCACCAACCAATTTTTTCCAAAATGGAGACTGGTGATGGATTCAGCAAATGCGTTTGCTGGATGTCTTCAGACACAAGAAACTGGTGCAATTAAATCTTTCATGCCAGCTCTGTGTTTTGGCTGCTTGAATTTTACCTCAAGTCAAAATGCTTCACCTTTGGCATTGAGCTCAGGCTTTGCAGAACACTGCTCTGTGGTTTCATTTCAAGTTTTGAGGTTGCATGAAGGATGGATCTTGTGACAACTGTCAAGACTGTGTTTGGTCTTAGCCTCACAAGCCATGTGGTTGGCATTTCACCTGTTGCTCTTTGCTAGCCGTTGGTTCCAGAAAACTGCTATCCAGCTCACAGTTGATCAGCCATGATCATCTGAACTGCACATGAACAGCAACCAGGCTGGTGGAATGAACAATCAAAAACGGACTTGCGCTCACACTTGCCCAACGACCACAGTGGACGTGCACCACTTCGCTGCGACAACAAACAACAACACCACTTGACTGACTGCAAACACCACCACCGAAACAGCAGTCGTTGAATGAATCAGCTAACGTTGTGCGAACCACATTGAAAGGCAGAGTGAACCAAGGAGGCGTCATTGATAGCAATGATAAAGAGGGATTTTCTTTCTATTGAGCAATTGTAAAACTATGAGTAATTACCGACAACCAACGCGGGAAGGGAAGCGCGAGAAGCGATCCTCTGAGGATGACAGCGCCCTAAAGCAAATGGAACCTAGCACAAGTCAATGTAGAAGGTCGTATGGAGGAATCTTTTATGATTTCACAAATTGCAATATGACGTGAAGCGACGATTGTCGTGTTTCCTTGGCAACGTAACTGTCAAATCCATGCTCTTTGTAGAGCAGCCATCACCCAAAGTAACAATTGCACCAGACTACACGTTCAAGGATGCTGCAGGTTACTTCAGAGAGGATAGATTTGACAAACTGACACAATCCCTTTGTGATACTCAATCCTGGAAAGAGTCCAAAAATGTAGGTGCCTCTTCCTTCTCAGAGGGGATGTTTCTTGCAAAAGACGACGTTTTAGAGGGCAAAGCATTAAGGCTGTGGATTGACTACGGTGATCGACTGCCAGCAATTGTGACTTTGTTAGATCACATGCCGGTCACTCTTCAAATGAGGGGGCACCCTAATAAAGCATGCACATGTATTTGCGCACCTTTGAAGGAAAAATACCGTTCCTCTTCCTGCAAGATTTTGATCCCATTTGTAAAATTCTGTTGCCAAGGTATGGTCGTCGGAGATGATGATGATGAAGGCGATGCCAGTGCTGACAAAGACTGGGTTACAGACAGGCGTAAGCGCTGGAACACAGAATATATGGGATACAACATCGAGCAAATAGGTGAAAGGGTGGATGACATGGTCACATACCAAGTCCTAATGACGTTCGAACGAAAAGAGTTAGAGGATCTGCTTGCAGAAATACCATGGACGCATGCCCATTTTCCCTTCCCTTCTGAAGTGGCGTGGCTCTTGGAACTGGCTCTGTGGAAGTTCAAGATTGCCCAAGATACAGCAGATTCGTTCCCCGTGAACAGGCTCACTTGCAGGGTCAACTGCGGAGCTGACATCGTCATTCCGAATGTCCTGCGATTTATTGACAGAATCGAACAAGGACGCAGAGCAAGTGGCTTTCAAAGGGGGGTCTCACTCATCTAACTGGGCTTCGATATTATATTGGAAAAATTATTCCGTCTACTATACACACGACACGGCTGCTCCAGTACCACATCATTTCTTTTTCTATACAATAAAAGCGGAAAGCAAAGCTCCAGCAGCCATCCACGCGGAAAGCCCCCACCATGCCAGCGGCATGCCGACAATAACCGAAGCAGCAGCACTTTTCGTATACGATTCGTTACAGGTAGCTTCACGGACAACGGAAGGGTTGACACATTTTTCATCATAATACAGATCATAATTGCAAACGCAGTCCTCGCTAAACCCTCCTCCATTGCTGCCACAAAACATTTGTTCAATAGCGGCATTTTCACGTAGCTGCCAGCAAAGTTGTTGGGAAAAGGCTGTGGCATTGCGAAACGTGCCAGTAAAGTCTCGAACTCGAAATACATTCCAGTTGGATATGTCCATGTTGAAAGAGGTTGCTTCCCTGGTGTGGACGATCAAACAAATGAAATGTTAGTGATAAGCCATCAACTCCACGTCACAAAATTCAACAATATACATTCGACAGGAAACCTACCAAAACATAGTTGACATGTCCGTTACTTTGTCAACATTCCAAAATGCGATATCCTCATTGAAAGATGACGCACCTGGTGGAGTTTCATTGTCAGCAGAACGGTGTGTGAGGAAAACTGCTCGGAGCTTCCTCCGAAACAGTATATTGGATTAAAGCTTACCTCGAAACCTGTTGATCACAAAATGACACACAAGAGCAGATAACATGATGGATGAATAAATGAAATCGTGAAGTATTAATGGACACCAACTTAGGATCAACACGAAGTAGCTTCACTTACATGTCCCCCATCTCTAGTACGCTGGAGGTGTTCCATGCTGAAATATCCGTAGAGAAATTCGAAGCCCATTGGAATGTGCTTGCCATGGTCGTCACTTTCATTGTATTCCAAAAGGTGAGCGGTCCGTTAAAATTTGTTGCATTTCTGCGTATCAGAGGGACCAAAAAAAGAGAGTTAGGTGTGAAGCAGGAGATGCAAAATACTCTTGAGCAAATAGCTGAGACCACACTCACAGAAACATTTGCGACATATCCGCCACATTAGCTACATCCCAGGCACTAATGTTTTCATTGAAGCTAATCATATTCCGAAAAAGACCTGTCCATGGAAAAGATGGTGGAAAAACACAACGCACGGTCAGACGCCACCACCTTCGCAGAAGTGCAACTCTTCCTTTTTAAAAAGAAACAGACACGGGCTGCGCACCCTTCATTTCATTCACCAGGGAAACATCCCAATCGTCGATTATTCCATAGGTGGCAACCACTAATGCAGATTGATTGGTAAAGTATTGACTCAATGCCACTCGTAGCTCTCCCGAATTCAAAAAGGTTTTATTGCCCCCAACCGATGAGTCCTCGAGTAGGGATGAGGATGATGCCGACGTGTCATTACCCGATCCTCCTTGCCCATTATTGTGCGCAAATATGTTACTACCCTGGGATGAATTTCCCATGGCTCCTTCTTCATCATTTAAATCCGATTCTTCGATGTTGCCCGTGACAACAATATCCGAAATTGCAGAAAATTCTGTCACGGCATATACTCTATCAGATGCAACCACAACATCATTGTCTACTGTTGTAAACGTTCCGTTGCGAAAGTACATTTCAGTCGGTTCAAAGATTGCTTCCAAATACACGAATGCATCCCCACAGGATGTGGCAATGCAGATGGGTTTGTTGGCCTCAAGCATTATGATTCCTTCTTCTTCATTCACGGCCGTGTCATTTTCATTTCCTCGAAGTGTGGTATCTGTTACTTGATCAGTAAGCGAATAAAGATATCCACCTTCTTGTTCCTCGCAATGATCTATCAAAGCAGGAGTCAGAAGTGGAGCAAAATCACAATAAGTTGCGTTGCAATAAAGATCGCGATCTGTCGCGCTGGCTGCCAGAGCGTATTCGAGAGTCCCAATGCCCATGTTGTCAGTTAGCATATCGGCGGCGCAAGCTTCGTTCGTGATAATAGGAGGTAAAAGCATATACTCGGGAACATCCACGACGCAGATTTCTCCCTCTGTAGCAGTCAGAATGCTTATCACGTAGGCCTCATCACAACTTGATTCCACACAAACAGGATAGTTTTTCAAGTCGACAATCGCCCCACCCGGGCACGATTGGATATTGGAAACGCCATAAAGCTTTCCGTTCATGCTTTCGCAGGCAGGTTGGACATGCTGCAACAGATTCGTGTAGTCACACACAGTGTCGCTGCAATCGATAAAAACTGAATAGTCCTTTCCTTCTCCGTCCGAAATCAGATATTGTAAAACATTTTCAGGAGGGAAACTTTCTCGGAGATATGATGACTCTGCGGCGCAACTTGTTGCTTCTTGCGTTTTTCGTTGGATTGGAGACAGCAGTGAAGAGGTGGAAGGATGGAGCTGTTGGTTCCGTTGCTGGAAGGACAGTTGATGACGACGTAGATCCCTTCTAGCCGATATCGTCGGGATCGTGGTAGCTGCTGCATCCACCATTAGAGTGGAAAGCACAACAAGGAGAAAGATCGTAACGAACGATCCATTGCCTGAGATGAAATTCTTCTTCATGCTGACGTCGGTCTTGCTTTATTAGCCTAGCTCGGCAAAAACTCTGTTGACATACGTGTACCAATACTCTTCGGTGTTTTGCTTTTTGGGTTTTGATTTGTGTCTATTATTGTGTTAGGTACTTACCAATGAATGGATCGTGCTTACCGGTACCGTATGCTTTGTGGCGCTTGATGATGGCATGGGGGAAGCAGCAGGGGTCATCTTCCTCATTTTTTTCATGTAAAAAGACCCCAGTATTAATTAAGAAAGGCGAGAAACGCCAAACTCGGACCCAACGTTAAATCTCCGACTGTTTACACTTAAGGACGTCAACTTGATTTCGGCCAGTCCAACTTTTTCGGCTATTTTCACGTGACAAGGTGCAGTGTCCTAAGCCACATGTGTTCCAACTGCAGAGTTGTGTTTCTAACCAGACCTTGTCATGATGGCATTGGCTCTACAATTGACAAACCAAAAACCTTCTATTATTGTCATGTGGAACTGTCAAAGAAGCAGTCTGGAAGTTGCTCTTTTTGCAGATGACAGTTTTGCAAATCAAGTTGGTGTCCGAATCATCTCATTTTTTGCTAGCTTTGGGCACAGCTTGCCCTCCTGGTCAAAGTGAAGCAACCCTTGGCTGGATTCATGTGAAGCACAAATGCAATTAAGGACATGATCCTTTGATTGTCAAACCAAATTGGACCTTCCTCATTGAATTTCATGCTGGGTCATGTTGATCATTTTGGATTTCTGCAAGCAACAGGCACTTCAAGATTGTTTTGCAGAACAGTGTTGCATCTTTCCTGTCACACAGTGTTGACTCAGTGTCACCTGTCACAAAGGTTCTTTGTTCTTCATGGATCAACTCAGCTTTTTTGACCTGAACACACATGTCAATCTGAGTGCTGAAACATTCGATGTCTCCTGTCATCTTTTTTGTTGTTGGCAACAAGTCACGCACCAACAAAATGTGCAGAAGCATGGCAACCATGACAAGATGGTCAACTTTGAAGACACTTTCAAAGTCTGGAGTTTTTCAGAACAGTTGCAATCTGACGACAACAAAAGACACCAAAGGCAAAAACAATCAAAATCAGATGAACAATTGCGGATGTCTTTTGTTCCGACTGAACTTGCGTTTCCACACATTTGGTCACCGGACAATTCTGAAAGAAACAAAGAAGACAAAATGAATGAGGACCCCCAGGCTGCATGCATGCTGGGATGCATTCTTGAGGCAAACTTGTTGCTTTGATGCAGAGATGCATGCAGCAAAAGTTGGAGTGTTGCAATTTCTCCACTCAAATGGAACATCTGCTGCACCAATGTCCACTCTGAACAGTGTGCAGCTTTTTTTGCTCAACACCTGGTGAATGACAGGAAAATGCAACAACTGTCAAACATGAAACAATTTGCGATGTCTTTCTTTTCATTGAATCAGTGTCAATTTTGCAACAGACAAATTGGGTTGGATTGGAAACACATGGGATCCGCATTGCAAAAGAATTGACAACACAAAAAAAATCGCTCCACTTCTTCTTTTTTTGTTCATGAAGTGGTGTGTGTTCTAATTTTTGTCTTGAGCCAACCAGTTGGTCAGAATGACTCCTGAAAAAAGAAACATCTCCCCTTCTTGGATCTTCCTCAGAGTCTGGACCAATGCATGACAAGGCAAAAAGAACATCAATTGTTTTGTGCTCAGAATCCATGACAACATCTGTGAAGAAGTGAAGATCAGCATGATGAACAATGCTTGCTTACTTCACACATTGTCTGTGGGAGCAGGAGGTCCAATGAATGGTTCATGTGTTGTTGTGCTGATGGGCCACAGCATGACTTTGAGTCATGGATTGGCTTTTTGCAGACAACAGTTTTGCACATGGAGTTCATGAACAAATCATCAGATTTGTTGGGAATTTTGGTCATGGCCTCCCCTCTCAGTCCAAGTGAACAACCCTTTGTTTGACTTCATCTGAAGGACAAAGTCAGTTGAGTGTGTGATCCTTTGATTGTCAAACCAACTCAGACCTTCCTCATTGCATTTGTTTCATGTGGCGTCATGTTGATCATTTTGGATTTTGGCAAGTCACAGACCCCACAAGGTTGTTTTGTAGACCTATCAGATGGTCTAGGATGATTGTGGTCTGTCATGAAGACTTTTGGTGCTTCATGATTGTGTTCCACAGAAGGACAACGAAGAAGAATTTGAACAACAAAAATGGCTCCCCCTGCTCTTCACCATGCCACCGAAGGCAACCCTCCAGTCATGGCTGCCATGTCGAAATGACCGTTTTCGGCCCTCCAAGACTGCATGGTCGCCTGTAAACACATTCATTCAATTATGGCATGGAGGGGTACTACGTGTAGCTAGCTAGCTAGCTAGCTATTAGAAGAGAGGCATTGTTATTCTTACTGGCTCAAAAATCCAAGTCGTACTGCACTGGAAGTTGTACTACTCCGAGCACTCTACTTCTAATCTCTAGTAGTAGTAGCCTGGGCGATTTACCCTTTGCGTTCCCAATGAATCCTCAATTAATATTATCTTATATTTTTGTCTCTTTGGCAACAGCCATATTTCTCATCAACAACTTTCTACAAAGTTAAGGCACCATGGTGGCACAACCAGAGCGTGGTCGAGCCACGACCAGTCGGTCCAAGACCCCACCCCCACCTGGTCGTTCCAAGACCCCACCTCCCAATCGTAGGACTAGCGGCGAAAGCGGTGGCCTCCGTTCCAGTGGTCGAGCCAAAACACCACCACCCCGTACTCGATCGAGAACTCCACCACCAGGAGGAGCCGTGCGATCTTCGGGTCTTTGGGGTGTTTTGGGGACAGGACATGTGGACAATGCGGAATTTTTGACCCAGGTCAAGCGTTGCATTCCCGCCGAATTTTTGTTGATTGCCAGTCAGGATGATCACACACAGGCACAAGAAGATTATTATGCCATGGATCATTTTCAATTTCCGTGTCATCCTTCGGTCAAACGAGCCAATGCGGGAAGTGTGGCGACGTGTGCCCTCTTGCAAATGATGTATGAAACGCCGAATCGATTTGTGGCTTCCAACAACAAAGCGCCTCCCCGCAATTGTTTGGAAGTTCTTCATGAAATTAAAACACGCGCCAAAGCGGCCACCAAGTTGGATGCCAAACCAACAATGTCCTCGAGTCGTCCTTTGGGTCCCCCTGGATTGACGGGGGGCAGCCAAAAATATGCTCCTTTTTATATTGTCCCTCCTGGATTTACGGGTGTCCGTCGTGCCCTATTGATTGGAGTTCTGTCGGGGGAAGGCCCGGATTTAAAAGGACCCAAAAATGATCTGGACAATGTCCAACAATTTTTGAAAAATTATTGTGGATTCAAGGATGAGAATATTTCCGTCTTGTTTGAAGATCGAGGGGATTCCTCCACCCAACCCACGAAAAAGAATATCCTGGCGGCCTTTTCCAAATTGGTCCAAAAGGCAGAACCCAAAGATGTCTTTTTTATTCAATATTCTGGACATGGGGGTCGGGTCGGGAATAATTTGTTTTTGATTCCTTCGGATTATAAAAAGAATGGAGAAATACGGGATGAAGTGATCTTGCGAGATCTCATCAAGGCCATGCCGGCCAGGACGTATACCACCATGTTGGTGGATTGTTGTTATTCGGGAACGGTGGGTGATTTGCCCTATATTTTACAAAATCACAATCCCCTTTTATCGCTGGGCGGCATGACCAGTAGCACTACAACCAGTCAAATGGTGCATGTCAATGAACAAATTGAAACCTACTTTGATACCGATACACGACAAGAAATGTTGGCCAAGGAAAAAGAAAACTGTGGAGCCTACCAAAATTATAGAAAGGCCCGTGCCGATCATCGTGTGTATGATCGATTGACCTTGCCTGCTCGTCTGTTGGCAGAAGCGGCGGCCAGTGCCAGTGCGGCGGCCAGTGCCGCCGCGGGAGCTGCCTATGAAGCCACCAATGCAGCTGCAGGAGCTGCCTATGGGGCAGGCAATGCAGCCGCGGGGGCAGCCTATGAAGCCACCAATGCCGCTGCGGGAGCTGCCTATGGGGCCACAAATGCGGTGGCCGGAGCCGCCTATGGGGCAACCAATGCCGCTGCGGGAGCTGCCTATGAGGCGACCAATGCCGCCGCGGGAGCAGCCTATGACGCCATGAACTCGTCCCTGTCGGCATTGACGTTTACGAGTCCCACAAATTTGCGATCCTCCGGCACTGGTCGATCCTCTGGGACTTCGCCAGCGTCACCCAAACGTTCCAGCGGTAGTAGTGGTGGCAAAAGGGTCGCCGGTGGTGGTGGACAATCTCTTTCGCCGCTTCGGTTTTCAGGAGGAGCATCCTCGGCACCTGCCAACCTGCGATCTTCGGGTACTACTCCATCCAGCAGCAGCAACAACAATAAACCAGCAGCAGTGTCCTTGGTGGGTGCCTTTAACAGTGTGGCTCAATCCGCCACGGCGACGTTGAATGACATTTCCACGGGTGTAGCCCAATCGGCCAATGCCGTAGCCCAGTCGGCCAATGCCGTGGCGCAAACTGCCACGGCCACTTTGAATACACCCATTCGACGTACCGTTACCACTGATGGTGGCCAACAACCACGGTCGATGAGTCCCTTTCGGCGTACCGCCACCACTACGAATACCACCATGGACGTGCAAGCATCGAGGTCTCGATCTCCGATGCGTCGTACGGCCACCACTACGAATGCAAGTACGACCAAATCAACATCGGCTGTTCCTGCGTCTCGCAGTAAGAGTCCTTTGCGACGTACGGCCACTTCCCCCGCGCCGGGACCTCGGCCCACTCGCAGCGGCTCGCCCAAGCGCGCTGCGTCACCGCGCCGAACCACTTCCTTTCCACCAGAAGCAGGGAATAAAATTGTCGACTTTGAAGAAGCAGCTCGAAGAGAAGCCGTCGAACGGTCCAAGAGAGAGGCGGCCGAAGCTCGAGAAGAAGCACGACGAAGGAAGGGTTAAGATCGTCTTGAGCGCCTACTGTATTTGCATGTCTTGTAACTGGATATGTATCCCAACAAATCACATACCCGCCATCAAAATATTTTATTTGTAACAAAATTTTAATCTCCTGACCTTTATGACCAAAACTAGTCTCGTTTTCGCAACTGCATGTTTTGTTTGGAACACGTGTGTTCTTTGTCTATTAGCAAATGCCGAGTTACATCGCTCGTAGATATCTCCGTCCATCACTCTGTGATTATATATTTTTTATATTAGGCATCTCACTTGATGAGTATAATTAGTTGTGAAATTCCCAGTCTTTGGATGCTGATGTTCATCTGTTCGGAAGTTGAGAAAATAATGATGGAATACATACTGCAATAATTCAAATGGACTCCTTACATCTTCCCCAGTTTCGGATTTGGAGGTAACCTTTTTGTTTATGAAAGCTATTACCTATGCTATTGGCAGCCTGCTAATCCTTTATTTGTGTTCCACTTTGGAACCACCCCCATTCAGGGTCCTATCTAGTAGCTACTGTAGCTACTCTAGATAGACTACTTGTCACTTTTTTTAGGATAGCTTTCAAATGTTGATTTTAGAGTTCGAGTTTAAATCAGTCGTTCTGGTTGTCACGCCGCGCCGGCCGTTGTCTTCTTTGTCTTGACATTTCACAAAACCATCCAGTCTGACGGTCATAAAAAGAGAATCAATCCATCCTCGCGAACCATACGCAGAAAACACTAAAACTATGCAATCGATGGTGAACTCTTCTCAGTTACTCTCGTTGAAAGGCAGTCTCACTACCAGTAACAACGAAGTGCCAAGCGACGGGGGTGATGTAGACACAAAGGGGCGCACAGTGACTTTTTGTGATGAGATTCTATTTGACGACGGTAAACGAGATCATGTTCACCGCCTGATCGACCAAGGATATTTCGGTGTGTCTACATAGCGCGGGACGTACGAAGTTGCCAGCTCTATGCTTTAAAACAAGTCGACTGCAGGGACGAGGGACAGGTAGAACAATGTGGGCAAGAGGTAGCACTCCATCGATTATTGCATGATGACAACATAATGCCGCTGTTGGGTGTCAAGTTTGTCCAGGGATCAATGCCCTCTGCTCCGACAATGATATGTTATATGCTTTTCCCCTACCTATCACGATCTCTCCGAGCCGATATCAGTAAAAGACGCCTTTTGGAGGATATACTGGAGTCAAAACGCAGGCCTTATACCCAGACCGAGACTTTGACTTTGTTTGCCGGAATTGTCAGTGCTGTCAAGGCCATGCACGAAGCCGGGTTCAGCCACCGTGACATTCGAGTCGAAAACGTCCTTTTACAGCAGAAGTTGGACGGTCAGCGACGAAGACGAGACGTTGGAACTCCTGTCCTGTCGGACTTCGGATCCGCGGGTCCAGTGGTTGTGCCCCTGCCATCCTTGCGCGACATCTGGCAGGCGATGGAAGATGCGGGGAGATACACGACAATGGCCTACCGTGCCCCAGAACTATTTGGCGGAGGGCTTTCATATGGACCATCGGAATCTTTGCATTATGACTACGCCGACGTATGGAGCCTTGGGTGTCTCCTCTTTGCCATTCTCTATGGTTCGAGTCCTTTTGAGATGGAATGGCGTGTGTCTCTGGTGGAGGAGGTGGCTGCGGACGGCACGGTGCGGTTTGTAGAAAGCACACATACAAAGATGTCGGGACCAGTACCCTTTCCTCCATGCGGAAGTGCTGCAGACAGGAGACATGGAGCGGACATCATGGATTTAATACGTTGGATGCTGAAGAAAGCAGGCCGGGAGAGACCAAGCATCAGTGAAGTACTCAAGAAGGTCGCAATTTTAGCTGACGGAAAGGACAGCACAACCAACAGTCATTAGATATTGAATCCAGCTATTGATATTTTGATCATTCACGCATATGAAAATGCTGATGTAGCCTCTCGCTTTTTTGGCAGTGGATGGTTGGCCAATGCTAAGAGATTCTCTAGTTGAATAAATTGACCGACATTTTTACAGCAGCTTTGTCTCTTTCCCTCCCATGTCAAAGACCATACAACTCTCACAAATTCAGACCTTTGAACAATGCAATTCCGGCACATTTCCTGTTGGAGGGCTACTGTGATGAAAAGTGATTCGTCTCGAGTTGCCCTATGGAGCTTAGCATCATCTCTTGTGGATGCGGGGAGTGACATCACAGCTCGTTCGATTTGCGCCCAATGGCATGCACACTTTTGCTTTTTGGTTCAATCTTTGCGAAAAGAATTGCTGGAGGTGCAGATTGCATCGAGTCAGTTCTTCCTCCAATGACATCATCGGTTTCTTTCAGGCTGGCCACGCGGATGAAATCATCACGTGGCATCTTTCTTTTTGGGTGGAACCTTGCTCAACCCCCCTTTGCAGTCCAAGCATGAACCCAGTCATTTGACGGCTGCCTCCGTCCATGCCCCGTTTGGTCTACGACTCTGGACAATTGCACGGGTACAATGAACGCAACGTGGTTCAAAATCGCGCGCAAAATGCTTTTGACTTGAGATCGTCACAATGGTCAACTCGCCACAGTCAGCCACAAGTAGTCGCATCCTTGCTTCAAGGAGGTTTCCAAAACGGTCACCGGCATCAGCATGTGGATCTTCACGCAATTCTTGTTTCTACTGAGTCGCAAACACAAACTACTTCCAAGAAGAAGAAGACCAAATTGCAGCAGTGCTCAACACTAGCTGCGCGTCTCTTCTGTGTTCTTGGCTCCTCTTTCACAGTGCCAACCATTGTGCCCTAATTCGTTATTCCATTTGCAAGTTCTCTGCTGCCGCCACACTTTCCTTGACCCACTGCATCAATTGTGCTAACCTCTCTTTGATGGGCCATTGGCCGCTGCTCTTTGCTCTCGATGTTTCTTCTTCGTAGTTTGATTCATGTGGTCGATCTGTCCAGCCGTCAAAGATTTTGTCGATCTCTGGATCAATGCACTGCACTGCAATAGCAGATTCGGTTTTTGAAACCAAGACCCGAACCCCTTCCCCGTTTTGTAGATACGCAAGGGACGAGTCGTGGTCCAACCAGTTCAAAGTTTCCATAGTTTGCTTGCGCCATTTCTCTTCGCAAGAGGGTTTGTGAGTCTTCCAATCCAAGCGTTGACACTTTTTGCTGCAGTGCGGGATTCGATTGCAGCCGGCACAGTGCAGTAGATTTTTCGACTGGTCGCCACAGCGGTTGCACTTGTAGGCATTGCGAGAGAACGAACCAATGCCAAGTTCAGATTCGCACTGAAGAACTTCTTCGGCGGAAAGGAAGGGACGAGACGCACCTTCTTTGACCTTGTCCAAGATGATGAGACGAACCAGTTTGGGCAGTGCACAATCGCACTTCTTCAGCAAGAATTGAACATGATCTGCTCGGCACTTGTCCTTTTGAAACATGATGAGTCTCATGGTCGTGGCACAGCAGCGAAAATCCAACAGAGCACCCTTGCAATCGTCCAGCTTTTCCCTAGCGCGAGCACGATAGAAAAAGGGGATGATCTCGAGCGGATAGGGGGCTGGGTAGTTGACCGACAGAGGAGGGAACAATAGCAATGCAGCGTCGGCGTCTAGAATCCCTCCCTCAAAGTCTCCTTTTTTACACTTGCTACCCATTCGCCGGCAAAAAGCCAAGAATTGTAGCAGCGTCGCAGTAGGATTATTATCCCAGCCGTTTTCCATCGTACGGACCTTTTTGGGTACGTCTCCTACTGGTTTGTCGTTGACCTGAGGCAGACTGTTCCGAATCGCCTTCAAGAGATTGGAGCACTCGTCAATGATTTGCTCTGTAGCTTCCGGGTATTGATACAGATTAGCGATTTCTCTCTCTTTCTGCTTCCACTGCGGCTCGTGGACTTTCATGACTCGTTTGTATTTCTTTTGAACCTGCCTACTGGCTTCGGCAAAATACACCGGGGCACCAGAGGACACCGGTAGCACTGGCCAATGATCTCGAAGGAAGTCCGCGTCCTTTTGCCAGTGTTTTTTCTTGTAGCGGTAGCGCACCCGGTCGTCCCAACATCCCCAGGCATTCCACCGTTCTTCACTGCGGTCTGTAAGCGGAAATCCTGAGAAAGGATCTGGTTTAGATGTCGGAGTGCATTCCAGGTGGGGACCTTCAAGCGGAACGTAGGACGAAGTCATGGATGCTTTTAGGGTCGGACCTTATTTAATTACTCGTACAGTAGATAATAAGTGTTGGGTGTGGTGGTCATGTGGGCAACCTACTGTGCCGGTGCGGTGGGTTGAGTGATTGATTGGATGCGGATTCCAATGACGGATTTTTGCCGTATTCCAGCATTTATTCATAATCAAAATTGCCCCCAACAAGTCAAGTGGGGTCCATCCAAATTTTATTGACAATAGGGACTCAAAAGTGACTCAAAAGTGACTGAAAATGGCGTGGTTGTGTGCATGTGTGCATGTCACATAAGGGAAGGTGCCCCTGGGACAGTGTTGAATTAAGAAAAGGTGACAGTGAGACAGTGCTCATGTGACAAAAGGTGCCAGTGAGACAATGCTCAAATGTCGAAAGGTCCCAGTCATGAGTGAGACATCAGTTCTAAAAATGTTGGGGGCTAACCACATCAGTGGCATCCAGTTTAGCTGCCAATTTATAGTGGAAAATCCATTTTTACCGCTAGGTGCAGCCTGTGATGGTTAACCTAGCTGCTGCTAGCATTGCCAATTAGTAGCTACTGTTGTAGCTAACCAGACTAGCAAATGGTAGCTACAATGTGTGACTAGCTACGGCAGACGTGATGGTGCTGCTAGCTAGCTAGTGCTCTTCATTTTTTAAGTGGTTCTAATAGCTTTTGATTGTCAGTCTGTCTAGCTAGCTGCGGGGACGGATCTGAATGAGGGTCTAGTTCACCGCATGTTAGAAATTTGAATCAAGCCATTATTCAAGCACATGTCAGAACATGCGGTGCCCAGCTATTCTGACTGGAGTGCCAGTGCTATCCGTGCTGTTCTGTTCCTACTAGCAGATGAGTAGCAGTGGGTGCCGTGAGCTGCTGCCGTGCAGTGCACTAGTAGCATAGCAGCTCTTCCGTCAGAAACTGAATGTCCATGCTCGTAGCATTGGATGAAATGACTGCAAGGTCCGGTAAACTGTGTCTCATCGAGTCGTGTTTCCGTTTCAAGCGCTTCAAGAGTGTCAAGAGTTTCAAGAGATAGCAACACATTTCAAGAGCATTTGAAGAGATAGCAAGAGACATCAAGAGTTTCAAGAGGACGTTTCAAGAGCTCTTGAAACTCGGACTTGATTTTAAAACTTCAATTCGATTTTAAAATTTCGTTTGAAACATGCTGGCGCGCCTCACCGTTGTCAGTGGTTTCCGTTTCAAGCGTTTCAAGAGCATCAAGAGTTTCAAGAATTTCAAGAGATGGCAACACATTTCAAGAGTGTTTCAAGAGATAGAAAGAGATAGCAAGAGTTTCAAGAGCATGTTTCAAGAGTGACTAATTTTGCACGACTGAATCATCTATCAAGGCAGTTTACCAAAAGTTGCTGAGGCGTGTTGCCCGGTCACTAAGTTGCCACGATAAGAAGCAGCTGTGCACAGCACGGTGCAGGAAAAGCACTCTAGCTATTAGCAGTTGATCAAAGGAAAGCAGTTGATGGAACGGAACACTGGGTAATCCTGACCTTCTCTTTTGTCAACGAAGAAAAAAGAAAGAAAAAGAAAAAGAACCATTGCTGTGACGTTTCATTTTATCTTTGATAGGGGAGACATCCAATGCAAAGCAAATTGGACGCTCATCCGCCATTTTTACCATTGCAAATGGTGCTGTGTTGCTATTTATTTAGCACCACAAAACCTTTTCTACACTGATTTTAGCACAGTGCTGTTAGACGTCGTTATTGCACTATCTGGCTCTGCTGTTATCGGCATGCAGTCAAGTTCCAATGCGCGCACTGCTGTTCTTGTCACAATCGACCATGGTGCAGCCAAATCCTTATCTCAAAAGCAAACCAAGCCAACGGCTGGTGCCCAAGCCCCCTCCCACGCCATGGCATGGGCAACCTCAAGCAGAATTCATCAAGTCAGTTTGTCTGGCCATCCAAGAAGAACGGGGTGATTACTTCGCGAAGCGGGACTGGCAACGTTTGAGATGGTCCACTCCTGCCTCACTCGTCAATGCCAAGACAATGTCACCCCATCTTTTCTATATCAAAGACCTCGCTGTCTGGATTCCGCACATGTTAATCCCTGGCTGTGTGCCTTCCTGTGCAAAATGTCTGTCAAAAGAGGGTGTTGACCCAAATCAATGTCAATTTGTTGAATTCCCAAAAACAATGTATGGCTTGACGTGCCACCGTTATTTGGATAGTGTGCATTGTCACTGCACCATTTGCCAGGGTGATTTTCAGGCCTGCAATCCAGAAACTCTCAAAAAGGATGGAAATGAGCTTGTTGGCATTCTAAATTTTCGAATGTCGCAGGGGTTTGTTATTGACGAAGCGCTTTATAGTTTTATTGCTGTCAATGGTGCCATCACGACAACATCCATGTTTCAACGCATCAGGGCCTTGCACGCCAACCAGTGTGTTTGCGCTGCATCGTGCTGCTACCGCGCAGCAATGGCAAAGAGAATTAAGCCGCGGGACCCAACACGTGTGGAGGGGACGAATCATCTGGACTCTCTCTTGAAGCAACAACTGGAACTTACTCGTGACCAAAAATGACAACAGTCTCTTCGATGGGAGCTCAGTCGTTTGGAACTCAAGTTGAAAAGCCAGAAGGAAACTCTCCAGGGTGACATTTACTTCAGTGACGTGTTCAGAAGGAAAAAGAACCGTAACAGCATCGGCGAGTTGTTTCCGGGCATTGGCAAAAGGAAAATGATGACGCTCTTGGAACATGACATTTGCACAGCAAGGGAACTTCTCCACTGTGATGGTGAATCTCCTTCCACAAAAGAGAACTGGAAGTGCATTGTTCAAAATTGCTACGACAACTTGACCCTCCAGGTGTCTGCATTGGAACGTCAAATCGAATCACTCAAAACTGATTTGAACTTAGACGTTATCATTGCTCACGGCGAACGGCAAGAAGTTGAACCGATGCCCAAACCAGACAAGGAACAACTGCCCCCTCCTTTCTCGCGGCTCACAGACCCTACACGGTGCAACTGTAGGACAATGTCAAAGGCAGCAATTGATCGAGTCCTCATGAATGATTTTCAACGTCGCAATCCTGTTCAGAGGGCAAAGATGAGAGCCATCAAGGCAAAAATAATGAAGATTGATTTTCATTACAAGGTGGCGAGGAAAATCAAAGTGTGCACCGGAAGGGGAGAATCATTCATGCCCTTCAAATGCGCTGTCACAATGCAGAACGAGGATGCCATGACAATGTGCTTCAAATTCTTACCCACAAGCGAGTTCGATTGAAAAAACGGCAAACATGCTTGAACGAGGAAACAGATGTCTTCTATGTCGACAATTGCTGCTCTGTCCGGGGGAAGATTCAAAGCGTTTGGCCTGGAGCGTCGGTGCTTTTGGATGTTTTTCATTGGATGGTCCGCTGGGATGACATTGTGCATGACAAGACGTCAGAAAACACAACAACATTCCGCATGTTGATGCGAAGGGCCTTATTCCTTGTGGAGAATGCAGAGCTAGAACGAGCCAAACAAGTTTTGATGCAACGAAAAAAGAAGCCAATTACCCAAGCAACACACAAAGAGGCCAAACCAACGATTCCTATACCCCAGTTTCTCGAGAGACGTGTGATGGCGGTCATCCACACGCTGATGGGGAAAGACACGGAGTCTGATCTTCGACGCACGACAATCGACCCAAACACTGCTGCCGCTGCAACTACAAAAGAAGGTCGTTTTTTTAAAAGGGGAGCCGCAACCCTTAATGCAATTGTTAACCAGCTTGAGCATGTGAAGAAAGGTTGTTTGTCGGATCCACACATGGATGTCGCAGAGCTCCACAGATTTAACAAGACAACATTGAAGACATTCTCCGCGCGTGGTTTGTCCAGCATTGAGGTTGATAATCGATGGGTTCTCAATTCTTTGAACACTCCATCGGTGGGGCTGACACGTGCAGAGAGAATCACATGGGGCTATTGTGAGGCTTCTAATGACCGAAAGAAGGCAAAACGATTGGGCGCTATGGCCGAATTTTCTACGCGCACGGAGCAGCTCCAAATTTTACACACGTTGGCGACAAAAGCTGGTTTTGGAGAAGCCGATTTAGAGGTCAAGCCACCAGAGTGCCCAAGGGATTTGGATGGTTTGGAAGAATTCATTGGCTTTGATTCTTGTTTGCCGGAGGACTTTCTTCCCGAAGTAGCGGATGCAGACAACGCCACATTCGACAACGGGCAACTTGCGGAGTTCTTAGCTGGATTGGGGTTAGAAGATTCTGATGCGGAAGACGAGAGTGACGACGTTGATGTCTTCATGTTGTTGCCCACGACAACAGACAAGGAGACGACGTGTGACACTTTCAAACAAAAGACAGAAGTAGCGCCATGGGTGCCATTCAAGCACCCCAAATGCACCGTTAATTTTACCACGCTGGACAAGGCTGAACACGAATTGTTCGAGACCATGGCAAGCGACTACAGCCATGACGCAAAACTTGACAGCAAGCACGGATGCAAGGCATTTGCCAAGGCCTGGGAACTTCAAGTTGCCAACATTTTCAGAAGCAAGTTGGATGGAGAAGATGTCCAAACAACAAACAGGAAGTCCTACATTCAATTGCAGGAACAACACGACAATCTGAAGAAGCACAACGAGCTTCTCAATCTGTCGGAAGCCGATCCGCAGTTCGAATGGTTGAACCAGGTTTTTCGCAGCGCATGGCAGCAGCACCCACCCCACCAATGTGCAGCAACCACTGTCCCTAATGATTTTCCCCATCACCTTGGCCACCCACAATCCGGAGCTCCGCTGGTGTTAAACACGGAGGTCACGGCGAATGCCTTTAAGCACAGCCAACAACCCACACAACCATTCGTTCATAAGACTATGCAAATAATTCCGATTACCAAAACGATTGCGAAGGCTTCGCTTGGAAAGTCATTCAAATCCAAACGTTTTTGTTGGAGATGTGGATTCCAAAGGAAAGACCACAGTCGTTTCCAAGTGCCCTTTGGCGACGGCTGTGCCAAGAATTGCATGTGCGAGCAGCACTCGAAATGTAACAAACAAATCGAATTGGCAGATCTCCATCCCACAGGAGAAGTCGGGCCACACTGCAAGAATGAAACTGATCCGGCTTGTGCGGGTAGGGTAAACGAATGGTGCGCTCCACCAAAGGATAACGAAACAGGAAACAACGCAAGAGGAATTGTTTAAGTGGTGTTTATGTTCGCGACGTGGGTGACTCCAGCACGACATGCGGAGTGACAACCGTGACAACCGTGGTCGCCCTCTGAATAGATTCAATCATGCCTTCAACATGTCTCATGGAACTGCAAGCTGTCTCCCAAAAGAATGGCTCTTCCCAACACTTCACCCAAAAGCATGTGTTCCAATTGCTCAAAACAAGATTGCAATTTGCAGTGTTTGTCATGAAATGACTCCTTGCTTCTCTCTCTACACAAAGGAAAATGCAGTCATGAAATACTCTCATCTTGCAGGGAGCAACTCCACCACACACATTGTCTTCTTTCAAATGCTCATGGAAAAGTTTGAGTGACTTCTGCAGCCACCAAGTCCAGTGCTTTGCCCCCCATGTTTCCAAGGCATCCACCACTTCACCGAACACAGCTGGTAAGGGCAAGGCATCACCAGACATGATCAAATTTTGTACATTCGCATGACTCAAACAACTAGATTTAATCACATGGTAGCCATCTTGTCTCCAGATTTGACCCTGTTTGTACCTGCTACTAACTAATAGCCACTTAGGATAATAGCCACTTCTAGTGCAGGGGACGTCACTGTAGGGATAGACGTCTTGATTGGTCTGCATAAATGTCTTAATGGTAGCAGATAACTTCATTGCAGTAGACTTGATTTGGCAAATAGAGGCTTGGAATAAATGAGGGACTAGATAGATAAATGAGGCAGTCATGAGTGGGACTGGCAGAATAGGTGCTGCATGCGATGCAGCGTGCATGTAGAAATTTTTTATTCTTGCCTCGATGTTGACACGGAGAAAAAACTGTGGAAAGCCGGGCTTTTGGTTTGAGTGGATAACCCCGGACAAATTGTGAGCGGGGAAACAAATGAGACGATGCAAGTCGGGCTTTGCCTCCGCAACGACATCCCGGTGCGCAACTGACTGAATTTATGAGCAAAGAGTGCTAAGGATGCGTGTGCACCAACATTGTGCCCGCTCGTGATGTCACGCTAGACGTCACGCTTCTTGACACCACTGTCAATTTGTGCACTGACTTGCATGTTCAACGCTCATCCGGGATCCAAACGGAAGCCAATTTGCTATAGAAATCGAACTACCTCCTGCAGAGAAGGGATTTCCGCTACCGAATGCTGCCGGCTTCAAGTTTGGTCGGTCGGGAAGCAGCACGTCCGTCGCTCACAGCCTACTAGCTAGCTAGTGGTCAGCAAATAGCTCTTTTGCTAGTAGAGCGCACTAAACTACTAGACTAGCTAGAGTAGTCTAGCTAGCTAGTAGCTGTCTCTTATACACATCTCCGAGCCCACGAGACTAAGGCGAATCTCGTATGCCGTCTTCTG
>ENA-ORBV01005541-ORBV01005541.1-microbial-mat-metagenome-genome-assembly--contig:-NODE-5541-length-23133-cov-6.205717_pt1 | contig 23133 bp, 16 predicted proteins | sample MGYA00237777_ERZ505514 | MGnify/ENA primary metagenome ERZ505514 (study PRJEB26160, sample SAMN06269048) | microbial mat metagenome | isolation source: Oligotrophic lake microbial mat | place... | reverse complement strand
AAGAGACAGCATCTGGGGCGTCGGCGATCCGCACCTCGTCCCCCGCGTCCTCGCCCGCGCCCGCGCCGGCCGCCTTCGCATCGTCGGCGACGGACGCAACACCGTCGACATGGTCCACGTCGAAAACGCCGTCGACGCCCACCTCCTCGCCGAGCAAGCCCTGGTTTCCGACCTTCAACCTTCAACTTTCAAACTTCAACCCACTTTGCCCGCTGCAGCGGGCAAAGCTTACTTCATCACCAACGGCGAGCCCGTCCTGCTCTGGGATTGGATCAACCAACTCCTCACCGCCCTCGGCCAACCGCCCGTCACCCGCCGTCTCTCCCTCCGCGCCGCCTCCACCCTCGGCGCCGTCTGCGAAACGCTCTGGCGCACGCTCCCGCTCGGCGGCGAGCCGCCCATGACGCGCTTCATCGCCGCCGAACTCGCCAAGGACCACTGGTTCGACCTCACCGCCGCACGCCGCGACCTCGGCTACTCCCCCCGCATCACCATGGCCGCCGGCACCGCCGAACTCGTCGCCGCGCTCCTCCGCAAAAAAAACGCTCCCGCCGTCGCTTCGTCATGACGTCGTCCGCCCGCCAAATCCTCCCGCCCGCCCTCGCGATGTCGGCCATCGTGCTGCTCTCGAACCTCCTCGTGCAGTTCCCCATCAACGCTTGGCTCACCTGGGGCGCGTTCTCGTATCCGATCGCCTACTTCGTGACCGACGTCTGCAACCGCACCTCCGGTTCCGCCATGGCGCGCCGCGTTGCTTGGGTCGGCTTCGCCGTCGGCCTGATCCTTTCCATCATCTTCGCTCCGCTCCGCATCGCGCTCGCGTCCGGCACCGCGTTTATCGTCTCCCAACTCCTCGACGTCGCCATATTCAACCGCCTCCGCCGACAATCTTGGTGGAAAGCGCCGCTCTTTGGTTCCGCCGCCGCCTCGATCGTGGACACGTCGCTCTTCTTCGGCATCGCCTTCGCCGGCACCTCCGTTCCGTGGCTCCCGCTCGCCGCCGGCGACCTCGCCGTCAAAATCTTCATGGCCCTCGCCCTCCTCCCGCCCTACCGCGTGCTGGTGAACCGCATCGCGCCGCACGCTCCCGTTTGATTTGCCCGGCATTACCCGCTCCGGCTTTAGCACCGCTTGCGCCTTTCGTGGCCAACCTTCGACCGGATAGTGATCAACGCCGGCGTTCCTCCAGCAAACGCCCTTGTCTCACCCGGCGCTCTGCTGTGCCCTCCCGCCATGCGCTCCCTGCTTAGAATGGCTTCGCTTCTGGGCCTCGCCACATCGGTGCTTTGCGGCCAACCCGCCCCGCCGCCCGCGCGCGTGAAATCGCTCAAGATCACCGTGCTTTCGACCATGCTCGCGGACATGCCACGGGGCGCCCGCGTCGTCGGCGAGTGGGGCTTCGCCGCTCTCGTCGAAGCCGACGGTCACCGCATCCTCTTCGATACCGGAGCGAACTCCGATGTCGTCCTGCGCAACATCCGCGCCATGGGCATCGACCTCGCCACGATCCCCGACGTCGTGCTCAGCCACTCGCACTGGGATCACGTGGGCGGGTTCCTCACCCTGCGCGACGCCGTGAAGGACCAAACCCCGTCCGCCCTCGCGCGCACCCACGTGGCCGAGGGTATTTTCGCCGAGCGCCGTTTCGGGAACACCGGACTGCCCGACAATCCCGCCCTCCTCCTCAAGCCGGACTACGAACGTGGCGGCGGCGTCTTCGTCGTCCATGCCCGCGCCGCCCAAATCTATCCCGGCGTCTGGCTCACCGGCCCGGTGCCGCGCAAATATCCCGAACGCAATTGGGGCCGCGGCGGTCAACTCGTCACGCCACAGGGTGTGGTCGAGGACAACCTTCCCGAAGACATGTCGCTCGTCTGCGACACCGAGGCGGGTCTCGTCGTCCTCACCGGCTGCGGTCACGCCGGCGCCATCAACATCGTCGAGCACGCCCGCGCCACGGTCCGCCCGGCGCGAATCCACGCCCTCATCGGCGGCCTGCACCTCTTCAACGCCTCGGAAGAAACGCTGGTCTGGACCGCCGAAAAACTCCGGGCCGTCGGCGTCGATCACTTCCTCGGCGGTCACTGCACCGGCGTCGAGACGGTCTTTCGCTACCGTCGCGACCTCGGTCTCGACCGCGCCCACGCCGTCGTCTCGGCCGTCGGCTCCAGTTTCGAGCTGGGCAAAGGCATCGAGCCCGGCGCCATCGCGCGCTGAAAGCCTTCGTTGCCCGGAGCGTCCAGTCCGCCTGCTTATTCCTCTTACCCGTCTTACTCCTCTTAAAACTTACTTCCCTCTCTGCCGCACCGCCTCGAACAGCGTGATGATCGCCGCCATCGCCACATTCAGCGAATCCGCCTGCCCCGCCATCGGTATCCGCACCGGCGTATCGCAGTTTTCCAACCAGAATTTGCTCAACCCATACTGCTCGCTGCCCATTACCACCGCGAGCGGCCCGCGTAAATCGACGTCCGAGTAAATTTTCTCCGCCGCCGGCGTCGTCGCCACCGTGCGCACGCCTTTTTCCCTCAGCCACGCCTGCACCCGCGCGCTCTCCTCGACGACCAGCGGCACGGAAAACAACACGCCTGTCGACGCCCGCACCACGTTGGGATTAAAAATATCCGTCACCGGATCGCACACGATCACCGCATCGCACCCCGCCGCATCCGCGCTGCGCAAAATCGTCCCGAGATTGCCCGGCTTCTCGATCGCCTCGACCACGAGCAGAAACGACGCCCGTGTCGCCGGGGTCGCTGACCCCGGGTTTGTCGCTGCCTTCGCCGAAATAAAAAGGTGATCCAGATCGCCCAGCGTCCGCCGCCACTGCGGCGCCACCGCCAACAACCCGTCCGGCCGCTCGCGATACGCGACCTTCGCAAACACATCCTTCGTCAGCTCGCACGCCATCGCCCCCGCCGCCTGCGCCTGCGCGATCAACGCCGGCTCGTTCTCGCCCAGAAACCATTCCGGAGAAAAATAGATCTCCTGTAGCGCCACGCCCTTTTCCAACGCCCGCCGAATCTCGCGATAACCTTCCACCAAAAACACCCCTGCCTCGTCCCGCGGACGCCGGTCGCGCAACTTCACGAGCTGCTTTACGCGCGGATTCTGGAGACTGGTGATTTTTTCCACGGACATTTGGCAGAGGTCACCACGAAACACACCAAACACACGAAAGAAAAACCGTCTCGTTTCTCCCCCTTTCGTGTGTTTCGTGTGTTTCGTGGTTAAATCTCGGAAGAAATCCAACGACCTCCCCTTCGCGTATCACACCGAACTCGAGTTCGAGATCGTCACGCTCACCAACCACGGAGTCGGCCTCGCCCGCGTTCCCCTCCCCGAACCCAAAACCCCAAACCCGGAACCCGGAACCGCGTCGGCCGCTTCCCCCGGCGGCTGGGTCGTGATGGTCCCCTTCTGTCTCCCGGGCGAACGCGTCCGCGCGCGGATTTTTCGTAACCACAAAAATTACTCCGAAGCCGATCTCATCGCCGTCCTCACGCCCTCGCCCCACCGCATCGCCCCCGTCTGCCCGCTCTTCACCCGCTGCGGGGGCTGCCAATACCAACACCTCGCCTACGCCGAACAGCTCCTCTGGAAACAACGCCAGGTCGCCGAGCTCCTCCAACACATGGCCGGCGTGACGCACGCCGTGAACCCCGTCATCGGATCGCCCAAACCCTACGGCTACCGTTCCAAGATCACGCCGCACTTCAACCCCCCGCGCGATTCCTACAGCCGAGAGCCGAGCGCCGAGAGTCCAGAGCCAGCCCCGACGCAGTCCGTTGCTCGGACTTCCGATTCCGAACTCTCAGCTCTCAACTCTCAGCTCTCAGCCGGCGCAGCTCGCGCCGCCGCGGCGCTCCCCATCGGTTTCCTCCGCCAAGGCACGCGCTTCGATATCATCGACGTCCCCCGCTGCGCCATCGCGACCGACGCCATCAACGATAAGCTCCCCGCCGCCCGCGCTGCGGTCCACGCCCGCGCCGCCGCCGGCGACTATCTGCGCGGCGCCACGCTCCTCCTCCGCGACGCCGGCGGCCAGGTCACCACCGACTACGAAGCCATCATCACTGAGAACATCGCCTTGCTACCGCTCCCCGCCGTTCCCACCGGTTCCGGCTCTCAGCTCTCAACTCGCAGCCCTCAACTCGGCGCGTCCGCGTCCTCGTCCGACCTTAAACTTCCAACTTCCAACTTCCAACTCACCGCAAGCGAAGCGGCTCCGCCGCTGCGCCTGCGGTTCCTCGCCCGCGATTTCTTCCAGAACAACCCGTTTATTTTGCCCGCGTTCACCGCCTACGTTCGCGCCCAAGCCTCCGCCGGCGGCGCCCGTTTCCTCGTCGACGCCTACTGCGGCAGCGGCCTCTTCGCCCTGAGCGCCGCGCCGTCCTTCCAGCGTGTCGCCGGCATCGAACTCAGCGAATCCTCCATTCGCTTCGCGCGCCAAAACGCCTCCGATAACCGCATCGCCAACGCCACCTTTCTGGCCGGCGATGCGGCGACGATCTTCGCCGGCCTCGACCCCGCCTTCGCGCCCGCCGACACCGCCGTCATCATCGACCCGCCCCGCAAAGGCTGCGACGAATCCTTCCTCACCCAACTCTTAGCCTTCGCCCCCCGCACCGTGGTCTACGTGAGCTGCGATCCCGCGACCCAGATGCGCGACCTCAAAGGCTTCCTCGCCGCCGGCTACACGCTTACCGACGTCCAACCTTTCGACCTCTTCCCCCAAACCCGCCACCTCGAGTGCGTCATTACGCTGGTGAAAGCTCCCGTGTGATACCGACGTCCCGCAAAATTCAGACTTTCGGTTAGGGAAGGTAGAGCCGGGACCTCCGGGCCCGGCTGAAGGGTAGCAACCGGCAAAACGGTAGCGGGCCATCCTGATTTTACCCGAAACCAGCGTGCCTTCGCGCCGCGATGCCGTCGGCCTCGGGCGGACCTCGCGGCGTAAAGCCGCTCCCACAGCGCAAACTCACCCACGACCGGCAAAACCGGTCAGTCCCTCTCCCAATGCGACCCGTGAAAGTCTGATATTCGCGGTCTGTTGAAATAAGGATAGTCGTTTTCTTGTAAGTCACGTAACGGGCGAAACCCTTTCGGCCTTTTGTGCCCGGGCTGATACCAGCGGCCGGAGATAACTGGACTCGCGCCTTTATTGTAGAACCGACCGGTGGTTGGTTTTTATCTCGGAGCAAATCCCAACTCCGAGCGTTCCGGCCTACAATCAAACCATCACCAGCTACGGGTATGACGCCAGACTTTCCGCCTAGCGGAAATCCCCCAACGACTCCGACATGAGCCTGACCGTTGACCAAATCGTGGCGGAAACCAGCCGGTGGCCGGCCGACGCGGTGGCCGATTTGGTGGGCCGCATCCCTCTGGCGAAGCCCGGCGGCTTGAATGCCGAACGTGAAGCGGCTTGGGCGGAGACGGCCTCGCGCCGGTCCTCCACCTTCGACAGCGGCCAGGAAACGCTGGTCTCCGGGGATGAGGTGAGCGCATGCATCCGCCGGATTTTTCAGTCACGAAAAGCACGAAAAAGCCCCTTCTCTCCGTTCACGCTTACATTGCGCCTATATGCGCGCGGAAGCCTCCGTCGCAGTCCCCGGCCCTTGGTGTTTTTTGTGGCAAAAAAATCCGACTCTCCGTTACCGTCGGAATTCTTCCGTGTAGCCCGTGTGTTCCGTGGGCGACCTCCGAATTTCGCGTCCCTTTCGCTTGTTTCGCGGGCCACCCCTCCGGATCGTCCTTACCCCCGCACCGTGGTCTACGTGAGCTGCGACCCCGCGACCCAGATGCGCGACCTCAAAGGCTTCCTCGCCGCCGGATACACCCTCACCGACGTCCAGCCCTTCGACCTCTTCCCCCAAACCCGCCACCTCGAGTGCACCGTCACGTTGATGGGACCTCTAGTTTAAAGTATTGAAGAGTGATTTTCTTCAGACAGAAAAAGTTACCGATCCGAGGTTTTCAGAGCGATTCCACCGAAAAACTTCCCACCTGTGAGCTCGCTGTTTGCTGCTATCTTCAGATTTTTACGCATCACTGTTTTGGGAGTCTTAGTGGGCCTCAGCATGTATGCGCAGGCACCCTCAAGCGTCTCTATCATAGGCAGGGTCGGCAGTTCATCTACCCTCTCTCCGGTGGTATCCGTCGGCTCCGCAGTCACCCTCGATTCATTCGTCAATGGAGGTGCCGGGCCTTTCACCTACGTTTGGAGAAAAACCGGGAGCGGCATTCCGGAAGCTACCGCCGCCAGCTTCGTCATCAACCCGATCGCCGCCGACTCGGCTGGTGAATACACCGTCACCGTAACGAGCACCTCCGGCTCTGTCACCAGCAACGCTGTTACGATTACTGTGCGCCTGCCCGCTCCGGTGATTTCGGCTCACCCAGCCCCTCTGACCCTTCAAGCCGGCGGGACCATTTCACTTTCAGCCACTGCGGTGGGGACCGCACCCTTTTGGTTTCGTTGGTATCGGGAGGGCTCGATCGTTGCGTCCAATTTGGTTTTCGCGAATTCGGACACCTTCACGAAGACCAATGCCCAAGCGGGAGATGCCGGTTCTTACACCGTCAGAATCGCTTTCGGTTCTACTTCTGACGAAGCTATCAGTAATCCGGCCCTCGTCACCTTGGCCACATTGCCTCCGGTCATCACTCAACAGCCGGTTTCAGCGGCGGTCGTATATTTAAATAGCATTATAGCGTCGGTCACCGCAGACGGCAGAGGTTCTACACTACGATACACTTGGGTTAAGGATGGCACTCCGGTTGCGGCATCTACACTGGGGACCCTGCGTCAATCTGTCAGCCCGACTTCGCCACAGATAGCCATTGGTGTATTCCAGCCCGAGTATTCGGGCTCCTACTACGTCGTGGTTTCGAACGCCGCGGGCCAATCCGTTGCCAGTAATACGATGACCCTTTCTGTTTCGTCCGGGATCGCGATAACATCTCAGCCCTCAAGCCAGTCGATCACTGCGGGCTCAACCGCCAACTTCGGTGTTACTGCGACCTTCGGCACACCGTTTCCGGGCGCTCCTCGCTATCAATGGAGGAAGAATGGCGTTGATATTTCCGGTGCTACCTCGGCCCTACTTGCAGTTTCGAATGCACAGACTTCCGACGCTGGAGCGTATACGGTGCTGATCTATTACTATTATTATCTACCCGGTTTTACATCCGCCCTGAGCGTCCTCAGCGCTCCCGCCACGCTCACGGTGAACGCGCCCGTCGGGGTCGCACCCGTCATTATTTCCCAACCCGTCGCCCAATCCGTCACCTCCGGCTCCGGTGTTAGCTTCACCGTCGTAGCCACCGGCACGCCCGCTCCGACCTACCAATGGAGCAAAAACGCCGCCCCTGTTGCCGGCGCGACCGGCGCGACTTATACGATCCCCTCCGCTCAGCCCGCCGACGCCGGCAACTACACCGTCGCCGTCACCAACTCCGCCGGCTCGGTCACCAGTTCGGCGGTAGCGCTTATCATCACGACCGCTTCCGCTCCGACGATCACCGCCCAACCCACCGGACAAGCGGGCTCGACCAGCGGCACGTCGATCTTCGCCTCTGTTGGTGCCGCTGCCAACTTCACCGTCTCCGCTGCCGGAGCCGCGCCGATTTCTTACCAGTGGCGCAAAGATGGGAACGTTATCTCCGGTGCCACGGCTGCGACCGTTTCGCTTATAAACCTCACCTCTGCCGATGCCGGCAGCTACTCCGTCGTGGTGTCGAATTCTTTCGGCGCGGTCACCAGCTCGGCGGTAGTGCTCACCGTCACCACAGGCACCGCCCCCACCATCACCGTCCAGCCTACCAGCCAGACGGTCCCGACCGGCGGCGCGGTCACCTTTTCGGTCACTGCGTCGGGTTCGACCCCTTTCCTGAGTTACGCTTGGTTTCGTAACGGCCGGCTTCAGCCCGGAATGCTCCCTACGTTCACGCTGACGAATGTCACCGCCGTCGATGCCGGCGACTACTACGTGCGGGTGGCAAATATGACCGGCGAATCCGTCGTTTCTCAGCCCTTTACCCTCACCGTTTTGGCGCCGACCAGCGCGCCCGCCATCCTCAGCCAACCCCTTGCTCAAACCGTTCCAGTCGGCGGCAGTGTCGCGTTCCTCGTCTCGGCCAACGGCAGCCCATCGCCCACCTACCAGTGGTATAAACGTGGCTCCGGTGCGATTGCGGGGGCTACGGGTTCATCGCTGAACCTCGCGGCTGTCACCACCGGTGATGCCGGCGATTATTACGCCGTTGCCTACAATTCCTCCGGTTCAGCCACGTCCGGTGATGCCCGCCTCACCGTAGCCGCCGCCAATACGACCATCGCGCCCTCGATCGTCCAGCAACCCACCGCTCAAAACGTTCTCCCGGGCGGCAATGTGACCTTCACCGTTATCGCCAACGGCACTCCCGCGCCCACCTATCAATGGTATTTCAACGGCGGTGCCGTCGGCGGCGCCACCTCGCCCAGTTTTTCGCTCGCGTCCACGACCTCCGCCGATACCGGCAGCTATTACGTGCGGGTGATAAATTCCGCCGGCACCACCGAAAGCTCAGCCGTGCTGCTCTCCGTCCTCGCGGCCGAGGACCAGCTCGCGATCACCACGCAGCCCGCCTCGCAGATGACCCCCGCAGGATCATCGGTCACCTTCGTTGTCAGCGTGAAAGGTCCTGGGGCTCTTAACTATCAATGGTTCAAAGACGGCCAGCCTCTCGGCGGCGCCACCCAAGCCTCGCTCACCCTTGCCGACGTTCAGAACGCCCAGGCTGGCAGCTACAGCGTGACGGTTTCCACCCGTCTCACCGCCGCCCAGCAGATCGTGACCAGCGCCGCCGCCACGCTCACGGTCACCCCCGTCGCCCTCGCCCCGACCATCACCACTCAACCCTCCGGCCAAAACCTCGCCCTCGGCGCCACCGCGTCCTTCGCCGTCCTCGCTGCCGGCACGGTCCCTCTTACCTACCAGTGGCGCAAAAACGGCACCCCCATCCTTGGAGCCATCGCCGCCACCCTCACGCTCGCCAACCTCTCTGCCGCCGACGCCGCGAGCTACACCGTCGTCGTCTCCAACGCAGCGGGCACAGCAACCAGCAATGCCGCCACGCTCACGGTCGCAACCGCCTCTGCTTTCGCCGGCACCTACTTCGGTCGCTTCAACAACAACCCCGGCGACCGCTTCGCCCTCGTCATCCGCGCCGACGGCTCTGCGATTTTCCTCGGCCACGCCGCCTCCCTTTTCACCGGTTACATCGCGACCAACATCAAAATCAATCCCGACGGCACCTTCTCTGCCGATCTCACGGAGATCAGATCGCCCGCCAACACCCCTGCCGGCGACGCCTTGCCGGGCTCCCCCGCCGTGCCGATTCCGGCCGCTGCGACGATCTCCCTCAGCGGCTCCGTCGCCACCGGCGCGCTCACCGGCGGCATCTCGGGTAGCGCGCTCACCCTTGCCGCACCGAAGAGCCCCGCAACCGGTGCCGCCCGGTCCGCCGCCGGCGTCTACCAGACCGCCGCGCTCAACAGCAGCGCCGGCGGCCTCACTACCATCGTCGACGCCACCGGTGCGGCCTTTGTTTTTTCTCAGACTTCCGCCGGCGTCACCGCTGGCACCGGCACCCTCAACCCCGCCACCGGCCAAGTCGCGGTCACATTGGCCGACAACTCCACCGCCACCGCCACGCTCAATGCCGGCACCGGCGCCGCCACCGCCACGCTGACCACGCCGACGAAAGAGATCATCGCCTTCTCCGGCCTCGCCGAAGGCGTCACCCGCACCGACCGCCTCATCAACATCGCCACGCGCGGCTCGGTCTCGGCCGCCGATCTCATGATCGCCGGATTTACAATCACCGGCACCGGCTCCAAGCCCGTGATGATCCGCGCCACCGGCCCGACGCTCAACGCCTTCAACCTCACCGGCACGCTCCCCAACCCCAAACTTGAACTCTTCCTCGGCCAGACCAAGATTCAGGAAAACGACGATTGGTCACCGGCGCCCAACGCCGCCGAGATCGCGGCCACCGCGGCCCGCGCCGGCGCCTTTCCCCTCTCGGCAAGCGTCGAAGCCGTGCTGCTCACGACCCTTGCCCCCGGCGGTTACACCGCCCAAGTCAGTTCGGTCACCGGGGCCGCCGGGGTCGCCTTGGTTGAGGTTTACGACGTCGGAGTCGGCGAAGCGACACCGACTACCCCGCGCTTGGTCAATATCTCGACTCGCGCCGCCGTCTCCGGGGGCAACAGCCTGTTGATCGCCGGCATCGTCATCACCGGCAACGCGCCGAAGAAAGTCCTCATCCGCGCCACCGGCCCCGCGCTGACGGCCCTCGGATTGCCGGGCGCGATTTCGGACCCGCTGCTTGAACTCTTCAACGGCCCGACCGTCATCCGTCGCAACGACAACTGGTCCGATTCTCCCGCCGAGGCCGCGCTCATCACCGCCGCCGGCAATGCCACCGGCGCATTTGCCCTCACCGCCGGCACCAAGGATGCCGCCCTGCTCATCACCCTCGAACCCGGCAGCTACACGGCCCAAGTCAGCGGCGTTGGCTCCGCCGCCGGCATCGCGCTCGTCGAAGTCTACGAAGTCCCCTGAGCCCGCGCGCAGCGCGTGAGGCGTGAGGCGTGAGGCGTGAGGCGTGAGGCGTGAGGCGTCGCCGAACCTCGCAAATAAATTTGCTCCTACGCGCGGCGATTCCACGCGCAGCCGCTCCCCTCACTTCGGCAGCCACGTCTCCCAGTTCTTCGCGTAGGCTTCCACGTTCGCGCGGTTTACGGTCACCAGCGCGGTGTTCGCGATGGGCTGGGGCGGGTTCTTCTTAAAATGTAATGTGTTCACCAGCGCCTCGACCGCCAGCCGACCGTAGCCGTAGACGTCCTGCGCGAGCAGCAACTGCACATGGCCGCTCCGCACGTAGGCGAGCTGCGGCGGGAGCGCGTCCACCGACACACACTTCACCGTCCCGGCCGGCCACTTCAGCGCGTTGTCCGTAAACAGCGGCCAGCCGCCCAGCAGGCCCCAGCCCGTGATGTCGGGATTGGCCTGCATCACCTGCTCGATCTTCGCCACCGCGTCCTGCGGGGTTTCTTTGTGATAAAAAATATCGACGACCCGGATGCCGGGAAACGTCTTCGCCGCCGCGCGAAAGCCCGCGCCGCGCTGCTGGAGGTTGGTCGCGTTGGGATTGCCGTTGATCGCCGCGACGACGCCCTTGCCCCCGAGTTCCTTCGCGAGCGCCTCAAACGTCGCCGCGCCCGCCGCGAAATCGTCGATGCCGATCGAGAGGAACCGTCGGCTCGCCGGCGCGTCGCCCGAAAACGTCGCCACCGGCACCCCCTGCGCGACGGCTTTGTCGATCGTCGCCGTGAGTTTGTTCGCATCGGAGCAACTGATGATGATGCCGTCGGCCCCGTTGAGCAGGAGCTGCTCGATGAACTCCGCCTGCTTTTGCGCGTCCTCCTCGTTGGGTGTGCGCCAGTCGATCTTGATCGTGATGCCATGCTGTTTGCCGAGATCGCGCGCCGCGTCGTTCGCGCCCGCGCGCGCGGCCTCGAAGAACTGGTTGCCCGAAGATTTGGCGATCATGCCGAGCGTGTAAGTTTTCGGTTTCGCCGCCGGCGCCGGCGCGTCGGCGAGCGAGGCGAGCAGTCCGACTGCGAGGAACGAAGCGAGGAAGGCGCGGGGTAGGTTCATGCCGATACGCTGCGGTCGCGGTTGCCCCCGGACGATCAGAAAAAATCCCGGCCCGGCCGATCCTCGCGCGATTCCCCGGCTCGACTTTGCCCGGCGTTCGCCCACCTCATGCGAGGTCGCCCCTCTTTCCATGCAACTTGCGCTTCAAGGCCAGTCGGTCGCCGTCTTCGGCTCCTCCCAAGGTATCGGGCGCGCCATCGCCGAGGGCTTTTGCGCCGAGGGCTGCCTGGTCCGCGGGTTCGACCGGTCGCCGACCGCCGACACTTCGCCGTTTGCGACCACCCTCGGCGACGTCACATCGTTCGCCGCCGTCCAGGCTTTCGCGGCCTCGTTCGCCAGCATCGACCATGTCGTCTTCGCCGTGGGCGCGGGCTCGGGCAAGTTAGGGTTTCCCTTTTGGAATCTCGCCCCGTCCGACTGGGCGCGCGTCCTCGACGTCAACCTCGTCGCCGCCGTCAACGTCGCGCACGCCTTCGCGCCCGGCCTCATCGCGCGCGGAGCCGGCTCGTTCCTCGTGCTCACGTCGGTCGCCGGCCAGATCGGCTCGCAGACCGATCCGCCCTACAGCGCCGCGAAGGCCGGCCTGATCAACTTCATGCAGTGCGCCGCCAAGGATTTCGCGCCGCACAACGTCCGCGTCAACGCCCTGTCCCCGGGCATGGTGCAGACCGCGCTCAACGAATCCGTCTGGGCCGCCGGCCAAGCATCGCTCCCCGCCGGGCAACGTCGCTCCTACGCCGACTGGGCCGCCGAAAAAATCCGCAAGATTTCCCCGCTCGGTCGTTGGCAAACGCCGCCCGAGTTCGCCGCCATGGCGACCTTCCTCGCCTCGGCGCACGCGCAAAACATCACCGGCCAGACGATCAACATCGACGGCGGCCAAGTCATGCACGCCTGAGCCCGAGCGCGGCAGTCGAGAGTCCGGAGTTGAGAGCTGAGAGTCCGGAGTTGAGAGCTGAGAGTCCGGAGTTGAGAGCTGAGAGTCCAGAGCTGAGAGCTGAGAGCCCAATGTTCGGAGGGCCGGCAGACCTCCGATACATCGCAGACTGTCTCGCCGTTTGGTTCTTCTCTCAGCTCTCAACTCTCAGCTTTCAGCCGCACCCCTCCGCCTAAACCCGCCGCGCGTCCCGCCAGCGCCACCACGCCGCCAGCAGGCTGCCGATCACCGAGTGAAACACGCTGGAGATCGCACAGGGCACGGCCGTCAACGGATCGGCGAAATTCTGCCGCGCCAATACCACGGCGAGCCCGCTGTTCTGCATCCCCACCTCGATGGAGACCGTGCGCCGCGTCGTCTCCGTCATCCCCGCCACCCGCGCCAGAAGATACCCGAGCCCGAAACCGCCCGCGTGCAGCAAAAACACCGCGAGGATCAGTTGTCCCGCGCTCGCGCGGATCGCCGGCGCGTTGGCTCCCACGATGCTGCCCACGATCAGCATGATGCCCCAGACCGAGGCCAACGGTGCGAAGGGCAGCGCCACCGCCATCGCCCGGGGCGCGAGCCGCCGCAGTCCGAGCCCGAGCAACAACGGCAACAACACCACCTGCGCCGTGCTCGCAAAAAGCCCCCAGCCGTCGACCTTCACCCACGTTCCGGCCAGCCAACTCGTCAGCAGCGGCGTCATGATGACCGCCGCAAAGGTCGAGCACATCGTCATCACCACCGACAGCGCGACATCCGCCCGCGCGAGGTAGGTGACGATGTTCGACGCCGTGCCTCCCGGGCAGCACGCCACCAAGATCAGTCCCACCGCAAACGGTCCCTCGAGCCCGAGGAGGTGGGCGATGCCCCAGCCCAACCCCGGCATGATCGTGTATTGCGCGACAAACCCGATCGCGACCGCCCGCGGCATCGTCGTCACGCGCTTAAAATCGGCGGGCTCCAACGTCAGGCCCATCCCGAGCATCACCAGTGCGAGCGTCCAGATGATCCACGGGCCGGTAAACCACGTAAACGCCCCGGGCGTGACCAGCGCCAGCCCTGCGCCTCCCAAAATCCAAAGCGGAAAGGCATCGGCGGCGCGGGCGAGGAGTCGGGTCATAGCGGGGTGGGGTGGAAGCGGGGCAAAGAGCGCCCGACGATCCATGCTCCGGCCCGGCGGTCAATTCCTCCCGGCGCGCCCCCGTCACTCATACAACTTGATCAACCCCGAGTGATCGAGCGCCGCGCCGCCCTTTTCATGCACGAATTTCTCCCACTGTTCGCGGCAGTTTTTCAACGTCGGCGAATCAAACCCCACCGTCTCCGCCAGCGCGCAGATCAACTTCACATCCTTTAACTGCCACTCCGCCCGCCCGCCCGCCGTGAAATCGCGCCGCACCATCCGTTCGCCGTGCAACTCCAAGATGCGGCTGTCCGCAAAGCCGCCCATCAAAGCTTGCCGCACGAGCGCGGAATCGACGCCCGCCAGCTCCGCCAGGCGCAGCGCCTGCGCCACCGCGTCGATCGTCTGCGCCACGATCAGTTGATTCGCCAGTTTTGTCACCTGCCCCGCACCGCTCGCGCCGAGGTGCGTCACGCGCCGGCCCACCGTCGCCAAAATCGGCTGCGCGCGCGCGAAATTCTCCGCCGTCCCGCCCGCCATGATCGAAAGACTCGCCGCCTCCGCTCCCACTTGCCCTCCCGAGACCGGCGCATCGATCCACGCCACCTTCGCGGCCCACGCCTTCGTCTCCGCCACCGCGGACGTTCCGAAATCGATCACGAGCGCGCCCGGGCTCACGCCTTCGCTCAACCCCCCGGGCCCAAACACCGTCTCCGCCACCACCTCCGTCGTGGTCAGGTTCACGCAGATCATGCCGTCGCCGATCTCCCGGGCCAACTCCGGCAGGCTCGCCGCGCGCCGCATCCCGCGGGCGACCGCCGTCTCGGCCGGTGCCGGGCTGCGGTTCCAGACCACCACGGTGGCCCCGGCGTCCTGAAGATGCCGCGCCATCGGCGCTCCCATGCGTCCCAATCCCACGAACCCGATCTTGTATCCCGTCAGGTTGGTTTTCATCGTCTTGCCCGCAGTTCAGCGCGCGGGTTCAGCCCCGGCAAACCCGATCCCCTTTCCCCGACAAAAATTATCCCATGAAAGTCATCATCACCGGCGGCGGCGGCTTCCTCGGCTCGCAACTCGCGACGAAACTTCTCCGACGCGGCGAACTCGTCGGCCCTTCCGGCGCCCCCGAGCCGATCCACCGGCTCGTTTTGTTCGATGCGTTTTTCCACCGCCCGGCGACCGATGCCCGCGTCGTCCAGATCGCCGGGGACATCTCCGATCGCGCCGCCGTGCTCGCGGCCTGCGGCGAGGATGACGCCACCTCGATCTTCCACCTCGCCTCGATGGTGAGCGGCGAATGCGAGCTGCGCTTCGACGACGCCCTGCGCGTCAACCTCGACGGCGGCCGCAACGTCTTTGAAGCCGCCCGCGCTCTGCCCGCCCGACCGCGCGTCGTCTTCGCGAGCAGCATCGCCGGTTACGGAGGCGAAGCGTTGCGCGCGCCGGGCTCGGATTTTTCCAAACTCACGCCGGCCACGACCTACGGCATGACGAAGGTAATCTGCGAACTCCTGATGAACGACCACACGCGCAAAGGCCACTTCGACGGCCGCACCGCCCGCCTGCCCACCGTCATCGTCCGCCCCGGCAAGCCCAACGCCGCCGCGTCGAGCTGGGTCAGCGGCATGTTTCGCGAGCCGTTGCGCGGCGAACCCTGCGCGCTGCCCGTCCCGCGCGACCAGGCCCACCCCGTCACCGGCTACCGCACCGTCATCGATTCCCTGATCGCGCTTCACGATGCGCCCGAGGACCGGCTCGGCGCCGATCGCGGCTACGTTTTACCCGCGCACACCGTCACACCCGTCCTCGCCGCCGCCGCTCTCGCCGAGATCGCCGCCGCGCGCGGCCTCGCCCTCGGCCCGACCGTCGACGCCCTCGATCCGCGCATCCACGGCATCGTCAGCAATTGGCCGACGCAGATCGACGCCGCCCGCGCCCTCGCCCTCGGTCTGCCGACACCGCCGCCTCTCCGGATGATCATCGAACAATATCTGGAAGATTTCGGCGCGCCGCCGGCCTAGCTAACGGGGTGTTTCCACGCCATCAGCGGGGTTGCACGCCCCCGCGCGAATCCCTTGCCTGCGGCGATGCCTTCATCCCCGCACGCTTGGAATTTCTTTCGCACCGGCGGCCTTGACCAAGTCTCGCTCGCCACCGGCGCCGATCTCCTCGCGCTTGAGCACCTCGACCAGAAACTCTGGGTCGCCCTTAGTTGCCCGGTGAAAGGCCTCGAGTTCGACGAGCGCACCCTCGCCCTCATCGATTCCGACACCGACGGCCGCGTGCGCGCCCCGGAATTGCTCGCCGCCATCAAGTGGGCCGCCGCCCGCCTCAAAGACCCCGGCGTCCTCCTCGTCGGCGCGGCCGAACTCCCGCTCTCCGCCATCAACGACGCCACGCCCGAGGGCAAAATCCTCGTCGCTTCCGCCAAACAGATTCTCGCCAACCTCGGCAAAAAAGACGCCGCCGCGATTCCCGTCGAGGACGCCGCCGACACCGCGAAAATTTTCGCCGCCTCCGCCCTAAACGGCGACGGCGTGATCCCGCCCGAGGCCACCGCCGACGCCGCGACGCAGACCCTCATCAAGGAAATCATCGCCACCGTCGGCGGCACACCCGATCTCGCCGGCAGCACCGGCGTGACCGGCGCCCAGATCGAGAAATTCTTCGCCGACCTCGCGGCCTACGTCGTGTGGGTCGAGCAGAGCGCCGCCCAGGACATCGCCATTCTCGGCAGCGCCACCGGCGCGGCCGTCGCGGCCCTCAAAGCCGTGCGCGCCAAGGCCGACGATTTCTTCGCCCGCACGCGCCTCGCCGCCTTCGACGGCCGCGCTCTCGCCGCGCTCAATCGCAGCGAGACCGAGTATCTGGCCATCGCCGCCAGGGACCTTTCGATCACCGCCGCCGAGGTCGCCGGCTTTCCTCTCTCACGCGTCGCCGCCGATGGGTCGCTCCCGCTCCTCACCGGCGTCAATCCCGCTTGGGCCGCCGCGCTGGCCACGCTCCACACCGCCGCGGTCGCGCCCGTTTACGGGGTCGAAAAAACCTCCCTCACCGCCGCCGAGTGGGTCGCCCTCAACGCCAAATTCGCCGCCTACGAGACGTGGCTCGGCGGCAAGGCCGGCGGCGCCGTGGAAAAACTCGGCCTCGACCGCGCCAAGGAAATCCTCGGCGGTCCCGGCCGCGCCGCGCTCGCCGCGCTTCTCGTCGCCGACGCCGGGCTCGCCCCCGAGTTTAAGGCGATCAGCGATGTCGAGCGCCTCGTCCGCTATCACCGCGATCTCCGCGCGTTGCTCCATAATTTCGTCAACTTCGCCGACTTCTATTCGCGCGACCGTTGGGCGATTTTCCAAGCCGGCACGCTCTTCCTCGACAGCCGTTCGACCGAGCTCTGCATCCGCGTCGGCGGCGCCAACCCCCTCGCCGCGATGAGCAAGGCCTACATCGCCTACTGCCTCTGCACGCGCGCGGGTTCGCCGCCCATGACGATCGCCGCCTGCTTCACGCAGGGCGACAGCGACTACCTCTTCGTCGGCCGCCACGGCCTGTTCTACGACCGCGCCGGTCGCGATTGGGACACGGTCATCACCAGCATCGTCGATAATCCGATCAGCATCCGCCAGGCCTTCTGGTCGCCGTATAAAAAATTCGTCCGCATGATCGAGGAGCAGGTCGCCAAGCGCGCAGCCGCCGCCGAAGCCGCGTCCTCGACCAAACTCGCCGCCGCCGCCGAGAAAACCGCCAACGCCGACACCGCCAAGCCCGCCGAGCCGCCGAAGAAGGTCGATGTCGGCGCCGTCGCCGCCATCGGCGTGGCCATCTCGGGTGCCGTCACCGCGATGACCTTGATTCTCGGCTATGTTTTCCAGTTGAAGCTCTGGCAATACCCGCTCGTCCTCGTCGGCCTGATGCTTGTGATCTCGATGCCCTCGATGATCATCGCCTGGCTCAAGCTCCGCCAGCGCACCCTCGGGCCCATCCTCGAAGGCAATGGCTGGGCGGTGAACGGTCGCGTGAAGATCAACATCCCCTTCGGCAGCGCCCTCACCGATCTCGCCACGCTCCCCCCCGGCGCCAAACGCTCCCTCGACGATCCCTACGAGGACAAGGAGGCCGCGCGCCAGAGGCGCAACGCCATCGCCCTCACCGTCGTCGTGCTGCTCCTCGCCGCCGCAGTCTTCATCCGCTGGCAGGAATCGAAAAACGGCCGCTACTTCTGGCAACCCGCGCCGGTGGCTGCGCCCGCAGCCGCAGCCGCGCCCGCCGTCGTTGTGACGGCGCCCGCCGCTCCCGCGGTTCCCGTCGCACCGACCGCAAAGTAGGCGCCGACAGTGTCGGAGCCGAAACGTGTCCGAGGTAGAGCGCTTTGACCCCGACGCGCGGGTTTGAGCGCGCGCGATCCTGAAGCGTTTGAGGTCCGGTCTATCCACCTTAAACCCGAACGCCGAAGGACCCAAAATCAGTCCCGGGGTAGGCCAGCGCGCTTGCGCGCGCTCCGGTAACCGCACGGGCGCGCGCAATCGTGCGAACCTACGACAGACATGATTTCGGAAAGGCTCTCGGTCGCAGGGAGCATCTGGACGTGGCGGTGGGACGCGAGATCGGCCCCGGCTCAAGGGCAAGAAAACCAATCCCGGAGCGATCCGGTCATAAACAGTGGGAGCGAGCTTGCTCGCGACGTTGGGGTTCCGGAGTCGCGAGCAAGCTCGCTCCCACAACCGATCCGGCACGCTTGGCCCCGGATTTCCTGCGGCGCGCTTCCCGACTGCGATTTTTCGGCCTAACTATGCGGATTTCACCCTTCTGATTCGCCTCACCTGCACAAATCCCGAGTAGGGCGTCCGTCTTGCGGACGCCTCTGGTCGTGGCTCCGCTGCGCGTCGCCGGCCATGACCTACGGCCCAAGCTGCCCCCGTGCCTTCAATCCCTGTCCGGCGCGATATAGTGGCAGCCCTTGCTGCGCGGATTGAGCGTCGCCGCGTGGACGACGAGCAACGCCGTCTGGACCGCGTTGCGCAGCTCGATCAGCTCCCGCGTGAGCGTGCAACCGCGATAAAAACTCTGAATCTCCTCACGCAGCTCCAGCAAAATCCTGCGCGCGCGGGTGAGCCGCTTCGGCGAGCGCACGACGCCCGCGTAGTTCCACATCGTCGTCTGGATTTGTTGGATATCCTGCCGCACGAGCACGGGATCGGCCTCGCGCGTCGGGCTCTCCCACGCGCGTGGCTCCGGCAGGCGAAACGCGAGGCGCGCGACGTCGTCGGCGTCGGCCTGCGCCGTGAACTTCGCGCTCGTGAGACACTCGAGCAGCGAGGTGCTCGCGAGCCGGTTGGCCCCGTGGAGGCCCGTGCAACCCGTCTCGCCGATGGCGCTCAAATGCCGGATATTCGTCCGCCCATGCAGGTCGGCGTGGACGCCGCCGCACGCGAAATGCGCCGCCGGCACGACGGGAATCGGTTCGTGTGTGATGTCCACGCCGTGGCTCAGACAACGCTCGTAGATCGTCGGGAAACGCCCGCGGATGAACTCGGGTTTCATCGCCGTGAGATCGAGGAAAACGCACGGCTCGCCGCTCGCGGCCAGCTCCTGCTTGATCGCGCGCGCCACGATATCGCGCGGCGCGAGCGAGCCGCGGGGATGGAGGCCGTCCATGAAGCGCTCGCCCTTGGCGTTGACGAGCACGCCGCCCTCACCGCGCAGGGCCTCGGTGACGAGGAAGCGCGGGGCGTTTTTCTTGGCGAAGACCGTCGGGTGAAACTGCACGTATTCGAGGTCGATGAGCCGTGCGCCCACGCGGTAGGCCATCGCCACGCCATGGCCGACGCTGCCCGGCTGGTTGGTCGAGTGCTGGAAAATCTGGCCCAACCCGCCGGTCGCGAGGACGGTTTTTTTGGCGACGATGGCGACCGTTTCTCCCGTCGCGGTGTCGAGCACGTAGGCGCCGAAACAGGTGAGCGGCTCGTAATGGTCGGCGATGTCGGCGGAATTGTGCGAGAGGGTGAGAAGATCGATCGCAACCCAGCCGATGCGCCGTGTGATGCGCGGCGTGGTATCCACGCGCCGGGCGACGCGCTCGAGGATGGCGTGTCCGGTGGCGTCCTTGGCGTAGATGATGCGCTTCTCGCTGTGCCCGCCCTCGCGCGTGAATTCCAACTCGCCCGCCGCGTCGCGGTCGAAGTCCACGTGAAGTTCATCGAGCAGGAGTTCCTTCACCGCGACCGGGCCCTCGCGCACGAGCTGTTCGACGGCGGCGGGATTCGAGGTGTGGTCGCTGGCCTCCTGGATGTCATGCGCCAGCGAGGTGACGTCCGGGGTGGCGGCGGGGGCCGGATCGTAGATGATGCCGCCCTGGGCCCAGTCGCTGTTGGCGGCGAGCGGCTCGGTGAGCGAGAGCAGTTCCACCGAAAGGCCGGCCCGTGCCGCGCGCAGGGCGTAGGCCGATCCGGCGAGGCCGGCGCCGATCACGAGACAGTCGGTGCGGAGGGTTTTCACCTTAGGTCGTGACCGGCAGCACACGCAGCCCGCAGTGCCGGGCAAACTCCCGTTGACGCACATCGAAACTCAACAGTGTATCGGCTCGCAGCACGCGTGCCGCCGCCACGTGGAGCAGGTCGAGCGTGCGCACTCCGTGGCGGGCCGTGAGCGCGGCGGAGAGCATCTCCCCTTCTTCGTAGTGGCGGTAAACCGGAAGCGGGGTGCGGCGGAGAATGTTAATCTCCAGGCACTCCACCACCCGCAGTTGCATCCGGCCGAGGCCCTTCGGATCGAGCTTGCTCTGGAAGACGAGGGAGCGTGCGGCGTTGTTAAATTCGAGGGCGCCGAAAAAGGTCAGCGGTATCGCCGGCTCGACGCGCAAGGACGCGAGGATTTGCTTGGCCACCGGGCTGTTTCGATCCTGCCCGACAAACGAGAGGAGAAACGAAGTGTCCGCGTAGGCCTTCACCGCTCCAGAAAATCCACGTAGCTGAACGGCATGATCTTCCCGCCGAAGTCCTCGTCGAGCCACTTCTTGTAATCCGGCGGCGTCCATGGTTTCGCCGGAGTTTTCACCCGGCGCGCGGCTTTTGCCCGGGCTTTCGGTGAACGGCGCGGCGGCGCTTTGACGGTGGCGGCTTTCATGAGACGAAGGTGGTTTCCGCGATTTGAGAGTCAACGGTGCGGCCGTGAAATTGTCGTAGTCGTCCGGCTTTGGCCATAATACTGCGTGGGCCCATCGTGGCCGTGTCCGCTCAGCCGGTGAGCCTGACGCCGATCACGAGACAGTCGGTGCTAAGGGTGCGTATTATTTTTGGGTTTTCTCGCGTCGGCTGAGAATCGTCAGGCTCAAATCCGCAGCGGGGGCGGAGTGGGTGAGGGCGCCGACGCTGATCACGTCCACGCCGGGCAACGCGAAGTCGCGCAGGGTCTCGAAGCGCACGCCGCCCGAGACTTCCACGACGGCGGAGCCGGCGATGATCGCGACGGCGCTGCGGATGAGGCCGGGGCTCATGTTGTCGAGGAGGATCACCTCGGCGCCGGCGCGCACGGCTTCCTTCACCTCGGCGAGCGTGGTGGTCTCGACCTCGATCTTCGCGGAGTGGGGGGCGGCAAGGCGGGCGAGTTTCACGGCCTTGGTCAGCGAGCCGGCGGCGGCGATGTGGTTGTCTTTGATGAGGACGTGTTCGCCCAGCGAGGAGCGGTGGTTGAAGCAGCCGCCGCAGCGCACGGCGTATTTCTCAAGGGCGCGCCAGCCGGGCGTCGTCTTGCGCGTATCGACGATACGCGTGCCGGTGCCCGTGACCGCCCGCGCGAAGCGGTGCGAGAGCGTGGCGATGCCGGAAAGGCGCTGGATGAAGTTCAGTGCGGTGCGTTCGGCGGTGAGGAGCGAGGCGGTGGGGCCGGCGATCGTGAGAACCTTGGCGCCGTTCTTCACGCGGTCGCCGTCGGTGGCGGTGAGTTTTACTTTCAGCGCGGGATCGACGCGGGCAAAAACGCGGGCGGCGATTTCGAGGCCGCAGATCGTGAGGTCCTGCCGCGCCTCGATGAAGGCGCGCGAGGTGTGGCGCGCGGGGAATATGGCGCGGCTGGTGACGTCGCCGAGCCCGGCGTCTTCGTCGAGCGCGAGGTCGATCAGGTGTTCGGTGCGGGGAGTGAGCATAGGATCGGTAAGGGGAGGGGAGAGGATTTGAATATGGAAATCGGGGAATCAGGAACGGAGAGAAGGGATTTTATATGGAACCTAAGAAATCAGGAACGGAAGCAATCGGGGGTCGAGGCTCCGATTCCTGAGTTCCTGATTTCCATATTAAAATCCTTCTTTCCTAACTTCGTTAATCCCCCGGAGTGAGTTCGAACATACGTTCGATGCACTTCGCGGCGCGGAGCCGGAGACCCTCCTCAAGCGTCACGATCTGGTCGGGGCGCGGGGCGAGCAGGGCGTCGCGGATTTTTTCCAGCGAGTTGAGCTTCATGTAGGGGCACAACCGGCAGCCGCCGATGAAGCGCTTCTCGGGCGACTCGACTTCGAGCCGCCCGACGAGGCCGCACTCCGTGAGCATGAGATAATACGGCGCGGCGGTCGTTTTGACGTATTTCATCATCGCGCCGGTGCTGCCCACGAAGTCGGCGAGCGCGGCGACTTCGGCGGTGCACTCGGGGTGGGCGACGACTTTCAGGCCGGGGAATTGCGCCCTGGCCGCATGGACCTGCGCGGCGGTGAACTCGTCGTGGACCAAGCAGGTGCCGTCGGAGGAGATGATTTCCTTGGTCACGCTGCGGCGCTTGAGCTCGGCACGGACGTTCTCCGCCATGAGCCGGTCGGGGACGAAGAGGATGCGGGGCGCAGGCAGGTTCGCGACGATATCGTAGACGTTGCCCGAAGTGACGCAGACGTCGCTCTCGGCCTTCACGTCGGCGGTGCTGTTGATGTAGCAGACGACGGTGGCGTCGGGGTAGAGCGCCTTCAGTTTTCGCACGCCGTCGCCGTCGATGGAGTCGGCGAGGGAGCAGCCGGAGCCTCGGTCGGGGACGATGACGGTGGCCTCGGGGCAAAGGATTTTCGCAGTCTCGGCCATGAAGACCACGCCGGCAAAGACGATGACCTTGGCCTTGGATTCCTTGGCCTTGAGGCTGAGAAAGTAGGAGTCGCCCTTGAAATCACCCACGCCGTAGATGATCTCGGGCTCGACGTAGGAATGGGTGAGGATGACAGCGTCCTTTTCCTTTTTGAGCCGGTTGATTTCCAGGGTCAGCGGCGCGATCTCGCGGCAGGTCTCAAAGTTCCACTTTTTGCCGCGCGGGTCGCACTCGACGTGCATGAGCGACGTCAGGAGGCGCGCGGCCTCGGTCTCGATTTCGTGATCGGTGGGAATCATGGGAGGGTCAAGCTGGACAAAACC
>ENA-ORBV01005540-ORBV01005540.1-microbial-mat-metagenome-genome-assembly--contig:-NODE-5540-length-23134-cov-5.804788_pt1 | contig 23134 bp, 21 predicted proteins | sample MGYA00237777_ERZ505514 | MGnify/ENA primary metagenome ERZ505514 (study PRJEB26160, sample SAMN06269048) | microbial mat metagenome | isolation source: Oligotrophic lake microbial mat | place... | reverse complement strand
GAAGACGGCATACGAGATTCGCCTTAGTCTCGTGGGCTCGGAGATGTGTATAAGAGACAGGTCCGCATGTTCGATGATGCGCACCGGTGGGCGGGCGGCGTCCTTGCCGCCCACGCCCACTGGCCTCCCCTGGGGCCGGTTGCGCGCGTACTCCAGCGACGCGTAATAGCCGGCCAGGCCCAGCATGGTTGCTGCCGTGCCGACCCCGATCCGCGCTTCATTCATCATGTGGAACATGCAACGCAGGCCTTCGTGCGGTTTGCCGACCAGATAACCGACCGCGCCGGCCCGACCGTCCACCGGATGCCGGCCTTCACCAAAATTGAGCAGCGTATTGGTCGTGCCGCGCCAGCCCAGCTTGTGGTTCAGGCCAGCCAGCGCGACATCGTTGCGCTCGCCGGTCAGTTGTCCCTCGATGTCCACCATGTGTTTGGGCACGATGAACAAGGAGATTCCGCGGGTGCCCGGAATCGGCTTGCCGTCGGGTCCGGGAATCTTGGCCAGCACCAGATGCACGATGTTGTCGGTCAGCTCATGGTCGCCGGACGAAATCCACATCTTGTTGCCGGTAAGGCGGTAGCGCGGCCCCAGCGGGTCGTCCTGCGCGCCGTCCCCGTCGGGCAGCGCACGGGTCGTGATGTCCGACAGGCTGGAGCCGGCCTGCGGCTCGCTCAGACACATGGTGCCGGCCCAGCGCCCGGAGAACTCGTTGGCGGCAAATACCTTCTTTTGCATGTCGGTGCCGTGCACCAGAAGCAGATTGGCATTGCCGACCGTCAGCAGATTGCTGCCGATGCTGACCGACGCCAGTGCAAAAAATGCGTTCGCACTCGCATTGACGGTGTAGGGCAACTGCATGCCACCAATGGCATAGTCCTGCGCGGCGCCCAGCATGCCGGAGGCGACATACGCGTGGTGCGCGTCGTGCGTGGCCTGCGGCAGAACCACCTTGTCACCATCGACACGCGGCTCCTGGGTGTCGACCAGACGGTTGAACGGCGCGTATTTCTCGCGGGCAATGCGCTCGCAGGTTTCCAATACCGCGTCAAAGGTCTCGCGCGAGTGGTCCGAAAAACGCTCCCGCTGGCACAGGGATTCGGCGTCGAGCCACTGGTACAGCAGGAACTCCAGCGTTGCGCGCAGCTTCATGGCAAACGTTCAGTGCATCTCGGCGAAGGATTACAGGACTTCGAACACCCCGGCAGCGCCCATGCCGCCGCCGATACACATGGTCACCACCACCCGTTTGGCGCCCCGGCGCTTGCCTTCGATCAACGCGTGTCCGGTCAGGCGCTGCCCGCTGACGCCGTAGGGGTGGCCAACCGCAATCGATCCACCACTGACGTTGAGGCGGTCACTTGGGATGCCGAGCTTGTCGCGGCAATACAGAACCTGAACCGCAAACGCCTCGTTGAGTTCCCACAGGTCGATATCGCCGACCGACAAGCCCAGCCGTTTGAGGACCTTGGGCACCGCGAAGACCGGGCCGATGCCCATCTCGTCGGGCTCGCATCCGGCCACGGCGAAACCGAGGAAACGCCCCAGCGGCTTGAGGCCCTTCTTTTCGGCCAAGGTTTCGTGCATCACTACGCAGGCGCCTGCACCGTCGGAAAACTGGCTGGCGTTGCCGGCCGTGATCAGCCCGCCCGGAATTGCCGGCTTGATGCCGCTGATGCCTTCCTTGGTGGTGCCTTCGCGAATGCCTTCGTCCTTGCTGACGGTCACCTGTTTGGTCATCAGCCCCATGACCTTGTCCGCCACACCGGCAGTGACCGTGATCGGCGCGATCTCGGCATCGAAAAGGCCGGCGGCAGACGCCGCGGTCGCCTTCTGCTGACTGGACGCACCGTATTCATCCATGGCATCGCGACCGATGCCGTACCGCTTGGCAACCTGCTCGGCCGTCTGCAGCATGTTCCAGTAGATCTCGGGCTTGTTCTTGACCAGCCACGGATCGGCCAGCATGTGTTTGTTCATTTCCTGCTGCACGCAGGAGATGCTCTCCACACCACCGGCAACGTACACATCACCCTCACCGGCAATGATGCGTTGTGCTGCCAGCGCAATGGTCTGCAGGCCGGACGAGCAGAACCGGTTCACGGTCATGCCCGACACGGTGATCGGGCAACCTGCCCGCAGCGCGATCTGGCGTGCAATATTGGCACCGGTCGCGCCTTCGGGATTGGCACAACCCATGATCACGTCCTCGACTTCGCCGGCCTCGATGCCGGCCCGCTGGATGGCGTGTTCGACCGCATGGCCACCCAGCGTCGCGCCGTGGGTCATGTTGAAGGAGCCTTTCCAACTCTTGGCCAGCGGCGTGCGGGCGGTGGAAACGATGACGGCATTGCTCATGATGTTCTCCTGGTGTGGGTGGGGTTCAGGATGCCTGCGCACCCATGGTCAAAAGGCGGTGGTAGAAACGGATCAGCTCGGCGAGGTTGTCGACCGAGATGCGTTCGTTGGTGCCGTGAAAACGCGCCAGGTCCTCGGACTTGGCGCGCACCGGCGAGAAACGGAAGATATGGTCGCTGATGCCCAGGAAGTGCCGCGAATCGGTGGCGCCGATCATCAGTCCCGGCGCCACGATGGTCCCCGGAAACACCTCCCGCACCGTGCGATTGATCAGTTGGTACGCCTCGGACGCGGTGGGCGATACCGGCGACGCCTCCGACGCGCCCGGCAAGGCCATGATCTCGAAGCGCGAATGGCCGAACGAACGGGTGACCTGCCCCTTGAGGCGTTCCATGACCGCGTCCGCACTGTCTCCAGGCAAGGTGCGGTAGTTCACCGTGGCCTCGACCTGCCCGGGCATGACATTGTCGGCATTGCCCGCATGCACCATGGTCAGTGCGGTCGTCGTGCGCAGCAGCGCGTTCGTGCTGGCACCCGCCTCGAGCTGCTTTTGCACCAGGGGACCCAGCAACCAGAGATTCGACATCGCAACCCGCAACGGCAGGTTCATCTCGGGCGCCACCGTATCGAGCATGTCGGCCGCGATACCCCGGATCGCGGCCGGCATCTGTTCGTTGTCGATCATCGTCAGCGCGGCACTCATCATCGCGATTGCACCTGTTCCGGACGGCGGCGGCATGGACGAATGCCCCGGTGTTGCACGCAGCCGGACCACCACGGACACGAATCCCTTCTCGGCGACACCGATCAGCGCTGCCGGCGACTTGAGTCCCGGCATGATGCCCTCGGTAATCAGCAGGCCTTCGTCAATGACGAACTGCGGACGCACGCCCCGCGCCTTGAGCATGGCCGCTATACGCGCCGCACCCCGCTCGCCGGCCACTTCCTCGTCTGCGCCGAAGACCAGCATGATGGTGCGCCGGGGTTGGAAGCCGCCCGCCGCCAGCAGCTCGATGGCCTCCATCTGCGCGATCAGATTGCCCTTGTCGTCCCAGGCACCGCGGCCCCAGACGAAACCGTCTTTGACCGCGCCGGAGAACGCGTCCACCTGCCACTGCGACGCGGTGCCGGTCGATACCGGCACCACGTCCTGGTGTGCCATCAGCACGATGGGCTGGAGGCTGGTGTCGCTGCCCGGCCAGGTGTAGAGCAGGCTCAGCTCGTTGACGACCTCGCGCTGGAGCACGGCGTGTGCCTTCGGGTAACGCGACTGGAGCATGCCATGCAGCTGCAGGAACTGGTCGGCATTCTGCGCCGGATCGGTACGCGAGGCGATAGTGCGCAGGCGTACCGCCTCGCCCAGCCGCTCGCCGGCACCCGCCTTGTCCACTGCCAGCTCGGCTATCGGCGGCACATCGATCTGGCGCGAGCCTTTGCGCAACGTGTTGACGGCCAGCACGACGACCAGCAGCAGTATGACCGCCAGCAGACCCTGCAAAAGACGTTTGATCATCGAATGGCTCCTGCCACCACCATGCCCAGGCACACGTCAGCTAAAGGTCTTGCCCGCGGCCACCAGGCGCGTGATCAGCGGCGCCGGCGTCCAGAATGCGGCATCGTCCATCGGATTGCGCGCAAAGCGCTGCATCGCCTGCACCACGTTGAACAAACCGAACTCACTGGCATAGTGCATCGGGCCGCCCCGGTGGGCCGGGAATCCGTAGCCGGTGATGTAGACCATGTCGATGTCGCTGGCCTTGGACGCAATGCCGTCCTCCAGGATATGCGCGCCTTCGTTCACCAGCGAAAACACCAGCCGCTGCACGATCTCGTCGTCGGAGATCTTGCGCGGCGTGATGCCGAGAGCCGACCTGTGGTCTTCGATCATCTTCACGACCACATCGGACGCGATGGCGTCGCGTTTGCCGGCCTGGTAGTCATACCAGCCAGCTCCGGTTTTCTGCCCGAAACGTCCGAGTTCACACAACTTGTCCGCGGTGCGGCTGTATTTCATGTCGGCACGCTCGGTCGCACGGCGTTTTCGGATGGCCCAGCCGATATCGTTGCCGGCAAGGTCACCCATACGAAACGGCCCCATCGCGAAACCGAATTTCTCGACTGCCTTGTCGACTTGCGCCGGTGTGCAACCTTCGTCCAGCAGGAAGCCGGCCTGGCGGCTGTATTGCTCGATCATGCGGTTGCCGATGAAGCCGTCACACACGCCCGAGACCACGGTGGTCTTCTTGATCTTCTTGCCCAGCGCCATCACGGTGGCCAGCACATCCTTGCCGGTCTTGTCGCCGCGCACGACTTCGAGCAGCCGCATCACGTTGGCCGGGCTGAAGAAATGGGTGCCGATGACGTCTTGCGGGCGCTGTGTAAAGCTGGCTATTGTGTTCATGTCCAGCGTCGAGGTATTGCTGGCCAGGATCGCGCCGGGCTTCATGACCTCGTCGAGTTTCTTGAACACGGTCTCCTTCACACCCATGTCTTCGAACACGGCCTCGATCACCATGTCGGCGTCCTTGAGGTCGTTGTAATCGAGTGTGGTCGTCAACAAAGCCATGCGCTGCTCGTACTTGTCCTGCTTGAGTTTGCCGCGCTTGACCTGCGACTCGTAGTTCTTGCGAATAGTTGCCAGGCCACGGTCCAGGGCATCCTGCTTCATCTCGAGCATCTTGACCGGGATGCCGGCATTGAGGAAGTTCATCGAAATGCCGCCGCCCATGGTGCCGGCACCGATCACGGCCAGCGACCTGACATCGCGTTTGGGCGTATCCGCTGGCACGTCGGGAATCTTGGAGGTGGCACGCTCGGCCACGAACAGATGGCGCAGCGACCTGCATTCGGGCGTGAACATCAGGTTGGTGAAGATCTCGCGCTCGGCCACCAGGCCCTGGTCGATCTTGTGCTTGGTGGCGATTTCGACGGCGTCGACGCATTTGAGCGGCGCCGGGAAATTCTTCGACATGCCGCCCACCATGTTGCGGGCGAACTGGAAATAGGCATCGCCCAAGGGGTGTTTGCAAGGCAGGTTGCGCACCAAGGGCAATGGCCGCGTGTCGGCAACCGACAGTGCCAGGGCCAAAGCCTCGTCGAGCAGGGACTCGTTTGATGCAGCCATCTTGTCGAACAGTTTCTGACCTGGCAGGCTGGCCAGCAATTCGCTGTTTTGCGGCTCGCCACTGACGATCATGTTCAGCGCGACCTCGACGCCCAACACGCGCGGCAAACGCTGCGTGCCGCCGGCGCCGGGAATCAGACCAAGCTTGACTTCGGGCAGTGCAACCTTGCAGCCGGGCGCTGCGATGCGGTAATGGCAACCCAGCGCCAGTTCCAGTCCACCGCCCATGACGACCGAATGCATGGCCGCAACCACCGGTTTGGTCGCGTTTTCGATGGCCTTGATCACGCTGAGCAGATTGGGCTCCTGCCCCGCCTTGGGCGAGCCAAACTCCTTGATGTCGGCACCGCCGGAAAACGCCTTGCCGGCACCCGTGATCACGATCGCCTTGATCTTGGAACTGGCAAGGCCTCGTTCTAGCCCCGCGACGATGGCACGCCGGGTCGCGTAACCCAGGCCATTGACCGGCGGATTGTTCAGGGTGATCACCGCCACGTTGCCGTGGACTTTGTACTGCGCTGTCATAGGGTTTTCCTCAAGTGAATTGGGTGCCCGAAAAGAAAATAGAACGGTCGTTCTTTTTCGACCATTGTAGGTTTACCGTTCCGCGCCGTGACGGGGCTGATGTCACGGTCGGGACAAAACGAAGGGGCGAGGGCTTATACCTCGAGCCATTCCTTGCGCGTGGCGTCGTCCTCGCGCAGCGAGGACGGCGTTCCGTCGAACACGATGCTGCCGTGCCCCATCACGAGCGCACGATCGGAGATCGCCATCGCGATCGTCAGTTTCTGCTCGATCAGCAGCACGGAAATACCGCGCTCTTTCAGGCTCTTGAAGTACTGCCCGACCAGCTCGACGATCTTTGGTGCCAGGCCTTCGGTCGGCTCGTCGATGATGACCAGGTCTGGATCGCCCATCAAGGTGCGGCACAAGGTCAGCATCTGCTGCTCGCCGCCCGACAACACGCCGGCTTCGGTGTGTTGCCGCTCCTTGAGCCGGGGAAACATCTGGTACATGTCGTCGAACGACCAACGGCTGCCCTTGCCACTGCCCTTGCGTCCGAGCAGCAGATTCTGCTCGACGGTGAGCTTGGGGAATATGTCGCGATTCTCCGGCACGTAACCCATGCCCAGATGGGCGATCTCGAACGGCTTTCGGCCCAGGATCTCCTGGTCGCGCCACAACACCGAGCCGGTGCACTCCACCATGCCCATGATGGCTTTTGCCGTGGTACTGCGGCCCGACCCATTGCGACCGAGCAAGGCCACGATCTCGCCCTTGTCAACGGTCAGATCAACGCCATGCAACACGTGGCTCTTGCCGTAGAAGGCATTGAGCTTCTTGACTTCCAGCAACACGTCAATGTTCTCCCACTTGCGCATCGGCCACGGACGAGCCCAGGTAGGCCTCTTGCACACGCGCGTTGGAGCGCACGGCATCGGGCGTATCGAAGGCCAGTACTTCGCCGTATACCACCACCGCGATCTTGTCCGCCAAGCCGAACACCACGCCCATGTCGTGCTCGACAGTCAGCAAAGTCTTGCCCACGGTGACCTCCTTGATCAGTTCGATGAAGCGCGCGGTCTCGCTGCGGCTCATGCCGGCCGTGGGTTCATCGAGCAAGATGACGTCCGAGCCACCACCGATCGTGATGCCGATCTCCAGCGCACGTTGCTCGGCGTAGGTAAGGTTCATCGCCAGCACGTCGTGTTTCCCGTCGAGGCGGATCATCTGCATCAATTTTTCGGCCCGTTGGTTCGCGTCGTGCAGATTCGCCAGGAAGCGCCAGAAGCTGTATTTGTAGCCCAGGCTCCACAACACGCTGCAGCGCAGGTTCTCGAAGACGCTCAACTTCGGGAAGATGTTGGTGATCTGGAAACTACGCGACAGGCCCAAGCGGTTGATTTCGTAGGGCTTGAGGCCGTCGATGCGTTTTCCATTGAGCCGCACCTCGCCGCTGCTCGGACGCAGGCGGCCGCTGATCAGGTTAAAGAGCGTCGACTTTCCGGCGCCGTTGGGGCCGATCACTCCGACCCGTTCGCCGGCCTGTATGGCCAGGTCGACACCGCGGATGATCTCGGTCTTGCCGAAACTCTTGCGCAATCCCTTGAGTTCGAGAGCGTTCACCGTGGGGCCCCCTGCCGCTTGACATCGGCCTCGATCGCAACCTGGACCACGCTCCCTTCGCGCATGAACCGGCGCCGCACCAGATCGAAAAGGCCGGCACCCAGCGCCAGCACCACGCCCGCACCCAGCCAGTTCGACATGCTGGCCACGTTCAGCGTGATGCCCAGGTAGGTGAATGTGGGGCCTTCGGACTGGTTTAGTTGCAGGTGGTAGACCATCTCCACCAGCGACGTGCCGCCCACGAGCATGACGAGTCCCGTGACCGCCAGGCCGAGGTAAGGCAGCAGCAAGGAGCGCAAGCGGCCGAAACTGGCCACCCGCACGTTCATCATGATCAGGCTGGCAAAGCCGCCCGGGGCAAACATGACCATCAGCAGGAAGATCAAGCCGAGGTACAGCAGCCAAGCCCTGGTGAATTCGCTGAACAACACGAACGCGAGCACCATCAGGATCGCGCCCAGAATCGGGCCGAAGAAAAATGTGGCCCCACCCAGGAAAGTGAACAGCAGGTAGCCGCCCGAGCGGGCTGCACCGACCACCTCGGCCGTCACGATTTCGAAGTTCAAGGCGGCAAGACCACCTGAGATGCCGGCGAAAAATCCTGCAATGATGAACGCGAGGTAACGAACCCGCTGCGTGTCGTAGCCGACGAATTCGACCCGCTCCGGGTTGTCGCGCACCGCATTGAGCATGCGACCCAGCGGCGTGCGCGTGAAAGCAAACATCGCTGCAACACAGACGAGGGTGTAGATCGCGATCAGGTAATAGACCTGGATCTGCGGGCCGAAGGTGATGCCCCACAAGCCGTCCCTGACCATGCGGTTACCCGACACCCCACCCTCACCACCGAAGAACTCGGGAACCATCAGCGACATCGCGAACACCAGCTCGCCCAGGCCCAGGGTGATCATCGCAAACGTCGTACCCGACTTGCGCGTGGTAACAAAGCCGAACAGCACCGCGAACCCCAGGCCGGCCAGGCCGCCGGCCAGTGGTACCAACGCCACCGGCAAAGGCAGGCCGCCCGTGGTCGCGGCATTGAGCGCATGAATGGCCATGAACGAACCCAGGCCGGTATAGACGGCATGGCCGAAGCTGAGCATGCCGCCCTGGCCGAACAGCATGTTGTAGGACAGGCAAGCAATGATCGCGATACCCATCTGCGACAACACGGTGATGCCCAGGCCACTGTTGAAAACCTGTGGCGCCAGTGCCATGACCAGCGCAAACGCGCTCCAGATGACCCAGCGCGAACGATTGACAGGGTTTGCCATGCGTCAGCCCTCCCGCGTTCCGAGCAGGCCCCGGGGCCGGAAGATCAGCATCAGCACCAGGAACAGGAACGGCAGGATGGGTGCCACCTGGGCCAGCGTCATGTTGATGTAAGTGTTGTTGCGCAAGCCCTCGGTCAGCGACAGGCCCAGTTGCTCGGCCAGCGTTGCCAGCGAGTAGTCGAACGCCACGGCAAAGGTCTGGATCACACCGATCAGCACCGAGGCCAGAAAGGCCCCGGACAAAGAGCCCATGCCGCCGACGACGACAACAACGAAGATGATGGGGCCGACCGTGGCCGCCATGGCCGGTTCGGTCAGGAAGATGCTGCCACCGATGACACCGGCCAGGCCGGCCAGCGCCGTGCCCGCCCCGAACACCAGCATGAACACCCGTGGCACGTTGTGCCCCAAGGCCTCCACCATGTGCGGATGGGTCAGCGCGGCCTGAATGACGAGTCCGATACGCGTGCGCGTCAGCAGCAGCCACACCGAGACCAGCATGACCAGGGCCACCACCATCATGAAACCGCGGGTAGCCGGGAAAGGCGAGCAGACGACGCGCACTGCGGCATCGGCCGAGCGGCACATCTCTATCGGAGCAGATCCCAACAACCAGCTCAGCCCGTCCCCGGAACGGTTGATCAGCGTGAACAAGGGCCCGCTCAGGATCTCCGGAGGCTTGAACTCAAGCGCGATACGGCCCCAGATCAGCTGCACCAGCTCCAGCACGACATAGGCCAGGCCGAAGGTGAGCAGCAATTCGGCCACGTGGCCGAACTTGTGCACCGGTCGCAGGCAATAACGCTCGAACAAGGCTCCCAGCGCTCCGACGACGATCGGCGCCAGCACCAGAGCAGCCCAGAAACCGGTGAACGACGCGATCGTGAAACCGACATAGGCTCCCAGCATGTAAAAACTGGCATGAGCGAAATTGAGCACACCCATCATGCTGAAGATCAGCGTCAGGCCTGAACTGAGCATGAACAGCAGCAGTCCGTAGCTCAAGCCATTGAGCATCGAGATGACAAAAAATTCCATGAAACCCGACCTTGCTCCGTGTTCCAGACCAGGGAGCCCGAGACGGCGTGCGTTTCAGGCTCCTCTACCTTTCATGATGCCCACTCTTCACCCCGCATCAGGAAGGTTATTTCACGTTAACCAAGGCCAGCCGCTGGCGGCTGGCCTGACTTGGAGAATCAGCCTGGGCGCTTCATCTGGCAACTGGTGGGTGTACTCGACACATAGTTGGGATACTCTTTCAGCGGAGCCAGCGTCATGCCGGTGTTTTCCGGGCTGTACGGATACTTGGCGCTGGCCTTCTGCCAGACCGACACGTACAGTTTTTGCTGCAACTGGTGGTCGGACTTGCGCATTTCCACCTCGCCGTTGAAGCTGTTGACCTTGATGCCCTCCAGCGCCGCAGCAACCTTTACCGGATCGGTTGACTTCGCCTTGGCCATAGCCGCGCCCAGGGTCTCGAAGATGCGAATGGTCGAGCCGGTGTAGAAGTCGTCGTTGTATTTCGCCTTGAACTCCTTCATCCACTTGTCCATCTGGCCGCCCATGTTGTAGTGGTTGTAGGCCACCTGGTAAACGCGGCCGGCGCCATTGGTACCCATGGCGGTCGGGGTTCCGGTGACACCGGCGTAATAGGTGAAAAACTTGCCGTTGTAGCCGCCTTCGCTTGCCGCCTTGATCAGCAGCGAGAGGTCGGAGCCCCAGTTGCCGGTGATCACCGTGTCCGCACCCGATGCCTTGATCTTGGCAATGTAGGGCGCGAAGTCACGCGTTTGCGCTAGCGGGTGCAGGTCTTCGCCGACGATCTGGATGTCAGGCCGCTTGCGGGCCAGCGTCTCCTTGGCAAATTTGGCCACCTGCACACCATGCGAATAGTTCTGGCCCAGGATGTAGATCTTCTTGATGTCTTTCTGGTCGACCATGAAGCTGGACATCGCCTCCATCTTCATCGATGTGTCGGCGTCGAAGCGGAAATGCCAGTAGCTGCATTTGGAGTTCGTCAGATCGGGGTCCACGGCCGAGTCATTGAGGTAGATGACTTCCTTGCCAGGATTGCGCTCGTTGTGCTTGGTCACCGCGTCCGACAGCGCCAGCGCCACCGAGGAGCCATTGCCCTGGATGATGTAACGCACGCCGTTGTCGATGGCGGCCTTGAGCGCGTTGAGGCTTTCCGTCGGGCTCAGCTTGTTGTCGATGGTCGAGAACTCGAAGATCACACCGGCCGGGTTGCCGGCACCGCTGAACTTCTCCGCGAAGAACTTGTAGCCCTTTTCCTGGCTCAGGCCGACCGGGCCCAACAAGCCCGTCAGCGGATCGATGCGAACCAACTTCACGACTTCGCCCTTTTGGGCGAATACGGCGCTGGCGCACAACAGAGCCGCAGACACGGCCACACATTTCAGAACTGCTCGTTTCATTATTGAGGTCTCCTTGAAAGTTTGAACATGCGGCGATTCCTGCGCCGCAACCTGAATCAGTGTCACAGGGTGACACCGAGAACCTAGTCCCCCACATGACAATGCACGTGAGGAATCAACCATTGTTGCGTACGCGTCAGACCCCGGGAAGCACGTAGTCCTTCAGCATCTCGCGCAGCTTGGTCTTTTGCATCTTGCCGGTGCCGCCCAAGGGAATGGCGTCGACAAACACCACGTCATCCGGGACCTGCCACTTGGCGATCTTGCCCTCGTAGAACGCAAGCAATTCATCACGCGCCACCTCGGCGCCGGGTTTCTTCACGACGGCGATGATCGGACGCTCGTCCCACTTGGGATGCTTGATGCCGATACATGCCGCCATCGCCACGGCCGGATGCGCGACCGCGATGTTCTCGACATCGATCGAACTGATCCACTCTCCGCCGGATTTGATCACGTCCTTGCTGCGGTCGGTGATCTGCAGGTAGCCATCGGGGTCGATGGTGCCGACGTCGCCGGTCGGAAACCACCCGTCGACCAGGGGCGATTCACCTTCGGGTTTGAAGTAGTCGCTGATGATCCACGGCCCCTTGACCAGCAGGTCACCATAAGCCACGCCGTCCCACGCAAGTTCCTTACCCTCGGGATTGACGATTTTCATATCGACGCCGTAAATGCCCCGGCCCTGCTTGAGCCGCACTTTCATCTTCTGCGCGTCCGGCAGGTCTGCGTGTTTGTTCTTCAACGTGCAGACGGTGCCCAGTGGCGACATCTCGGTCATGCCCCAGGCGTGCAATACCTCGACGCCATACTGGTCGTTGAACGCGGTGATCATCGCTGGCGGGCAAGCCGAGCCGCCAATCACGGTGCGTTTGAGGGTCGAGAAGCGCAGCTTGCCGGCCTGCATATGGGCCAGCATCATCTGCCATACCGTGGGCACACCTGCCGCAAAACTCACCTTTTCCGATTCGATCAACTCGAAGATCGACTTGCCGTCCATTGCGGGGCCTGGAAAAACCAACTTGGCGCCGGTCATCGCGGCCGAATACGGCAGGCCCCAGGCATTGACGTGGAACATCGGCACGACCGGCAGCAAACAGTCACGTGCGCTCATGTTCAGCGCGTCTGGCAAGGCACCGGCAAATGCATGAAGAATCGTGGAACGATGGCTGTACAGCACCGCCTTGGGGTTGCCGGTCGTGCCGCTGGTGTAACACATGCTCGACGCGGAGTTTTCGTCGAATTCGGGCCAGTCGTAGTCATCCGACTGCTCGCCGATCCAGGTCTCGTAACTGCGCAAGCCGGGAATCCCGCTGTCGGGGGGCAGCCGATCGGCGTCGCACATCGCGATGAAGTGGCGCACCGTCGTCATCTTGTTGTGCACGGCCTGGATGATCGGCAGGAAAGTCAGGTCGAAGCACAGCACCTGGTCTTCGGCGTGGTTGGCAATCCAGGCGATTTGGTCCGGATGCAGTCGGGGGTTGAGCGTGTGCAATACACGACCCGACCCGCTCACGCCGAAATACAGCTCCAGATGGCGGTAGCCGTTCCAGGCCAGCGTCGCAACCCGGTCACTGAAGGCCAGTTCCATGGCGTCCAGGGCATTGGCGATCTTGCGCGAGCGTGCGGCGATCTGCGCATAGGTGCAGCGGTGGATGTCTCCTTCCACGCGACGCGACACGACCTCACCTTCACCATGGTGTCGCTGCGCAAACTCGATCAGCGAGGAAATCATCAGTGGCTGGTTCTGCATTAAGCCGAGCATTGCGAGGGTCTCCTTGAGGGCAATCGGTACGGTGGGGGCCGGCACAGCGGCGATGTCGGAGTCTAGTATTACCCATTGCCGGGTGCATGCGAACCGGGTATTTCCCTGCCCTGGGTCCACACCTGTCAAGTGCGGGACAATCCGGGGATGGAACTGACTGCGTCTAGGCCGACCGATCCGGCACAGCTACCGGCCCTGCGATGGGATAACCGGTTTGCCGGCCTGGATCCGGCTTTTTTCACACCGCTGCAGCCTACCGCATTGCCGCAGCCCTATTGGGTCGGGCGCAGCCAACGGGTCGCCGACACATTGGCGCTGGACGCCGGCTGGATGGATTCGGAGCAGGCGCTATTGGCCCTGACCGGCAACCAGCTACTTCCGGGCTCCCAGCCACTGGCCAGCGTATACAGCGGCCACCAGTTTGGACAATGGGCCGGTCAGCTTGGCGACGGCCGCGCCATCTTGCTGGGTGAGCTCGCGCTGCCCGACGGCAGCGGCATGGAGCTGCAACTCAAGGGTGCAGGACTCACGCCCTACTCGCGCATGGGCGATGGGCGCGCAGTGCTGCGCAGCTCGATCCGCGAGTTCTTGTGCTCGGAGGCGATGGCCGCGCTCGGCGTCGCGACGACCCGGGCCCTGTGTGTCACCGGATCGGATGCGCCGGTGATTCGCGAAACGCGCGAGTCGGCCGCTGTGGTGACCCGCGTTGCGCCCAGCTTCCTGCGTTTCGGCCATTTCGAGCATTTCAGCTACCGGAACCAGCATGAGCGGCTGGCCGAACTGGCCGATTACACAATAGACCGCTTTTATCCCCAGTGCCGCGATAACGCCCGCTTCGATGGAAACCCATACGCCGCACTGCTCGATGCCGTCAGTGAACGCACGGCCGAACTGGTTGCGCGCTGGCAGGCCGTCGGTTTTTGCCACGGGGTCATGAACACCGACAACATGAGCATGCTGGGGCTCACCATCGACTACGGGCCGTTCCAGTTCCTGGACGCGTTCGATCCGGGCCATATCTGCAACCACTCCGACACCCAGGGGCGTTATGCGTTCAACCGGCAACCCAATATTGCCTACTGGAACCTGTTCTGCCTTGGCCAGGCCTTGTTGCCACTGATGGGTGAACAGGAACGTGCGCTGGCGGCACTCGAGTCTTACAAAACGGTGTTTCCGCAGGCCCTGCAACAACAATTGGGCGCCAAACTGGGCCTGGCCGAACTGGTCGAAAGCGATCTGGCGCTGATCGAAGGCATTCTCAAGCTGCTGGCGGATGGGCGGGTCGATTACACGATTTTCTGGCGTCGGCTGAGCCACTTCGTTGCCGGCGATGCTGTCGATCCGGTGCGCGACCTGTTCCTGGACCGACCGTCCCTGGACCAGTGGTTGCAGGTCTACGACGAACGCATCGGCCAGCAGGATCGCGCGTCAACCGGCCGGGCCATGCTGCAAACCAACCCCAAGTTCGTGCTGCGCAACCATCTGGGTGAGCTGGCCATCCGGGCCGCGAAGCAAAAAGATTTCTCCGAACTCGGACAATTGCAGCGCGTTCTGGAGAACCCCTTCGACGAACATCCGGACCACGAGGCCTATGCCGGATTCCCGCCTGATTGGGCGTCGGGCATCGAGATCAGCTGCTCGTCCTGAACAATCCGACGAAAATGCAGCGATGAAGTACAAGATAGAGAAGTCCGACGACGAGTGGAAAGCCGTCCTGCGCGACAAGGGCGCCGAGCCGATGGCCTTCGACGTGACCCGCCACGAAGCGACCGAACGTGCCTTTAGCGGCAAACTGGCCGACACCAAGGCACAGGGTGTCTACCGGTGCATCTGCTGCGCCAAGCCGCTGTTCTCGTCCGAGGCAAAATTCGACTCTGGCACCGGTTGGCCCAGCTATTTCCAGCCTTTGACCGAGGACGCCGTCGGCACCAAGACCGACGGCATGTTGTGGATGAAACGCACCGAAGTGCATTGCGCCGATTGCGGCGCGCACCTGGGCCATGTCTTTCCGGACGGGCCCGCACCTACCGGACAACGTTATTGCATGAATTCGGCCTCGCTGGATTTCGAACCCGCATGAAGATACTGATCGACTTTTTCCCCATCCTGCTGTTTTTTGGCGCCTACAAGTTCTACGACATCTACGTCGCGACGGGGGTTCTGATGGCGGCGGCGATTGTTCAAACCGCATTGATGTATGCCATCGACCGCAAGGTCACGATGATGCAGAAGATCACGCTGGCCATGATCTTGGGGTTTGGCGCACTGACGCTCTACCTGCAAGACGAGCGTTTCATCAAGTGGAAGCCCACGGTGTTGTACCTGGCGATCGCCATCGCGCTGGCCATCACGGTCTGGGTCTACAAGAAGAGTTTTCTCAAGCTGATGCTGGGCAGCCAGATCGAGCTGCCCGACTCGGTATGGACGCGGCTCAACGTGGCCTGGATCGTCTATTGCGTGCTGATGGCCGCCGTCAATGGCTACGTGGCTGCCTATTTCAGCACCGAGGCCTGGGTTGACTTCAAGCTGTGGGGATACGTGTTCCCACTGGCCTTCATCGTCGGTCAGGGTTTTTATATATCGCCCCACCTCAAGGGTGACGAATCCGGTGCAAAAGGATGATCACGATGGGCCCCACCGTCGCCGCCATCGAGCAACGCCTGAAGGAACAGCTCGTTCCCCGCCAGTTGCAGGTATTGGACGAAAGTTACCAGCACGCCGGCCATGCGGGCGTCAATGGCACCGGTTTTGGCACCCATTTCAGGGTCATCGTCAATGCCCCGCAGTTCGACGGCAAGACCCGTGTGCAGTGCCACCGCCTTGTGTATGATGCGCTTCGAGATTTCATCGACCAGGGGCTGCATGCACTGGCAATTGAAGTGGTGCGATAGGCACCTGGACACGCGGGCCGTCCCGGCCACGCGGCGATTTTTCCCAACCCGAACCGAGTAACCATGAACAGAACCCTGATAGCCACGCTGCTCGCAGCAGCGTTTACCGCCTTGGCGCCTATGGCCGTGTCGGCACAGAACATTGCGATCGTCAATGGCAAGGCCGTCCCTACAACACGCGTCGAGGCGCTGACCCAGCAACTGGCCAAGTCCGGCCGCCCCGTGACGCCCGAAATGCAGGGGCAGCTGCGCGACGAGGTCATCACGCGCGAAGTCTTCATGCAGGAAGCGCAAAAACGCGGGCTTGACGTCACCGAGGACTTCCGAACCCAGATGGAGCTGGCCCGCCAGTCACTGTTGATCCGCGAATTATTCAACGACTACCAGCAGAAAAATCCGGTCACGGACGCCGATGCCAAGGCCGAGTACGACAAATTCGCTGCGGCCAACGGCGGCAAGGAGTACAAGGCGCGCCACATCCTGGTCGAAAAAGAAGCCGAGGCCAAGGCCATCATCGCCAGCCTGAAAAAAGGCGGCAAGTTCGAGGAAATCGCCAAGAAGTCCTCCAAGGATCCGGGCTCCGGCGCCAACGGTGGCGACCTGGACTGGGCCGCTGCCAACAGCTATGTCAAGGAGTTCTCGGACGCGATGGTCGCCCTGGAAAAAGGAAAAACCACCGAAATCCCGGTGAAATCCCAGTTCGGTTACCACATCATCCGCCTGGACGACGCACGCGAGGCGCAGTTGCCGAAGTTCGACGAAGTCAAACCGCAGATCACCCAGCAGCTCACCCAGCAAAAACTCGCCAAGTTTCAGCAGGATCTGCGCGCCAAGGCAAAGGTCGAGTAACCGGCCTCTGCCTCAAGCGCTGGGTGCCGCGTTCTGTCGTCAGACCCCGGTCGAGTGCAAGAGCCACAGCCCGCCGATCATGACGGGCTGGTGAACCATGTAATAGAGCAGGCTCCAGCGCCCGAGCAGTGGCAACAGACCCAGCACGTTCGGTGCTTGCCATGGCGTGGAAGGAGTCTGCAGCCAGTGGCTGCCAGCGGCGACACCCAGCCACATCACACCCATCCAGGGCAGCAGGGGCACATAGTCCTCGGTCACGGGTTTGCGCGTGATCAGGCCGAGCCAGTTCAGTGACGGGGCGTTGAACAGATCGGCCAACCCGCTGTGCGCCAGCAAGGGTGCAGCTGCAAAGGGCGCTGCAATGGCCAGCGCCGCCGGCACCAGCAACCACGGGCCCAGCGGCGCGCTCAGCCTCGCAACGATCAGCATCGCTGCCATGCCATGCAACACGCCGAAGTAGATGAAACTTGCCGGAAACATCCACATAGACCCGGCGCTGACCAGCAAGGCACTGAGCAGGACCCAGACCCAGCGGCGCCAGAAACGCGGCCATGTCTGGCCGCGCCGCACCGCCACCGCCTGACCCAGCCCGGCGCAGAAAAGGAACAGACTCAGGATGGCGGTGCGCTGCAGCGTCCACAGCGGGTCTCGGTAGAAGTCCAGTCTCAGGAATCCGAAATTGTTGAGGTCGAAGAAGAAGTGGTAGAGCGTCATCCACAGCAGTGCGGCCCCTCGCAGGCTGTCGATCGCATCCAGGCGCTGGGTCGGCAGGACTGGACGACGATCAGCCATTCGCCCGTGCCCGCATGCGCAATTGCCAGGCATTGCCGATGCCCGAGAGGATGACGAGCGCGATGCCGGCAAGCGACCAGTGGTCCGGAAAGTCTCCAAACACCAGCCAGCCGAACAACACCGCGAATCCGACCTGGGAATAAATGTAGGGAACCACGACCGTGGCCGGTGCCCGCTGGTAGGCCAGCGCCAGCAGGAAGTGGCTGATGGCACCGATCATGCCCATCATCAGCAGCAGCGACCACATCAGCGGCGACTGCACCAGGGTCCAGCCCCAGGGCAACAACAGCGTACTGATGATGGCGCCCACCCACATGCTGTAGAAATGCACGGTGGCCGGCTGTTCGGTTCGCCCAAGGTAGCCGCTGAGCAGCTGGTAGCCTACCGCGGACGCCATACACCCCAGTGGCAGCAAAATCGACCAAGTGAATCGCGCGCTGCCGGGCTGGACAATCAGCACGGCGCCGACGAACCCCACCACCACACACAGCCACTGCCCGGGACTCACGCGCTCGCCGAACACGGTTGCCGACAAGACGGTAACGAGCACCGGCGTCACCATGATGATGGCCACGAACTCGCCCACCGGCATCAAGCGCAAGCTGAGGATCGCCAGGATGGTGCTCGTCACCAGCAACAGGCCGCGCAGCAGCAGTAGCCGTGGCTGCCTCGTCCGCCAGATGGTGCGCCCATGCGAGGGCAACAGCCAGGCCGAGGAAAACAGCGCCTGGACCATATAGCGGACCCACAAGGCCATCAGCACCGGAACGGTCTGCACCACATATTTGGTCGCCGTGTCCATCACGGCAAACAGCCCGCAGGCCGTGACGGCAAATCCGATGGCCGCCAGGGAGTGGCCGCGCTGTTGCATCAGGACAGGGGAAACCGGGCCTGCACTTGCGGATTGACGATGTGAGACGGCCATTGGCCGCGCAGCACCTGTGCCGCATGCTGGGCCCCGCGCTGTTTGGATTCCAGCGATGACTCAACTGAGCTTCCTGCGCAGTGCGGCGTGGTGATCACGTTGTCGAGCTCCAGCAATGCATGGTGTTGCGGCACGCCGGGCATCGCGAAAACATCGATCCCGGAGAACACGTCGAGCGCTGCCCCGGCAATCGCGCGCCGCTGCAGACAGTCTACCAAGGCTGGCTCGTCCACGATGGCGCCGCGGGCGGTATTGATCAGCACCGCGTCCGGCCGCATCGTCGCCAGTTGCGACGCGCCGATCAGGCCGCGGGTTTCGGCTGCCAGTGGCAGGTGGATCGACACGAAATGGCTGGCCCGCAGCAGCGTGTCGAGATCGACCAGTTCCACGCCCAGCCGGGCTGCCGGTTCCAGGTACTTGGCCGGCGAACGCGTCCACGCCAGCAACTGCAGTCCGAAGCCGGCCGCACGCTTGGCCACTGCCTGCGCACTGGCACCGAAACCGACCAGCCCCAGTGTGCGTCCGGCGATGCGCCGCACGCCCAGGTCCTGCCGGGCGGTCCAGGCAGCGTCGTGCATGGCTTTTTGCATCGTCGGCAGGCGACGGGCCAATGACAGCAGGAGCGCCAGGGTGTGGTCGGCTTGCTCTCCCAGGCAAAAATCCGGCACATTGCTGACGACGATTCCGCACCGGGTTGCCGCATCGACGTCGATACGGTCGGTCCCGGCGCCAAGCCGGGCGATGGTGCGGCACCGGCGCAGCTGCTCGATGACGTTGGCCGTCACGTAGGCCGAGACCACGAGCAACGCATCGCAGTCGCGGCCAGCGGCCAGTTGTGCATCGTCGCTTTGCCCCTCGATGCAGACAAGCGTTGCTCCGGCGTCGCGCAACTCTTGCCCCTCCACAGGCTCCACGGGATAGGTTTCGGCATTGAGCCTGACTGCAAGCAGTGTCATGTGCGGTCCCTGCGTGCCGGCCGCCGCCTTGGCGCCCCCGCCTTCGTGAACTCGGCCACCCAGCGCCGATCCCACAGCGAGGGAAATGCGTGTTTGACAAAGGGGTGGCGTGCGCAGGCCGCGTCGTTGAGCGAGATGCCCAGACCCGGCGCATCCGGCAGCAGGTAGCGCCCATCGCGCATCGGGTTCCAGCCGCAGACCAGTTCGTCGCGCCAGGGCGCATCGAAGTCGCCAAAGTTTTCCTGCACCATCACCTGCGGCGTGGCCCAGCCGAAGTGGATCGCTGCACACAGCGCGACCGGACCGATCGAACAGTGGGGTGCCAGGCGCAAGTCCTGCGGCTGGCACAAGGCGGCGATCTTCTTGCCAATCCACAGGCCGCCGCAGTGGGCCAGGTCGGGCTGCACGATGTCGCAGGCCCGCAGCGAAGCGAGCCGCGAAAATTCCTCGAGCATGTACAGCCGTTCGCCGGCGGCAATCGGAAACGGCAGCGCATGCCGCACCTCGGCCAGAAGATCCAGGCTGTGGGGCGTCACCGGTTCCTCGTACCAGGCGGGGCGGCAATGCGCCAGGCGGTGGCCCATCTCGATGGCGCAGCCCACGGAGAGGCGGCCGTGCACCTCGATCATCAGGTCGACGTCGTCGCCGACCGCCTCGCGCACGGCCTGCACGATGTCTTGCGCTGCACGCATCTGCGGCTCGTCCATGTCTTTCCAGGCCTGCTCGAACGGGTCGAACTTCATCGCACGGTATCCGCGCGCCACCACCGCGCGGGCCTTGCCTGCATAGTCTTGCGGCGTTACAGCACCACCGTACCAGCCGTTGGCATAGGCTGGAAGCTGCTCCCGCGCGCGCCCGCCGAGCAGCCGGTACACCGGTTGCCCGCAGGCCTTTCCCACGATGTCCCAGCAGGCGATCTCCAGCGCGCTGATGACCGTCATCACAGTCGCGCCGCCCTGGTACTGGTCGCGGATCAGATTGCCGAAAACCTGCTCGAAGTCGAACGGGCAGACGCCCAGGATGCGCTCCTCGGCCCACTCGTGCAGCAGCGTATGGACCGCCATCTCCTGCCACTCCAGGGTCGCCTCGCCGATACCAGCGAGGCCGGTGTCGGTGGTCAGCCGCACGAACAGGTAATTGCGCAATCCGCAGTTGGTCAGGAAGGACTCGAGCTTGACGATCTTCATGTTAAAACCGATGAACCCCGCAGTGTGCCTTGGGTGACGGTCCTATTTCAGCTTCGAATAGACGGTCGGCGCCAGAATCGAATTTTCGACGCGCGCGACGATGGGCCCGTCCTTCTCGGACTCGGCACGTCCGGCGATCCATGCCGGATCGCTGGCAAAGGCATTCCACTTCTGTTCGCGTTCGGCCAGGTCCTTCCATTGGAGCAGGTAGCTCAGCTTGGCGTTGCAGTTCTCCCCGATGATGTCGGTGAAGAACCCGACCTGGCGGATGCGGTGTTTTTTCCACAGTTTGAGCGTGACCGTCGAAAAACGCGCATGCAGGGCGGCCAGCCGGCCCGGCACGCAGTGGTAGATACGCAATTCATAAATCATGCCGACAATCCTTTGCGCCTGAGACTTGAAACGGGTGCTCATGGGACCCGATGGCAATGCTGCGTCGTCAGCCGCCACGCATCAGACTCGGCAAACCGGTGGACAAAATCGGAAAATACACCAGCAATACGATGACAGCGATTTCTGCATAAAAGAAAAGCGCCAGGTCGGACCACAGGGCACGCATGCTGATGTTGCCGATCTTGCAGGCGACAAACAGCACAATGCCCACGGGCGGCGAGATCAGGCCGAGCGTCACGCTGACGATCATCACCATTGAAAAATGCATGTCGTCAATGCCCATGCTGCGGGTGATCGGCAACAACACCGGCGCCAACAACAACAGCGCCGGGCCGGAATCCAGCGCCAGCCCGATGACCAGGAAGGCGAACACGCACACCAGCAAGAACGTTTTGGGATACTCCTTGAACACCGACAGTACGGCCCCGGTTCCCTCCGCAATGCCGGCCAGAATAAGCACGTAGTTGACGACTTCCACCGCCGCGATCAGCAGGAACAGGCCGGCGGTCAGACGTGCCGAACTGCGGGCCGCATGCATAAAACCGGCAAAATCCAGGTGCCGGAACACAAAGGTGCCGAGGAACGCCGCGTACACCACGGCAATACCGCCCGCCTCGGTCGGCGTGAAGGCACCAGAGAGGGTGCCCAGCACGATGAACGCAGGCAGACTCAGCACCAGAAAGCCATCGCGTATCAGCTTCGGAACCTCCGCCCGGGTGACGGTGATGGTGGCCACAGGAAGGTCGCCCTTGCGTCCGCGCCAGTAGACGATCGCTGCGCACGACACACCCAGCAACAGGCCCGGCACGATGCCAGCGAGGAACAGGCGCAGTACCGAGACATCGGCAACCGCCGCATACAGGACCATGATCACCGATGGCGGGATGATCGGACCGATGACCGCCGAGGCCACGCAAACCGCCGCCGCGAACGACTTGGTATAGCCCTCTTTGTGCATGCCGTTGATGAAAATGTTGCCCAGGGCGGCAATGTCGGCTACCGCCGTCCCCGAAATCCCGGAGAACATCACCGAGGCCACGATGCTGGCGTAGGCCGTGCCGCCACGGACACGCCCCACCAGGACACGCGCCAGATTGATCAGCCTTTCGCTGATGCCGCCACGGTTCATCAGTTCACCGGCAAACACGTAGAACGGTGCGGCCATCAGCACAAAGGAGTCCAGGCCGGAGAACATCCGCCCGATCACACTGAGCTGCTGTTCACCGGTGTACCAGAGGGCAAAGGAGCCCGCCAGTGCGAACGAATAACTGATGGGCAGGCCGGCCACCAGCAGGACCACCAGGGCCAGCGCGACCGCCATCATGGCGCAGTTTCCGCTGTGGGTTCCTGGTGCAGGGCCAGCAACAGCTTGTGCACGGACACGATGGCCAGCATCACACCTCCGACGACGGTGGCCCCATACACGTACAACATCGGCAATCCGGTGGCGGGCGCCGTCTGCATGCCGTTGAGCAGGCAAAACCGCGTGCCCTGCCAGATGATGATCGCGCAGAAAACCAGAATGATCAGTTGCAGAAAAGCCTGGTGCCAGGCCTGGAAGCGGCGACTCTTCACCTCCAGGAACAGGTTCATGTCCATATGGTCACCGTACAGGCTGCCTGCGGCCGCGCCGACAAACGTGAGCCAGACCGTGGTGTAACGCACCATCTCTTCGGTCCAGAACAGTGGGTCGTTCAATGCATAGCGGGTGAAAACCTGCGTTACGTTGAGTAGGACACTGACCAGCAATAACCACCCGATCACATGGTCGGAGACCTGGCCGGTCAGCCGCCCGAAGCGGTGAAAGAAGTTCATGCAAGCATCCAACAGACGGGCGGCGCAGGCGACGGTGCCTGCGCGCACCCTGTTTCGCAATGCGCCAGATCAGTTGGCGTAGGAGCGGCGGGTAGTCTCACGCACTGCTTCGAGCAGTTTGTCGACGATCGGGCGCCCGGTCTGGGAGGCGACGAACTCGATCACCGGCTCCTGTGTCTGCTTGCGGAAGGCTTCCTTTTCGGTCGGTGTATTGACATACACCTTGGTGCCGGCCGCACGGATCTT